>ERZ795053.2944-NODE-2944-length-20017-cov-22.237251_pt1 | contig 20017 bp, 15 predicted proteins | sample MGYA00375137_ERZ795053 | MGnify/ENA primary metagenome ERZ795053 (study PRJEB30182, sample SAMN05720284) | activated sludge metagenome | isolation source: Anaerobic digester | place: Hong Kong | collected 2014-12-17 ...
TCGAGGGCCCTCGTTCACCGGAGTATTCACCCATGCAACGTGTCTATGCACCAACGCCGAAAGCTGAGCCGATCCGGCGCACGGCGTTCGACATGCTGGCTCTCTTTCTGCTGCTATCGTTCTTTGCCGTCATCGCCATGGCCGCCCTCTGGGGCTTCTGGCATACGAGTCGCATCTTTACCGGCGTGACGGTGGGCGGCGTGCCCATCGGCGGCATGACGCGCGCCGAGGCCTTTCGCCAACTGAACGGCGAACTCTACGACTTCCCGCTGCCGCCGGTGAGCATCGTCTACAACGGCAAACAGTGGCCGCTGGAGACGACGCAGGTCAACGCTCAGGCCGACCTGCTGGGTGCGGTCAACAAGGCATACCTGCTCGGCCGCAGCGGCAATCTGCCGCAGGACCTGGCAGACCAGATCGCCGCGGCGCTGGGTCGGGCCGAAATCACGCCGCAGTTGGTCATCGATAGCGACGCGCTGCGCAACGCCGTCGAGCGCATTGCCGCCGGCGTTGCGCGCCCTGCCACGGCCGAGCGCCGCCTGGGCGACGTGGTCGTCCCCGCCGTCGATGGCGTGACGGTGGACGTCGACGCGACGCTGCAAGCGGTGCTTTCGAGCCTGCGCGCCACCAGCGTGCACGACATGGCGCAGGTACCGTTGGTGACGCAGAGCACCGCGGCGCCGGCTGCGCCCGCCGTCCTCGCGCCGGTGGAAACGTCGAGCAGCCGGCAGCAGCCCCTCCTTCTGCGCGACCCGCTCTCCGGGCTGGACCTGGCGCTGACGCCCGCCGACATGCGCGGCATGCTGGCAGTCGTGGATCCGCCCACGGTGGACGAAGCAAAGCTGACCGCATACGTGGAAGGCCTGGCCGCGCAGATCGACCGGCCGGCGCGCGATGCACGGCTGCGCTTCAACCCGGCAACGGGCGGCGTGACGGTGCTCTCGCCCAGTGCTGCCGGCCGCGCGGTGGACGTCGCGGCCAGCGTGGCGGCTGTGCGCGACGCCCTGCTCACCGGTGCGACGGAGGCCCAGTTGGCCGTCACCGCCGTGGCGCCCGAAGTGGATATGAACCGCATCGCCGAGATGGGTATTCGCGAGTTGGTGGCCAGCGGGTCGACCTACTTTGCCGGCAGCAGCGCCAGCCGCGTGCGCAATGTCGAGGTCGCCGCCGAGCAGTTCGACGGCGTGGTGATCCCGCCCAATGGCATCTTCAGCTTCAACGACATCGTGCGCGACGTGAGTTCGGCCAACGGCTTCGAGGATTCGCTGGTCATCTGGGGCGATCGCACCGCGGTGGGCGTGGGCGGCGGCGTCTGCCAGGTGAGCACCACCGTCTTCCGCACCGCATACGAGGGCGGCTTCCCCATCGTCCAACGCTACAATCACGGCTACGTGGTCGACTGGTACGGCGAACCCGGCATGGATGCGACGATCTACACGCCGACGGTGGATTTCCAATTCCGCAACGACACGGATGCCTACCTGCTCATCGAGCCGGTGGTGGACAGCGCCAATGGCGTCATCACCTTCAACTTCTACGGCACGGCGCCCGACCGTGTCGTGACCGTGAGCAAGCCCGAGATCAGCGACGTCAAGCAGCCCGAGCCGCCCTCCTACGTGGTGGACGAAAGCCTGGCGTCCGGCCAGATGAAGCAGGTCGAGTGGGAGAAGGAAGGGATGTCGGTCACGGTGCAGCGCACGATTGTGGAAGACGGCACCACGCGCACCGACACGCTGCGCAGCCAGTACCAGCCGTGGAAAGCGGTCTATCTCGTCGGGCCGGGGACCGATGTGCCGACGCCGGCCGCAACACCCACCGCAACGCCGTGAGCGCCCGGATCACACACCGCTACGCGACAGTCAATTCATAGCGCACCGGATAGCTGCCCAATCGTTCGCGAATGGCGGCTTCCAGGTGCGCCTTGTCGACGCCGGGCTGTGCCGTGACGGCGACCAGCGCCAGCGTGCCCCACTGCTTGTGGCCCTCGGCGCGCACGTCGACCGTGGCCGCCCCCTCGATGCCGCGCAGCTCCGCCGTGAAGACGTCCACCACCTGCTCGTAGATGAGCGGCAGCTTGTAGACCTTACCGACCGCGGTCAGCGGCAACTGCTCGGTAATGCGCACCTGCTTGGGCACAGCCGCGCGCTCACCGATGGCAGTCTGGGCAAAGGCCATCAGTTCGTCCTCGCTGGCCGTCATGTCGGGCTTGAGTTCGACGTAGACGACCGGCAGCTCGCCGACGCGCGGGTCGGGCCGGCCCACCGCCGCAGCCAGCGCCACCGCCGGGTGCTGGTACATGGGCTCCTCGATCTGCTTGGGGTCGATGTTGTGGCCGCCACGGATGATCAATTCCTTCTTGCGGCCGGTCAGCCAGAAAAAGCCGTCGGCATCCTGGTAGCCCATGTCGCCCGTGTTGAGCCAGCGCCCGCGGCCGTCGCCGGTCTCGAGAAAGACGCCCTGGTTGTGCACGGCCTCCTTGTAGCCTGGAAAGACATTCGGCCCGCGCACGATGACGATGCCGGGTTCGCCCGGCTCGCAGAAGCGCGCGAATTGGTCGCCGTCCAGTTGCGCCACCCGCATCTCCTGGTAGGCAAAACGCAGGCCGACGGAGCCGATGCGCGGCGTGCCGGCAAAGGGATTGGCCGATGAGACGGAGGTGCCCTCGGTCAGCCCGTAGCCCTCGAGGATATTGACATTCGTCCGGGCCGTGAACTGGCGCGCCAGCTCGACCGGCAGCGGCGCCGACCCGCAGATGGCCACGCGCAGCGCGCTGAGATCGGCGTCCCCCACGGGCACGTTGAGCAGCGCCTTGTAGAGCGTCGGCACCCCGGCCAGGCCGTTGATCTGATAGTGATCGAGAATCTTCCACAAGTTGGGGACGACGCCTTCGCCGCGAAAGCCCTGCGGCGTGCCCATGACCACGCCGGTGCCGTGAATCCACGAGCCAAGCCCCACCGCAATCGCGCCGTAGTTGTGGAAGAGCGGCAGCCCCAGGTAGTTGCGCAACCCAGGCGCCAGGCCGACCACCAGCCCCGACATCCAGCCGTCGAAGACCTCGTTAGCGTGACTGTGCATGGCCAGCTTGGGCACGCCGGTCGTGCCGCCGGTGTGGAAGTAGCTGGCAACGTCGCTGGCGGCAATGGTACGCCCGCTCACCAGGCGGTCGGCCGGCTGCTGCGCCAGCGTCTTGTCGAAATCGAGCACGCGCGCCCGCACCTTTGCGCCGCCCTTGCCCAGCCGCATAACGCTGACCGCCAGCTTCTTGATTCCGCTCAGATAGCCGGCAATGTCCACCTGGAGGATCGTCTCCAACGTCGGCACGTCGTCGACGATGGAGGACACCTTTTCCCACACATCCACCTTGGGGAAGGGCGCCAGCGTCACCAGCACCTTGGTTCGCGCCGCGTTCATGATTTCGGCGATGGTGCGTGGCTCCAGCAGCGGGTTGATGGGGTTGGCGACGCCGGCCGCCTCGCCGCCGTAGAGCGTGAAGTACGTCTGCGGCAGGTTGGGCAGCACGTAGCTCACCGTTTCCTGCGGGCCGACGCCCAGCGCATGGAACATGTTGGCGGTCTGCGTGACCCTGGCCAGAAAGTCGCGAAACGTGAAGGTGACGGCATGTTGGTATGCCGCGCCCTGCAGGAAAAAGATCAGCGCCGACAGGTCGGGGTGCGCGGCGGCCGTCCGCTGAATGGCGGCGTAGGTGCTGCCGGGCAGGTCGCGTTCGACCAGTGGCGTTGCCTCAAATGCTTCGATCTCGGCAAGGGATGCAAAACCGGCCATGCGTCGTACCTCCTCGGCGGCGCGCAATAAGTGTGTTGTGTGGGGAAATGAAGGTCAGCCTGTGCCGCCAGAGGATACCCACGACGCGGCGCACTGTCAAGCAGCAAAAAAGAACCCGGTGTATCCCGGGCAGTTGGTGAAGCCAGCCGCGGCGTGCGTCGCACTGGTCAGGTAACGGCTCCCTGCGTACGATCGTTTGACCAGTGCGACGCACGCGGCCAGGATTCCTGGGCACCGCAAAAAAGAACCCGGAATCTGTGCGATTCCGGGTCGGTGTCAGCGGTGTGCGGCAAAGGATGCGGTGCTAGGCCGGACGCAGGCCCAGATAGACGCGCTGGCCGCCCAGCGTGCTCAGAATCTCGTCGGCCGACTTCCAGGGCAGCAACTGGTGCAGTTCGTTGGGCGACAGGGATGTATTGTTGTTGGCCAGGAAGATACGGAAGCAGGCCGACGCAATCGGCAACTTCTCGTTTATGTAGTCCGGGTCGTTGGCGCAGCGCGTACGCAGGCACTCGCGCAGGGCGTCGGTGCGATGGACTTCGCCGGTCTCCGGGTCGACCCAGTCGACGTTTTCGGTGTTGTGATGATCGGCGAAGCGTGCGCGGCACTCGTCGCAGAGTTGGTCGCGCAGATAAAGGCGGAAGCTCTGCCCGCTCTTCTCCCACCAGTCATAGTCAATGTGGAACTTCGTGTCGAGCGTTGGGCGGAAGCGCGACAACCGCTCGGCCAGTGCGTTGGAAACCATTCGTGCAAAATCTCCTGTATCGAACGAGGCGAGACTGACGGCTAGTTGAGCGCAAAGAGTCCGCCGCCCACATCGCGGAAGCGCCGGTTGCTGAGCAGGGCGTAGAAAACCGGCCCCGGCGGCGTGCGCAACACCATGTTGACGGCGCTATAGACGCTCTTGGCGTGTACCGTGCCCTGCGGGTTGAGCTTGATCAATTCGGGCGTCACCTGCGCCACCATGCGCGTCACGTCGGCGCCTTCCTGTTGCGCCTGCACTGCGAGCTGGTCCAGCGCCGCAACATCCTGCTCGGCGACGATCATGGTTTCGTCGTACTCACAGGCGACCTGCACCTTGTTCATCTCGAAGAGGAGCGCGTTGCCTGCGAGATCGGCGTGCGCCATGCGCGCCCATTCGCGCTTGGCGCGCCGCGTGCGGAAGTCGACGATCACCTCGTTCGCCACTGCCGTGCGTTCGAGCGTGATGAAGGCGCCGACAGGGATCTGATGATCCTCCATCCACTTGGCCAGGCCGGCCACGTAGCGCCCTTCATGCACGACCCAGCCGTTATAGCGCGTGCCCCAGCGACCGTCCACCAGCGTCACCATGGAGACGCCCGATGCTCCCTGCGGGAAGAAGCCACGCGTGCGCCCGCTCAGCGGAAGCGTGCCGTAGCGCCGGTGCGGGTAGATGAGCATGAGGCTGGTGGACGGGACGACCGACGGCACCTCGCTGCTCAGGCTGCTCTCGCCCCACTCGTCGTCCAGTTCCCACTCCAGTTGCAGCATTTCGACGCTGAGCAGCGCGCGATTGTAGGGCGTCGGGCGATAGCGCAGCAGCAGCGGCGGCGTCTGCACTTCGGCGGGCTGCATGCGACGTAGGAACCACAGCGGCCCGGCCGCGTCGTTGAGCCGCACGAAGCGCGAATCCTTGCCCAGCGCGTGGTTGAGGCTGGTGGCCTGCATGCCCGGGCTGACATTGCTGTCCAGCTCGACTTCGGTCAGCAGTTGCGTGGCCGAGACCGGCTGCCCCTGCATCTCGATGAGCGCCTCGGCAATGTTCAGATGACCCACGTGCACCTCGGCCAGCATATCGGCCAGCAGCCAGTTGCCATCCACGCTGACGAAGTCTGCGGCGCGGGCGCCTTCTTCCAGTGCATAGAGCAGGCTCTCGTTGATTTCGGCCTGGTAGAGCTTGTAGATCTCGTCGGCCGACAACAGCGCGTCGTCGTGCAGCAGGCGGTCGCCATTGGCCTGATTCAGCCGGTGGGCGCTCTGCAGAGCAGCGGCAAATTCACGCGGTTTCTGCTTGCCGTCGAACTGCACCGTGATGACCTCGAAGTCGCCATGTTCCGGGTTCTGGCCCGGGCGCACCTCGGTCACTTCGCCGACGGCAAACTCCAGTGCCGGGAAGACGACCTTCTGGCCGACGGTGTAGCGGTTCTTGGGCACGTAGACCGCGCCCTTGGCCAGTTCCTGCTCGATGCGCGTGTTCTCGCGACGCAGGTACTCGCCAATGAGCGCAGCGGCAAGCTCACGCAGGCGCATGGCCTTCTGGCTGTCGAGCAACAATTGGTAGAGAAATTCGGTGTCATCTGCGGAGACCTCGAATTGGTCCCGCCAGAAAGCTGCTGTTTGAGTTGGGCGTTGCAGCACGCTTTCCTCCTGTTTGGGCTGGAAAATAACGAAAACGTACGATAAACACATGCTTATCGCAAAGCGGTAGTTTAACACCAAAACGGCCTTCGACCAAATAGGAGGGCCTATCTTCGGATGTATGTTCTGCGGCGCGGTGAGGCTGGGGTGTGCGTCGCGTCGGGTGTCTAGCGCTTTGTCACGCCATACAGCCCGCTATTCTCGAGTTGTCGTTTCGCACGCCATCCTCTACAATTTAGGTGGTTCGCATCAGCAGACCACCACCCAACCAGCACGGGAAGGACGCCAATGAGAACAATTGCCATGATTCTGGCCGGCGGCGAAGGTACGCGGCTCACCGTCCTCTCGGAAGAGCGGGCGAAACCGGCTGTGCCGTTTGCCGGCAAGTTCCGCATCATCGACTTCACCCTGAGCAACTGTGTCAACAGCGGCATTTACACGGTCGGCGTGTTGACCCAGTATCGGCCGCACAGCCTCAACGACCACATCGGCATCGGCAAGCCGTGGGACCTGGACCGCAGCCGCGGCGGCGTGCGCCTGCTCCAGCCCTACCAGGCGCGCCGCGGCCAGAACTGGTACGCAGGCACGGCCGACGCCATCTACCAGAACCTCAACTTCATCACCGAGAACCGCGCCGAGAATGTCGTAATCCTGTCGGGCGACCACATCTACAAGATGGACTACCGCCCCATGATCGACTACCACCTGGAGCGCGGGGCCGACCTGACGGTGGGCGTCATGCCCGTGCCGCTGGAGGAGACCCATCGCTTCGGCATCATGTCGGTGGACGAGGAGCAGCGCATCGTCCAGTTTCACGAGAAGCCCAAGGATCGCGACAAGGGCAACCTGGCGAGCATGGGCATCTACGTCTTCAATGCCAACACGCTGGAACGACGCCTGAGCGAAGGCCGGCCGGAGAAAGCACGCAACGACTTTGGCAAAGACATCATCCCCGCCATGATCAACGCCGGCGACCGCGTCTTCGCCTACCGCTTTGAAGGCTACTGGGTGGATGTCGGCACCATCGACTCCTACTGGATCACCAGCCTTGAGTTGCTCGGCGCCAATCCGGCGCTCAATCTCTACACAGACAACTGGCCGATTCACACCAAGTCCGAGGAAAAACCACCCGTCAAGGTCGGCCCGCAGGCCAAGATCGTCAACAGCATGGTCTCCAACGGCTGCATCGTGCGTGGGCTCGTTGTCAACAGCGTGCTGAGCCCTGGCGTCTACGTCAGCCCCGGCGCCGTAGTGCAGGACAGCGTGGTCATGAATGACACGTGGATCGGGCCGGGCGCGCGGCTGGACAAGGTCGTCGTGGACAAGAAGGTCGTTGTCGGCGCCGGCGCCGTGGTGGGCACGGGCAACCAGGAGGTCGTCAATGAGCAGATGCCCGACCGCCTCTTTGCCGGCATCACCGTCATCGGCAAGCACGCGTATATTCCCGACGGCGCCCAGATCGGCCGCAACGTGCTGATCAACAGCGGCCGCGACGAAGCCGATTTCCCGCCCGACAAAGTCGTAGCCGACGGCAAGACTGTCTAGCAACACAACGCAGGGACGACCCGGCGACGGTGGCGCATCCCGCCCCTCGCCCCTCGCCCCTCGCCAGTACTCAGATGACGAGGTGATTCTATGGCCAGTGCCTTCGCAATGATTATGGCCGGCGGTTTCAGCGAACGGTTGAGCGTGCTCACCGAAACGCGCGCCGAGCCGGCCGTGCCCTTTGGCGGCAAGTTCCGCCTCATCGACTTTCCGCTGAGCAACTGCGTCAACAGCGGCATCTTCAACATCGCCGTGCTCACGCAGTACAAGCCGCGCAGCCTCAACGACCACATCGGCATCGGCAAGCCGTGGGATCTGGACCGCGCCCAGGGCGGCGTGCGCCTGCTCCAGCCCTATCAGGGCGGTCCCTACGGCGACTGGCAGAAGGGCACCGCCGACGCCGTGCGCCGCAACCTGGACTTCGTGCTCCAGCAGCAGGAAGAGCACGTGCTCATCCTGGCCGGCGACCACATCTACCTGATGAACTACCAGCCCATGCTGCGCGAGCACGTGAGCAGCGGCGCCGACCTCACCGTGGCCGTGCGCCGCGTCAACCCGCACGAGACGCACCGCTACGGTATCGTGACGCTGGGCGCCGACGATCGCATTGTCGGCTTCCAGGAGAAGCCGCGCCGGGCGCGCGAGACGCTGGCCTCCATGGGCATCTACGTCTTCCGCAAGGACGCGCTGGTCGAGACCTTGCAATCGCACGATTACCTGGATTTCGGCAAGGATGTCGTGCCTGCGCTCATCGCCCAAGGCAAGGACGTGCGCGCCCATGCCTTCCCCGGCTACTGGGCCGACGTGGGCACGGTGCAGGCGTACTGGGAGGCCAACATGAGCCTGCTGGCCGAAGAACCGGCGCTCAATCTCTACGATCCTGACTGGGTCGTGCACACGCGCAGCGAGGAGCGCGCCCCGGCCAAGCTCGGCGCCAACGCGCAAGTGGGCGGCAGCCTCATCTCCAACGGATGCTGGGTCGAGGGCATCGTCGAGCGCAGCGTGCTGGCGCCGGGCGTGCGCGTGGCGGAAGGCGCCGTCATCCGCGACAGCGTCATTCTGCCCGACACCGTGATCGAGAGCGGCGCCGTCATCGACCGTTGCGTCGTCGACAAGCGCGTGCGCATCGGCGCCGGGGCCAAGGTCGGCGACGGCGACGACAACACCGCCAACAAGGCCATGCCTGAAGTGCTCAACACGGGGTTGACCATGGTCGGTGAAGGCTCGACCATTCCAGAGGGACTTACCGTCGGGCGCAACGTCGTCATTCACCCGGACAGTACCGAGAAGACCTTCGGCAAGAAGAAGAAGATCGCCAGCGGCTCCGACATCGGGGTCGACCTGCACTAGCCGATTGCGAGACAATGGTGTTGGTAGTCAGAACCCGAGTTTCTTGGAGAAACTCGGGTTCTTTTTGGCGCTACACTTCGGCGACGGTCGCTTCGGCCTCCGCCCTGTGCGGCGCCGGCGCCACGAACGCGATCAGCAAAATCAACAGCCCCACGCCGATGAACGAGACGATGCGCGCCACCGTCCCGATGCCGGACAAATCCACGAGGAAGAGCTTGACCACGGTGATGGCCAGGATAATCGCCCCCGCAAACCAGCGCGCACGCGAGCGGCTGCGGTTGCCGGCCACCATAAAGCCCAGCGCCATCACGCCCCACGTGACCGACAGCATCATCTGGTAGAGTTCCGACCCGTAGAGGTCGGCAAAGGTAAAGGGCACGCCAAGCACGTTGTGAACGATGCGCGCCAGTTCGGCACTCACGGCAAAGACCAGAACAGCCACCCATACCCAACGCAGGCTCCACAATGCCCGCCCCACGCTCGGCATCACCGCCCGCACGCGCCACAGCCAATAGAGCGCCGCCGCCAGCATCGCCGCCGTGGCCAGCCCCAGGGGGTTGAGCAGCGGCAGATAGGGCAGGCGCGTCATGGCGCCGTCGAAGCGCACGCTGGCGTAGAGCAGGTAAACGATGCCGGCCAGCGCCACCGGGCCCGCGCCATAGACCAGGTACGTCGCTGCGTTGTTGCCAATCGGCGCCGGCAAGCGACCGGCGAACATCGCCATCACCCACACCACGCCGGCCAACATCAGCAGCGTGGACGCCGCGATGAGAGTGTCGCCTGCACCCGCCTGGGTTAGCAGCCCGCTCGCACCGACCGCGGCCAGATAGGCCACCAGCCAGACGCCGCCGGCGTGATAGATGTCAATGCCCGGCTTGCCGTCGTTGCGCCGCACCATCCACCCGTGTGAGGCCAGCGCCAGCGGCCAGGCCAGCCACGCCCCGCCTTGCAGCGGCGAGTCGATCTCCCACGGCTGGAGCAGCGCCAGCACGGCCATCACCGGCAGCAGCCCCCACAGCGGCGCCGCCAGCAGGGCAAAACGCAGCCGGCCGCCGATCAGCGCCATGGCCACACACGACGCCGTGACGAAGAGCAGCACGGCGCTCACCACGTAGGAATCCGGCACGGTGGTCGCCTCGACGATGCCGCCGCCGAACCACCACGCCGCGCCCCACGCAAAGGCGAGCACGGCCACCAGCTTCAATAGGTCGGTGTTTGGCGTGCGTTCGGGCGCGTCTGCCATGCGCTGCACGAAGTAGCTGCTGACCAGCCCGGCAAGCCCCAGCAACGCCCAGCCCACCGCAAACTCGTCGACAAAGGGCAAATGGCCGGTGGCGGGTTGGAACGCGCGATCGAGTGCAGCGACGGTCGCCGGCACGAACGCTATACCCGCCGCCACCTGCGTCACCAGCCCCCACGGCGCCAGCCAGCGCACGCTCTGACGTCCGGCCAGCCAGACCCACAAAGCGCCTGCCACTGCCCAGATTGCAGCAGTAACCTGCGCCTCGAAAAAGACGGGCACGGCCAGCGAAGCAAGGAAGATCGCCCAGAAAAGGCAAAGTTCGCGCTGAATGCGCAGCCGCGGCCGGTCGAGCCGCACCAGCCCGCCAAAAATCAGCAGGTAGATCAAGCCGCCCGCCAGCGCGCTCCAGCCCAGCCCCTTGTCGATGTGGTCGGTGATGCCCGCCTGCCACACCAGCGCGGCGAGCGGATTCAGCACGGCCAGCACAAGCTCGACGATCGGGCGCTCCTGCGTGCCGCGCGCCGCGAAGAGCAGCGTCGCCGCCAGGAAGAGGCTAAAAAAGAGCAGGACGAAGAACTGCATACCCAGATAGTCGGCCGGCGTGAAGTTCTCCACGGTGAAGGCAATGCCCACGCCGTAGGTTGCCAGCAGCGCCAGCAAGCCCAGCCCGAACCAGCCCTTGCGGACGCCAATGGCCAGCGCCACCACGACGAGCACGGCGTAATACCCGAGCAACCCTGCATAGCTACCTTCCCCCGTCGACGCCAGTAGCGGCGCGGCGAACGCTCCGATCAGCGACGCATAGGCCATGATGCGCGCGTTCTGGATCAGCGCCAGCGCAACGCCGGCGGCGCCCAGAGCGACGAAGATGCCGAAGGCCAGCGGCGCCGGCAGCAACTCGTAGACGCGGAAGGCGGAGAATGTCGTCAGGTAGAGAATGGCGAGCCCGCCGCCCTCCAGCGCCAGGCCGTAGCTGCGCCGCCGCTTGCGCACGGCCCAGCCGGCGATACCCAGGGCCGCGCCGCCCACCGCGGCGCCGATGTGGCGAAGCTCGATGGAGAGCCAGCCCTGATCCACGGCATAGCGCAGCAGCAGCGCCACGCCGATGAAGAGCACGACCAGGCCGATCTGCACCAGCACGTGCATGCGCAGGAACCAGTCGATGAGCGGCACTTTGGCGAAGCTGGCGGCCGCCTTGCGCACACTACGCGTCGGCGCAGCGGGCGGTACAAACACAGGAATGGTGGTCACCGGCGGCAAGGTGAGCGGACGCTCACTGTCGAACCGACGCCGCGGCGCCTGCACTGTTGGGCTGGGCGCGTGCGGTGCTTCCACTGGTGGCGATGCTAGTGGCGCCGCACTCGTTACCGGCGTCGAATCAGCTGGCGCTGGCGAAGGCGTTTCAAACGGAGGCGATTCCGACATTTCCATGATCGGCGTTGCACTCGCCACCTTGTGCGTTGCCGGCGGGGCCATCTCGATGCGTTTGATCTTCAGCTCAACTTCGAACAGGCGATCTTGCAGTTGGCTGATGCGTTGGTACATCAGCCAGAAGCTGGCACCGATCCCTACGATCGACAGCACCAGCAAACAGAGCACTCCGAGCACTGCTTCCATGCATCACCTTCCGTCATTGGCCGGTCACCCTCGACCGGCGGCGTGTCGTTGCGGTATGCATGATAGGGGAAATAGGACTACACGGCAATCGTCACTTGTGTACCATTGGATGGTACATTTGCAGAGACGCCGGAGCAAACGAAGCGGCAATAATTAGACGAGGTTCGACAAAAACGGCGGCGTCTTCACCCACCGCCCGCTGGTTTGGCGATGTATTTCACCCCGGCAAGACCCTGGAAGTGATCGTCCTGCGTCCACAACGTGGCGTCAAGCGAACGCGCCGTCGCCAGGATGATGCTATCGGCCATGGGAAGCTTGAGTGTGTCGGAGATCACAGCCGCGCTGATGGCAAGCGACGGCGTCAACTCAATCACGGCGCCTTTGTACAGATCGGCGATGCGGGTTTCCGCCGCCCCTAGACCCTTCTGCTGCAGAATCCGCTTGAACACTTCGTAGATACAGATCACCGGCACCAGTAACTGCTCGGTCGCCTCGATGGCCGGCGCAAAGAAATCAGCATTCGGCCCGTCGGCGAAATATTCAAGCCAGCCTGACGAATCCACCACGTTCATACGCGGTCCTCTTCATCGCGTGCGACGGTAGTGTCGAGACCAGGCAAGGAGCCGCGCGCTGCTTTGATAGGGCGAACCGGCACGAAGACCACACGATCGTCATACCCAATCACCTGCATTTTCTGCCCCGGCTCGATGTGCAACTGCTTGCGCGCCGCGCGCGGGATGACGACCTGATACTTCGTCGATACACTGACTGTTTCCATACGATCTCCTTATCGATCAAAAAATCGTAATACGATTTTCCTATATCATATCTGCATCCGCAAGAATGATCAAGCGCCGCTCAGGTTGCCCTGAAACGCCCATTCAGATTCGACCGTGTGTCATTACTTGTGCACTGGTGAGTGGTACATCTGCGGAGACGCTGGAGTAAACGAAGCGGCAATAATCAATCGAATCACGAATGTAAAGCGATTATGCCGCAAAGTCGTCACTCTGACCGCACGGCGATGGCCGGCGGCGTGTTGCCGATCTTCCACGCCGGGTAGATGCCAGCCAGCAGCGCCGCGACGAGCGCGACGGCAAACGCCTGCACGAACTCGCCCGGCTCCAGCAACATCTCCAGCGTCCAGCCGAAGGAGCGCAGGTTGATGATGTATATGAGGATGACGGCCAGCACAAAGCCCGTCGGCATGGCGAGCAGGCCGGCCGTCGCACCGACCAGCCCCGTCTCCAGCAGCGAGAGGCGCCAGAGCTGGCGCCGCGTCATGCCCGTGGCGCGCAGCACGCCGATCTCGCGCACGCGCTCGAATTGCAGGCTCATGAGCGTGCTAAGGATGCCGATGAAGGCCACGATGGTCGCCAGGAATTGCAGCGCCAGGGTAATGGTGAAGGTGCGGTCGAAGACCTCCAGCGCGTTCTCACGCGTGCCGCGGTTGGAACGCACCAGCAACTCCTGCTCGCCGGCCAGGTCGGCGCGAATCGCCTGCACCGTGCTGTCGACGTCGACGCCGGGCGCCACGAAGAGCGCAATCGCCGAGATGAGCGGGTCGTCGTACCACTGGCGGTAGACGGCGTCATCCATGAAGACCACCGAGCGCACGTCGAAGTCGACGGTAATGCCGGCAATGGGGAAGGCCTCTTCGCCGCGGTCGGTCTGGACGCGCAGCGTGTCGCCCACGCGCAGGTTGAGGCGGTTGGCCATGGGTTCGTTGACCAGCACGCCGCCCTCGCGCACGGCCTGCCACGTCTGCTGCCAGTCGCCCAGCGCGCTGCGATAGCGGCGATCCGGCCCGGCCAGGTCATCGCTGAGCGCGACCAGGCGGATGGGGAAGATCTCGGCGTCGGGCGCGGTGCGGGCGATGACATCCACGCCGCGCGTGGTGGCGGTGCGGCTGATACCGGGCAGCGCGGCCAGGCGGTCGCGCAGCGCCGGGTCGAGCGTGGCGTCAACGGTGTTGGAACTGAGCGACGGCGGCGAGACGAAGATGTCGGCCTGCAAAACGTCGTCGAGCCAGAGCACCACCGTCTGGCGGAAGCTGGAGACCATGACGCCCACGCCGATGATGACGCTCACCGCCACCATGAGCGCGGCCACGGCCACGGCGATGCGGCTGAGCGAACGCGTTACCGTGCGCGGCGCCATGCGGGCGATGACGCCGCGGCCCGCCACCAGCCGCTGCACGCCCGCCATCATCCACAGCGTCAGCACCGGTGTCAGCAGCGCGGCGCCGACGACGATAGCAAAGAGGCCGGTAAAGGTGATGATGAGGTTCCACTCGGGCAGGAGCAGCGCCGCGCCGAGGGCAAAAAGCGCCAGCCCGGCCGCGGTGACCCACGGCAGCACCTGGCGCGTGCGCTCCTCGACGTTGCTGCGCTTGAGCGCGCCGGCCGGCGGTACGCTGGTCGCCTCCCACGCCGGGAAGGCCGCGCCCACCGCCGCCGCCGCCAGCCCGATGAGCGCACCCTTGACCAGCGTCAGCGCCGGAATCTCCACCTCGCGCACGGAGACGACGAAGAAGAGATCGTTGACCGTCTGGGTCACCAGTTGCACGGCGCCGCGGCCGAGCAGTACGCCCAGCCCCAGCCCCAGCAGCGTGCCCAGCGCGCCGAGCAGCATGGCCTCGCCCAGGATCAGCCCGAAGATCTCGCGCCGGGTCATGCCCAGCGCACGCAGGCTGCCCAGCACCGGCCGCCGCTGCACGACGCTGAAGGTGACCGTGTTGTAGATGAGGAACATGCCAACGACCAGCGCCAGCAGGCTGAGCGCGGTCAGGTTGAGCTGGAAGGCCGCGGTCATCTCGCCGACGGTGCCGGCACGCGCCGCGGTGGGGTCGATGCGCGCCCCTGCGGGCAGAATGGCTTGCAGTTGCGCCAGCGTCGCCTCGCCCTCCACGCCGCCCGGCACGATGAGGTCGATGCGGTCGAGCCGGCCCACCTTGCCCAGCACCTCCTGTGCGGTGGCGATGTCGGCCACCAGCAGGCCATCCAGCGCGCGGCGGCTCAGGTCGTCCGACGGCGCGAGCAAGCCGGCGATGGTGAGTGTCGTCGTTTCGGTGCCGTGGCGCGCCGTGATGGCATCGCCCGCGGCCAGCCCGTAGCGCGCCGCCACGTCGGTGCTCACCAGTACGGTGTTGGGCGTGACCATCAACTCGGCCAGATAGTCGGTCGACGGACCTTGCACCTGGCTGCCGGTGCCCAGGTAGCTGCGGAAGGGCGCCTCGGCGAAGGGGTCGACGCCAAGCAGGCGCATGGGCTGGGCGTCGAGTTCCTCGGCGACGACGTAACTCTCGACGACGGGCGCGCTCAAGCGGTAGCCAGCCTCCGTGCGCAGGCGGGCATAGAGCGCCTCGTCCAGTCCGGCCGGGCCGCCGGTGGCCTGGTGGGTCGCCTTGCCGGTCACCGTCTCGGTGCCAAGCTGGAAGGCGCGCTCGGCCGAGCCGTTGGCCAGGTCGATGGCGACGATCATCGCCACGCCGATAGCCACGCCGACGATGAGAAACAGACTTTGCAGCGGCCGGCGCAGCGCATGGCGCCAGGCAAGCCGGTAGATGGGTCGGGTCGATGTCATAGTTGCGTTTGTTCTTTTCATCTGTCGACTGAGGGGATGACAAGATGTGATTGTGCTACTGCTTCATCTTGTCACCTTGTCATCCTGTCATCCACTCATCCCCTCATGCTCCACCCGCCACACCTGGTCGCTCACCAGCTTGCCGTGGTCGAGATGGAGCACGCGGTCGGCCATGCGCGCAACTTCGGGCGCGTGCGTGGCCATGAAGAGCGTCTTGCCGGCGTCGCGCGTCAATTCGAGCAGCAGCGTCAGCACCGTGTCGCCCGTGTCCTCGTCGAGGTTGCCGGTCGGCTCGTCGGCCAGGATGAGCAGCGGGTCATGCGACAACGCCCGCGCGATGGCCACACGCTGCTGCTCGCCGCCGGAGAGCTTGTCGGGATAGGTCGCAAGCCGATTGCCGAGCCCGACGCGGTCGAGCAGCGCCTGGGCAAGCGCGCGCGGATTGCCGGCCGCGCCGTTCAACTCCAGCGGCAGCGTGACATTTTCGAGCACCGTCAGCGTCGGGATGAGATTGAAGAACTGAAAGATGATGCCGATGTTGCGGCGGCGGAAGAGCGTGCGCTCCTGCTCGCCGAGCGTGGTCAGGTTGAGCACGCCGCCGTTCTCGCGGAAGATCACGCTGCCGCGGCTGGGCGTATCGATGCCGGAGATGAGGTTGAGCAGCGTGCTCTTGCCGCTGCCCGACTTGCCAAGCAGGCAGACAAACTCGCCGGCGTAGAACTCGCGGTCCAGCGCGTCGAGCACGGTGCGGCTGGCGCCCCCTTCGCTATAGATCTTGGTCAGCCCCTCCAGGCGGATCAGCGGCGGGCGATCCACCGTCCCGTTGTCGCCGGCGGCTGCCCGGTCAGATTGTCGTTCCAGAATGAGTGCAGTCACAATCGTTCATCGCTCCTTGCGCAATTCGTTTGTTCCATTTTGCACAGATGCAGACAGCAGGTCTGTCGGATTACCGACAAAGCTGGTGGCCTGATGCCTGCCAATCATACTGCGCGACCATATTCGTCTTGTGATGTATACTTGGGACGACGCATTAGCAAGCAATGGGAACGGACGCTCTCTTTGACAATCGAAACTATGCTCTGAGTGACCGAGGCTCACACAAAGGACAACGTCATGTCTGGAACGGTTCAAATCGAAATTCCGCGTGAGGTATTGCATGCGACGCGAATGACGACAGCCGAACTTCAGCGCGAGTTGGGCGTTCATCTCTTTGCCGAAGGCAAGCTGTCCTTTGGCAAGGCACGCGAACTGGCCGGCATGGGATTCTGGGAATTCCAGCAGCTTCTGGCCAGCCGGCGAATCGCCCCACATTATGATATCGATGATTATGAAGAAGATCTGGCCACCCTCGCCCGCCTCGGTGCCGAATGATCGTCGTTAGCAACACGTCGCCAATCACCAATCTGGCCCTGATTGGCCGGCTTGACCTTCTACCGCAACTATATGAAACGCTGACGATCCCGGATGCTGTATGGCACGAACTGGTTGTCAAAGGTGCGCATCTTCCCAGCGCGCAGCAAATTGCCGGTGCATCTTGGCTATCAGTACGACCAGTGACGAATCAAGCACTGGTGTTGTCATTACGCCAGGACCTTGATGCTGGCGAAGCAGAGGCTATTGCGCTATCAATGGAGATGGATGCAGATCTGTTACTGATCGACGAACGCATCGGGCGCGAAAGTGCGCAGCATCTTGGAGTTACCTACATGGGGCTGATCGGCCTGCTGGTTCAGGCACGTCAACGCGATCTGCTCCCGCAGTTGCGCCCGGTCATCGAAGCGCTTCGCCTCCAGGCTGGTTTCTGGATCAGCGATGCACTTGTGCAGCGAGTCCTGAGCGACGTAGGCGAGTGATCGGATGCTTATTCCGTCAGAGGATATTGACCAAACGCGCATGGCCATCGACGATCGCACCCGCTGGAACCAACGCTACCGCAGCGGCGACGCCCCGCGCGGTGACCGCCCCAATCGCTGGTTTGCGGCACAGCACGCCGCGCTGGATCGCGTGGCCGCTACCCTGGCCGCGCAGCAGCGCGCGCCGGTCGCCCTCGACGTGGCCTGTGGCGCAGGCGGCACGGTGCTTTGGCTGGCGCAGCGCGGCTGGCACGCCACCGGCGTCGACGTGAGCGATGCAGCGCTGGCGCTGGCCGCGCAGGCAGCCGCAGAGGCCGGGCTGACCGCCCGCGCGCACTTCCGCCACGCCGACCTCGACGCGTGGCGCCCTGCCCCCGACAGCTTCGACTGCATCACCTGCTTCTTTTTTCTGGAACGCCGGCTGTGGCCGGCGCTGCGGGCGGCGGTGCGACCGGGCGGGCTGCTGGCCATGCAAACCTACACGACACGCTGGCTCACAACGCGGCCGGAATCCAATCCCGCCTTCCTGCTGGCACCGGGCGAGCTGGCGACACTCGTCGCCGGCTGGGGCTGGACGCTGCTCACAACGGGCGACCCCGACCACCCCAGCGAGGCCGTGCTGGCGCAGCGGCCAGCAGACTGATTCATCATCGCAGTCCGCTTTGACGCGGAGGCGCGGAGAGGCAGAGGAGAAATGCAGAGGAAGAGCAGGCAGAAGTTCCTTGCCGCTCTGTCTCCGCCGCGTAACTTTGCGCCTTTGCGTCTCTGCGTCAAAATGTTTCCATTGAAGTCGTCGGCTTGGGGTTTTCTCCCCGCCAATCGTGAAGAAATGAGGACAGATGAAACAGGATCTCGACCGCCTAATGGCGGAGCGCAATCTGGATGCCTTGCTGGTGCTGGGTAACTCCGGCGGCAACCCGGTGATGAATTACCTGACCAATGGCGCGCACCTGGAACGGGCGCTGGTCGTCAAGCGCCGCGGTGGGCCGCTGACGCTGATCCACGGCGGCATGGAGCGCGACACGGCCGCGGCGACCGGTCTGCACCTGGTCGATCGCGACGCTCGCTACAACATGATGGCCTACTTGCAGGCGCACGAGGGCAACCGCCTGGCCGCCCAGGTAGACTATCTCAGCGATATCGTGCGTGACGAGGCGTTGCGCGGCCGGCTGGGCGTCTACGGCATGATGGATGCGGGCGAGGCGCTGGCCATGCTCAACCTGCTGCAAGATCGCGTCGACGGCGCCGAGATCGTCGGCGAGTATGGCGACTCGCTCTTTGCACTGGCACGCGAGACCAAGGACGACGCCGAGATTGCGCTCATGGCCGAGGCCGGGCGGATCACCGCGCAGGTCGTCGGCGACACGCAGGAGTTCGTGCGCGGCCATGCCGTGCGCGGCGACCGCATCGTCAAGACCGACGGCGAGCCGCTGACCATCGGCGACGTCAAGGCCTTCATCCGCAGCCGCATCTACGCGCTGGGCATGGAGGAGGATCACGGCACGATCTTCGCCCAGGGCCGCGATGCCGGCGTGCCCCACAACAGCGGCACGCCCGACATGCCCATGCGTCTGGGCCAGGCGATCGTCTTCGACATCTTCCCGCGCATCGGCGGCGGCTACTTTCACGACATGACGCGCACGTGGAGCTTCGGCTACGCCACTGACGAAGTGCAGGCGACGTGGGATCAGGTCAAGGAGATCTTCGACATCACCATGACTGCCGCGCAGGCCGGCTTCCCCTGCCGCGACCTACAGGCGATGACGCTCGATTACTTCGAAGCGAAGGGTCACCCCACGGCGCGCACGCATCCCGGCGGACACGATGGCTACGTGCACAGCCTGGGCCACGGCGTCGGGCTGGACGTGCACGAGGGGCCGAACCTGAGCATTGCGGCCGGCAACCGCACGTTGCTCCAGCCGGGCCACGTCGTCAGCATCGAGCCGGGGCTCTACTACCCGGAGCGCGGCTACGGCGTGCGCGTCGAGGACACCATCGCCTTCCTGAACGACGGCACGCGCCTCAACCTGACCGACTTCCCCTACGACCTGGTCGTGCCGATGAAGTAGGTAGCGGCGAAGACAGCACGCCGCCATGCAGTGCCCGCAGAAAACAAAGAGGCGCCCGGAGCAAGTGTCCGGGCGCCTCTTCTGTTTGTCGGAAAGTGGCCAAGAGGTCAGGAAAGGCCAGCCAGCGGGTGAAAATCACCGCGTCTTTCTCCGCGAGGTCTCTGCCTCTCTGCGCCTCTGCGTCAAAGCTATAGGGCCGGTGCCTACGGATTGACCTGGGCCAGGTTGGCGGTGATCCAGCCGCCGTCGCTGCCGAAGTCGATCTTCAGCCAGGCGCCGTCGGCAGAGGTCTCCAGCAGCGTGAAGGTGTCGCCGTCGCTCACGTAGCCAAGGATCGCGCTCGGCACGCGCGGCTGGGCGCGCACCAGCACGCGGCCGCCGTTGGAGGCGACAGTCACCATCTGGCCGTCGGCAGCCTCGGCTGTGGCCTCAGCTTCCGGCGTTGCGTCCGCGGCCGGCGTCTCCGTCACCGGTGCTTCCACTGCGGGCGCCTCGGTGGCTTCGGCCTCCGGCGTCACGTCGGCAGCGGGTGCTTCCTCTGCGGGCGCCTCGGTGGCTTCGGCCTCCGGCGTCACGTCGGCAGCGGGTGCTTC
>ERZ795053.2946-NODE-2946-length-19987-cov-23.643689_pt1 | contig 19987 bp, 19 predicted proteins | sample MGYA00375137_ERZ795053 | MGnify/ENA primary metagenome ERZ795053 (study PRJEB30182, sample SAMN05720284) | activated sludge metagenome | isolation source: Anaerobic digester | place: Hong Kong | collected 2014-12-17 ...
GATCTCCAACGCATGTACCGATCTCCAACGCCTGTAGCACACAGATGCGCCCTGCTCCTGCCTGGCGCAGGCGGTGAGACCTTCCTTCACGCATCAGCAGTTGGCCGCCAGGCCACCGAGACTCACCCGGATCAGAGCGCCACGATCGGCCGGGCCGCGCTACCTCCCGGGGGTGTGCGTCGCCCTGAATCCCCGGTGCCCGTGGCATCGAGGAGCCGGGTGCCTTCGACTGCCCAGGTCCCTCCTGACCCACCAAGTCGAAAGCGGGGACGGCCCCGGCCACACGCCACAACCCGGCCCAGCCGACGTTTCTGCAGGTGGACCCTCCACTATTTCGGTGCAAGAGGGACCGGCATCCCCCTGGGGTCGCAACGCAGAGCCCGAGGGGCTGATTACTGCGGCAGGCTCCAACGATCAGTTCGAACGATAAGTCCGTCGCTGAGCAGTCCGGCGAGGGCGCGCTCGAGCTGGTCCTGGTCGTGCCAGTCGAAGGTGTCCGCGGGTCCGGACCGCAGCACCTCGAGAACGGCACCGCGCGCCTGGCGGTCGGTGCCCTCGTACGCCTGAGTGCGGGTGATGCGCTCCCCGGGCACCCAGTCGCACATGGTCGCGAGTGGGCAGACAGCACATGCAGGGTTGCGTGAGGTGCACACCAACGCACCGAATTCCATCGACGCGGCCGCCCACAGGGGTGACGGTACGTCCAGCGCCTCGACGACGTCCTTCGCGAGCGCACGCTCAGCCGCGGAATAGGTCAGTGCCGGGTCGCGCCCGGTTTTGATCCGCACCAGGAAGCGCCGGACGTTGATGTCCACCACGATGCTGTCCCGTCCGTACGCGAAGGCGGCGACTGCTGCGGCTGTGTACTCGCCCACTCCCGGCAGTTCGCGCAGCGCCGCCTCATCGGCAGGCACCTCGCCGCCAAACCGGTCACGCATGATGACTGCCGATTCATGCAGACGCTTGGCCCGGCGGGGATACCCAAGACGTCCCCAGGCGCGGATCGCCTCGCCCACGGAGTCGTCGGCGAGGGCGCTCGGGGTCGGCCACCGTTGGCGCCATTGGTGCCATGCCGGGAGGACCCGGCTGACCGGGGTCTGTTGCAGCATGATCTCGCTGACGTACACACCCCAGGGGTCGCTCTCGCGCCAGGGGAGTTCACGGCGGTTTTCGGCGAACCAGTCGCTCACGATGCGATCCAGCAGCGCCATGACCATATTCTGACCGCTTGGCCGACCCGGGCAAACGGGGCATGTGCGGCCTGCTTACCGTTGCTGTCATGAGTTCGTTGCTGAATCCGGTGGGTCCGGAACCGGCCAAGGTCTACTGGCGCAGGCGAATCATCGTGATCCTCGGTGTGCTGGTCGTACTGGCGCTGTTGTGGTGGCTGATCTCGCCGGGTGGTTCTTCAGCTCCGACCGCGGCGACCAGCAGTCCCTCCCCATTGCCGACGCTCAGCGCGTCGCCGACCCCGACGACGAGCGGTTCGGCCTCGCCATCGATCTCCGAATCCGGACTTCCCTGCGCCGATAGCGACATCGCAGTCAGCGTCACAACGGCCCAGCAGAGCTATCCCGTGGGCGGGCCGGCCGAGTTCGTCATGAAGATCACGAACACCGCAGCGCAGGCCTGTGTGCGCGACGTAGGCCCGGCCGCCAACAACTTCACGGTCACTTCCGGCGGCTTCGACGTCTGGTCCTCGGATGCGTGCACCGAACCAGGCGAGTCGCAGGAGGAGGAGATCCCCGCCGGCGAAGCGTTCGCGGTGAAGGGCACCTGGGACACAACGGTGACCGCGAACGGCTGTGGCGCGAACGCGACCCCTGCGCAGGCCGGTGCCTATCAGGTCGAGGCCACGAACGGGAACGTCACGAGCGAAGGTGTCGCGTTCAGCCTGAGCTGATCGAGCCGGGAATGCGCTACTGGTAGCGATCCAGGATCGAGGACTCGGCCAGCCGTGACAGCGCATCGCGTACGTTGCGGGCTCGCGCCTCACCCACGCCGTCCACGGACTGCAGGTCGTCGATGGAAGCGGCAAGCAGTTTCTGCAAGCTACCGAAGTGGTCGATCATCCGTTCGACCACGGGTTCGGGTAGGCGCGGCACCCGGCCCAGAAGCCGGTAGCCCCGGGGGCTCAAAGGTTGATCCAGGCCGTCGAGATCGGTGGCAAGACCCATCCGGGTGGCCAGTGAGATGAGGTCCATCAGGGATGCGTCGTCGGATGCGTCGAGATCGCGGATCGTGGTCGCGTAGTCGTCGGCGTCCGGCAAGTAGTCGCGCATGAGCAGGACCTGATCGGCGCCCACTCCGCTGACCACCTCCCGCAGTTGCAGGTCCAGGAGGCGACCATCAACGCCCAGTTCCACGACGAACGCGTCGATCTCCGCGGACATGCGCCGAACCATCTCCAACCTCTGTGTCACCAACAGCACATCGCGCACGGTGACGAGGTCTTCCACCTCCAGCGCCGACAGGGTCGAGCCCACCTCGTCCAGACGCTGCCGGTAACGCTCAAGAGTGGCCAGTGCCTGGTTGGCCTTCCCGAGGATCGTGGTCGAGTCTTCGAGCACTCTGCGCTGCCCGTCGTAATACAGCGCGATCGTCTCCATCGATTTGCTGACACTGATGACGGGGAAGCCGGTTTGGATCGCGGCACGTTCAGCGGTCCGGTGCCGGGTGCCCGTCTCCTGAGTCGGAATACTGGGGTCGGGGACCAGTTGCACTGCCGCGCGCACAATCCGGCTGGCGTTGCGGTCCAGGATCACCGCCCCGTCCATTTTGGCCAGTTCCCGCAGTCCGGTTGAGGTGAATTCGACGTCCATCCGGAAGCCGCCCCCGGAGATCTGTTCGACCACGTCGTCGTTGCCCAGCACGATGAGTCCGCCGGTTCGGCCCCGCAGAATCCGTTCGAGTCCCTCCCGCAGGTCGGTGCCAGGAGCCACCTGTGTCAGGGCAGCTCGCATCCTGGCTGCTCGGTCCATACCGTCTCTCCTCACCCCGCCTGCAGGCATTATCGCCCGGCGGGGTCAGAACGGCGCGTTGACAGCGTGTAAGTCGGGTCGTTCGGCCTCGAGGGCGGGAGCCCGGTGCAGAGTGCCAAGCAGGTCGCTGAGGCGGTTGATCGGCTGGACCGTCAAGCCTTCGGCTGCCCGCACCACCTCCGGATTATTGCCCGCGTCCGCGGGGATGATCACCCGCGTGAAGCCCAGTCGTGCGGCTTCGGAGATGCGTTTGGCCAGGCCCGGTACCACCCGTAGGTCGCCGGAAAGAGTCACCTCGCCGATCGCAACCGTGTCCGTCCACAGGGGCGTATCCAGACGTGCCGACGCGATGGCCAAGCACACCGCAAGGTCACTGCCCGGGTCGCTGACCTTGGCGCCTCCGACTGTCGCTGCGTACACGTCGCGGTTGCTCAACTGCAACTTGCCGGCCTTCTCGGTCACGGTCACCAGCATGGTCGTCCGGTTCAGCTCCAGCCCGGTCGCCGCTCGCCGGGGTGCCGGCGCCCCGGTCACCGAAACGAGCCCCTGGATCTCGGCGAGCAAGGGTCGTCGCCCCTCCATCGTGACGGTCAGGCAAGACCCGGCTACTGGCTCCTCCCGAACCTTGCGGAACAGAAACGATGGGTCCGCGACCTCCCGCAGACCCTGCTCGTCGTGCTCGAAACAGGCCACCTCGTCGGTCGGGCCGAAGCGGTTCTTCACCGATCGCAGCATCCGCAGCGCCGAGGTGCGGTCGCCCTCGAAGGTGACAACGGTGTCCACGAGGTGCTCGAGAGCACGAGGGCCGGCCACGGAGTTCTCGCGGGTCGACTGCCCGACGAGCAGGGTCGGCAGGCCGTGCGACTTCGCCCACTGGGTGATCGTCTGGGTCACTTCGTGGACCTGCGCGACGCCGCCCGCGCGGGAATCGATCGACGAGGTGGCGATGGTCTGCACCGAGTCCACGATCAGCAGTCGGGGTCGCACCGCTGTGACGTGGGCGAGCAGTTGCTCCAGTTCGGTCTCGTCGGCGATGAGCAAATTCGGGTGCAGGGCCCCAATGCGCTGGGCGCGAAGTCCGATCTGCTCGGCCGACTCCTCACCTGACACGTAAAGCACGGTGCCGTTGCGCTCGGCGAAGCGGTGTCCGACGTCCAGCAACAACGTCGACTTGCCGACACCTGGTTCACCGGCCACCAGGACGACCTGCCCCGTCACCAATCCGCCGCCGAGCACCCGGTCGAACTCGCCGACGCCGGTGCCCAGGCGCTTGTGCGACTCCGATCGAAGGTCGACCACTGGCCTGGCCGCGCGGGTCGGGCTGGCAGCGGGCCCCCGTGACCTACTGCCGGCCTTCGGTTTGGTGGACGCGACCTCAGTCAGTACCCCGAACTGCTGGCAGGCCGGGCACTTGCCCAGCCACTTGGTTGTTCGGTTGCCGCACTCGCTGCACTGGTACTCGGTCTTGGACATGCTGGCCACACTAAGCGGCGGGTACGACATGTTCTCCCCGCCGCGCGCGGGGTGGGGATAAGTGGGCCGCTGGGGTCCACCTCAACAAGACGCGGGCCCCGACTGCAGAGGGCCGGTGCTGTCCAGTCGGAGGTAAGGTCCTACTGCGGATCAGCTGGATGCCGGGCGGTGTCCCGGCCGCGCCTGCGGTTCTTCTCCCGCACCGCGCACACCTCGACCAACTGCTCATAGGCGGCGATGCCCATGAGTTCGACCAGCGCGTCGCGTTCGGTGATGTAGACCGGTTCGGCGGCGACGTGCGCCTCGGTGTTGGACGAGCAGTACCAGTTCAGGTCGTGCCCGCCCGGCCCCCAGCCGCGGCGGTCGTACTCGCCGATGCTCACCATCTGCACGTGCGTGCCGTCCGGGCGCTCCACGTTGTCGAAAGTCCGCCGGATCGGCAGCTGCCAGCAGACGTCCGGCTTCGTCTCGACCGGCGACACCCCCTCCCGGATGGCCAGGGCGTGCAACGCGCACCCGGTCGGACCGTCGAAGTCAGGACGGTTCAGGAACAGACAGGCGCCGTCGACCACGCGGGTCTGCTTGCTGCCCTCGGGATCCTTCATGACGATCCCGTCCTGAATGCCGACGTCGTGGTACTGCCAGTCCTCCGGCGAAAGCTTCTCCGCCCAGGCGGCCACCCGCGTGCGGTCGTCCTTGTCGCTGAAGTGCGCGCCCAGGGTGCAGCAACCGCCGTCGGGCATGTGCGCGGAGATTCCGCCGCAACCGTTGCCGAAGATGCACGTCCAGCGGCTGGTCAACCAGGTCAGGTCGCAGCGGAAGACACGTTCGGCGTCTGCTGGGTCGGTGAACTCCAGCCATTCTCTGGGGAAGTCTAGGGATACTTCTGGCACCGGCCCAGACTACGAGCCCTACCCTGAAGCCATGCGACTCGGCGTGCTGGATATCGGCTCGAACACTGCCCACCTGCTCGTGATGGACGCCCACCAGGGGGCGGCGCCGGTGCCGGCGGTCTCGCACAAGCTCGAACTGCGACTGGCCGAACACCTGCTCAAGGACGGCACGATCGACGATGCCGCCACTGCCGCGCTGGTCGGTTTCATCCAGGAGTCCCTGCAAATGGCCGAGGACTCCGGGGTCACCGAGATCATGTCGTTCGCCACCAGCGCGATCCGGGAGGCGCCCAACGGCAAGGCGGTGCTCAAGGAGGTCCATGACCGCACGGGGGTCGAGATCGACCTGATGAGCGGTGAGCGGGAGTCCCGCATCACGTTCCTGGCGGTGCGCCGTTGGTTCGGCTGGTCCAGCGGAAGGCTGCTGGTGGTCGACATCGGTGGGGGTTCACTGGAACTGGCCAGTGGAGCCGACGAGAGCCCCGATGAGGCGTTGTCGTTGCCGCTGGGCGCCGGTCGGCTCACCCGCGACTGGTTGCCCGACGACCCGCCCAAACCGCGCCAACTCAAGGAACTGCGCAAGTACGTGCGCGCCCAGGTGGCAGATGTCGCCAGCAGGTTGACGCGGTTCGGGCAGCCGGAACTGTCCGTGGCCACGAGCAAGACCTTGCGGCAACTGGCCCGGATCGCCGGCGCACCGGCGAGTTCCGAGGGTCTGTACGCCAAGCGGACCTTGACCCGTGCCGACCTCGGCACATGGCTGCCGAAGCTGGCGGAGATGACGGCCCAACAACGCACCGAACTGCCCGGGGTTTCGCTGGGCAGGGCCCACCAGTTGATGGCTGGTGCGGTGGTCGCGGAAGCGGCGATGGACATCTTGGGGATCTCGGAGTTGGCGATCTGCCCATGGGCCCTGCGCGAAGGTGTCATCCTCGAACGCCTGGACCTCCTGCCAGTGAACTGACCAGGCACGAGCGGCCCGCGCGGTTCCACCCCACCGCCCTGTGGGACGTCGCGCACCGATTGCGAGACTGGAGACGTGAGCACAGGCAGCGCGGGCAACCCGAAGGTCCGGGTTGCGCTGTCCAGCGCGTCGGTGTACCCGGAGTCCACGGCCGCCGCGTTCGAAATGGCCTCCAGGCTCGGGTACGACGGGGTCGAGGTCATGGTCATGAATGACACCGTTTCGCAGGATCCAGAGGCGCTGCGACGGCTGTCCGACCATTATTCGACGCCGATTCTGGCCATCCACGCACCCTGTTTGCTGATCACCCAGAGAGTCTGGGGCACCGACCCGTGGGCCAAACTCGTGCGGGCGCGCGCGGCCGCCGAGACGCTGGGCGCCAGCACGGTGGTCGTGCACCCGCCCTTCCGCTGGCAGCGCGACTACGCCCGGGATTTCATCCGCGGACTTCATCGCATGCAGGACGAGACCGACATCCGCTTCGCCGTGGAGAACATGTACCCGTGGCGCGCCGGTGGCCGGGAACTGGCCGCCTACTCACCTGGCTGGGATATCCGGGACGAGGACTATCCGCACACCACCTTGGACCTGTCCCACACCGCGGTCAGCGGGGTCGACGCTCAGCGTATGGCCAAGGATCTGGGTGATTCGCTGACGCACATCCACCTCGCCGACGGCAGTGGCAGCAATCGTGACGAGCACCTGATCCCCGGACGTGGCAATCAGCCGTGCGGCGACCTGCTCGAGGACGTCGCGGGATCCGGTTTCGACGGCGTTGTGGTGGTGGAGGTCAGCACCCGAAAAGCGGCCAACCGCACCGAGCGCGAGCGTGACCTGGTGGAGGCACTGGCCTTCGCGCGCCTTCACCTGGAAGTCCCGTAGCGGCAGCCGCAATCCTCGGCCCGACGGTGAGGTGTTCGAAGCCGGACGCAACGGCGCATAGGCTATTGGCCATGGGTACTGATGATGTGCGCGATGCTGTGCTGGATGCGGCTCGTGCGGCTTTCCACGCGCGGGGTTACGTGCGGACCTCGGTCAAGGGCGTTGCCGCCGCGGCAGGGGTCGCACCTGAGGTCGTCAATCGGTACTGGAACTCCAAGGAATCGCTGTTCGCCGCAGCGATGCGGCTACCGTTCGACCCTGCCAGCGCCGTCCCCGAGCTCGTCGCTCCCGGACTCGACGGGATGGGGGAGCGGCTCACCCGCGCGACGCTGGACCTGCTGGCCGATGAGGACAGCCGCAACGACTTCATCGCGCTGTTCCAGGCCGGTGCCTCCGCGACCAAAGCCGCAAAAAGCATGCAGGACTTCATCGAGCGCTCGATCGTCGACCGGCTGGTGCGCACGCTGGGAGTTCCCGATGCCCGACTGCGCGTGAACCTGATCGTGTCCTACCTGTTGGGGATCGCCTCCACCCGCTACATCATCCGGCTCGAACCGATCGCGTCGATGCCCGAGGATGACCTGGTGAAACTGGTGGCCCCCACCATTCAGAACTGGCTGGATCCGACCAAGCCGTTGAAGAGCCCTAAGCCGCAGGCCCCGAAGTCCTCGACGAAGGTGAACGTCACTGAGCCAAAGCCCGGCAACGGCGGATAACCTGACCGGGAACAATCTTCCAGGGAGGTCCTAGGTGATCCGGCGAACGCTGTTGACTCTGTCGCGACAGAAGAAGATCCAGGAGATTTCAGCGAACGCGCCGATCAGCCGGTCGGTCGTCTCCCGCTTCATCGCCGGGGAAGCCGAGCAGGACGCCGTTGGGGTCGCCGGCGACCTCGCCTCGGAGGGGCTGCTGAGCACCATCGACCACCTGGGGGAGGACATCGAGGACCGTGGGCAGGCGGACTACACCCGCGAGGCCTACCTGCGGTTGCTGAAAGGTTTGGACCAAGCCGGACTTGCAGCAGCTGCGGAGGTGTCCGTCAAACTGTCTGCGGTGGGCCAAGCGTTGCCCGGCGACGGCGAGAAGTTCGCCCTGGACAACGCGCGGGCCATCTGCGAGGCCGCGACCGCGATCGGGACCACCGTCACCCTCGACATGGAGGATCACACGACCACCGATTCGACGCTGAGCATCCTGCGGGACCTGCGTGCCGACTTCCCCAATACTGGCGCGGTCCTGCAGGCATGCCTGTACCGCACCGAGCAGGACTGCCGCGACCTCGCGTACGAAGGCTCCCGGATCCGCCTGTGCAAGGGCGCGTACAAGGAGCCGGAGTCGGTGGCATTCCAGGCCAAGGAGGATGTCGACAAGGCCTACGTGCGCTGCATGCGGATCCTGTTCGACTCACCCTGCTACCCGATGATCGCCTCGCACGACCCGCGACTGGTGGAGATCGCCGGCGCACTGGCCACCCGGGCGGACAAGGCCAAAGGAACCTACGAGCACCAGATGCTTTATGGGGTGCGCCCCGATGAGCAACGCCGGCTGAGCAAGGCCGGTGAGCGGGTTCGGGTCTACATCCCGTATGGCGAGGATTGGTACGGCTACATGGTGCGCAGAATGGCTGAGAAACCCGCCAACCTGGCGCTGTTCGTCAAATCGATGACCTCCAAGTCCTGACCCAGACCAGTCTTCCAAACCCCCCGGCATGGGTGATCCCGCACCGCCTCGCCGCCTCTACGCTGCTTGAGAAGCGCTGCCCGGACGATTGTGTTCGCGGTCGTGTCGATGAGATGAGGCGAGATGGCGAAGAAGTCGAAGCGGCACCACAAGAAGGACAAAGCCAAGCACGCTGATCCGGGCGAAGTTGATGTTGCCGTCAGCAACCGCAGCCAACCCAAGATGAAGAAGAAGGAATACGAGCAGCACATGCGCGTGCTCCAGGGTGAGCTCGTTGCCATGCAGGAGTGGGTCAGGGCCACCGGCGCCAAAGTCTGCATCGTGTTCGAGGGGCTGGATTCGGCCGGCAAGGGCGGCACCATCCGGCGGATCACCGAACGCACGAGCCCGCGGGTCTTCAAACACATCGCGCTGCCAACACCGACTGAGCGCGAGAAGTCGCAGATGTACATCCAGCGGTACATCGCGCATTTCCCGTCGGCGGGTGAGGTGGCCATCTTCGACCGCAGTTGGTACAACCGTGCCGGTGTCGAGCCGGTAATGGGCTATTGCACGCAGGAGCAGACCCAGCGGTTCCTCGATATGACGCCGGCGGTCGAAAAGGCGATGGTCGACAACGACATCATCTTGATCAAGTACTGGCTCAATGTCAGTGTCGAGGAGCAAACCCGACGGCTGTCCAACCGCATCACCGACCCGCGCAAGATCTGGAAGCTCTCACCGACGGACCTGAAGTCGTACAGCAAGCACTACGACTACTGCCGTGCGCGCGACGCGATGCTGGCCGCCACCGACACTTCCTGGGCACCCTGGTTCGTCGTCGACAACGACGACAAGAAACGCGGTCGGCTCAACATCATCTCGCATCTGCTCAGCCAGATCCCCTACGAACCGCTCCCACCCAGTGACGTCAAGATGCCGCGCAAGCCTTCGCCCCGCGGCTACGCGCTGTCCGAGGCAGCCCCGCTGCACCACATCCCTACGCCGTTCTAGGCCCACCAGTGCCCACGGCCCACACCGCAGAAGGACTCCAGTCATGAGTGACAGCACGGTCAGACCGCAGGATTCGTCAGCCCCGGCGACAACGCAGTGGTATGCCATGTCAGCCCAGGATGTCGCCGAGAAGTTGGGGGTCGATCCCGATCAGGGGCTGTCCGCTGCAGGTGCTTCGGCCTCCCTGCAGAAGAACGGGCCCAACGCCTTACCTGCCGAGAGCCCGCCGCCGGGCTGGAAGATGTTCCTCGCGCAGTACAAGAGCTACATGCAGATCATCCTGGTGGCCGCCGCGGTCGCGTCGATCGTGATCGGAGAGATATCCACCGGCATAGCGGTCCTGCTGATCACAGCTTTGAACGCACTGGGGGGAATGCGTCAGCAGGGCAAGGCCGAGAGTGCGATGAACGCCCTGCAGTCGATGCTGAAGACGTCGGCGAGAGTCCGTCGTGACGGCACAGAGGTGAAGATCGATGCCGATCAGGTGGTGGTCGGCGACGTGGTTCTGCTGGCGGCCGGTGATGACGTGTGCGCTGACGGCAGGCTGATCCAGTCCTCGTCGTTGCAGATCGATGAGTCGGCGCTGACCGGGGAGAGCGTACCGGCCGGCAAGAGTGCGGACATCGTGACCGAAAAGGATCCGGTGCTCGGTGACCAGTCGAACATGGCGTTCATGAACACACCGGTGACCCACGGTGGCGGCGTGATGATCGTTACGGGGACCGGCGCTGATACAGCCGTGGGAAAGATCTCCGGGATGTTGAAGTCCACCCCCACGCTGAAGACCCCGATGACCAAGCAGCTGGACACCTTGACGCTGTGGATCGCCGGTGCTGCTGGTCTGACCATCGCGATCATGTTCGCGTTGGGGATCTCGCGCGGGGATTCCACCCAGCAGATCTTCACGACCGCGATCGCGCTGGCGCTGGCCGCGGTCCCGATGGCGATGCCGACGGTCCTGCAGGTGATCCTCTCGACCGGTTCGTCGAAACTGGCGCAGCACGGTGCGGTGGTCAAGAGCCTCGACTCGGTGGAGACCTTGGGGTCGACCTCGGCGATCAACTCGGACAAGACCGGCACCCTGACGTTGAACCAGGTGACGGTTGTCGAGGTGATCGACGCGACCGACAGGTTCTCGGTCACCGGCAAGGGTTATGGCCTGGACGGGGAAATCCACCACACGGCTGGCAACACCAACACGATCGAAGCGGCGATTCTGCCGTTCCTCATCGCCAACGACGCGAAACTGGTGGACGGCAAGGTCGTCGGAGACCCGACCGAGGGTGCATTGCTGGTTCTCGGCTCCAAGGCGAAGATCGACCACGAGAGCACGATCGAGGCCTTCCCCAGCCTTGCCACTCTTCCTTTCGACCCCACCTACAAACTCATGGCGCGGTTCTGCCAGGCCACCGACGAGTCCGGAAAAGCCGTCGTGCGGGTGTTCGTCAAAGGCGCCGGACCGGCGGTCATCTCCCGGGCCACCACGGCGCTGTCAGGCGGCGAGACCGTCGCCTGGGGCGAGGCGGAGACTGAGCGTGCCAACAAGCAGATGCAGCGGCTGGGAGGCAAGGGCCTTCGCGTGATGGCCGCAGCCATGAAGGACATGGACCCCAAGGATTTCAACCCCGACGGCGATCTGCTCGCGATGGTGCAGGATCTGCAGATGACCGCGCTGGTGGGCATGATCGACCCGCCACGGGAGGAGTCACATGAGGCTGTCCTGGCCGCCCAGGACGCCAACATCCGGGTGAGGATGGTGACCGGCGACGACGTGGTCACCGGTGCGGCGGTGGCCAAGCAGCTCGGAATCCCCGGCGAGGCCATCCTCGGCACCGAACTGGCCGCGATGTCCGAGGCCGAGCGCCTCGAGCGCATCGACAACATCGGCGTGGTCGGTCGGGTGGCGCCTGAGCACAAGGTGCTCATGGTCGAGACGCTGCGCAAGAAGGATGCGGTCGTGGCGATGACCGGCGACGGTGTCAACGACGCCCCGGCCATCAAGGCAGCAGACATCGGCATCGCGATGGGCAGCGGCACGCAGGTCGCGAAGAACGCCAGTCGCATGATCCTCACCGACGACAACTTCGCCACGATCGTGCGGGCAGTGTCGGAGGGCCGCAAACTCTACGACAACATGCTGAAGTACATCCGCTTCATGCTGATCGCGCTTGTCACTTACGTGGTCACGTTCTTGATGGCCAGCATCCTCAACATCGCGTCGGGCGAGCCGTTCTCCGCGGCTCAGATCCTCTGGATCAACTTCCTGATCACCGCACCGGTCGGCATCGCGCTGGGCCTGGACAAAGAGACCCCCGGCCTCATGAAGCGCAAGCCGCGCCCGCGGGCGGCCTCGATCATGTCCGGGCCGGTCATCACCACGGTTGGCCTGGTGGGGCTGTTCATGGCGGTCGTCATCAACGCCGTGATCGTGTTCGGGGAGAACCAGTACGGCCAGGTTGAAATCGGGAGCACGATGGGGCTGGTGGCGTTCTCACTGATGCTGGTGATCGTCGCATTCGAAAGCCGCGATCAGAAAGCGACCGTGTTCACCACGGCGACGTTCGACAACGCGACGCTGAACATCGTCGCGCTGGTGGAGATCGTGCTGGCGGTGCTGATCGCCCGTGGTGGGGCGCTGACGTCGCTGCTGGACTCGCAGGCGCTCACCGACACCCAGTGGTTGATCGGCGCCGCACCCGCGGTGGTCCTGCTGCTCCTGTGGGAGGCCGGCAAGTGGATCGCGCGTAGTCGCTCAGGTGAGGCGAAGCAGGCGCCGGCAGCGGCATGAGTCGGGTTCTCCGCGCAATCGGCGCGCAGCGAATTCCGCGTGGTTGCTGCTCGTCGCACGACGAACGCGCACCAACCGGACACCGGGTGGGTAGTCGCGAGCGGGATGAACCTGAAGCGCTCGCGACCTAGGTCCGCGCGCGGCAGAGGTTCAGCTGCCGGCGGCCAATTCCACGGATCGATCCCTGGCCGCTTCCAGAGCGGCCAGGAATGCGGCCCGGACCTTGTGATCCTCCAGAATCCGCAGTGCCGCGGCGGTGGTTCCGGCAGGCGAGGTCACGTTCTCGCGCAGGACCACCGGGTGTTCGCCGGTTTCCCGCAGCATTGTTGCGGCGCCGTACACCGTCTGCAGGGTCAGCTCGGTCGCCAAGCGGCGTGGCAGCCCCAAACCGACGCCTGCCTCGATCATGGCCTCGACGGTGAAGAAGATGTAGGCCGGTCCGGATCCCGAGATGGCCGTGACCGCGTCCTGCTGCCGCTCGGGCACCTCGACGACCTTGCCGACGCAGCCCATCAGCCGCACGGCCATTGCCACGTGCTCGGCCTTGCAGTGTGAACCCGGCGAGACCGCCGACATCCCCTGGTCGACCAGGGCGGGGGTATTCGGCATCACCCTCACCACCGGTGTGCCCTCGGGCAGTCGCTGTTCCAGTGAGGCAGTGGTGACACCAGCGGCCAGCGACACGACCAAAGCGCCGGGTTTGAGTTCCTCGGCGATCTCCTCGACCACACCGAAGAGATCCTGCGGCTTGACGACCAGCACGACGACATCGGCCTCCCGGGCGGCCTCCACGTTGGTGGAGATGTCGACGCCGTAGCGCTCATGGAGTTCGATGACCCGGTCGTGGCGTTTATCGGCGACCACGAACGTGTCCCCCATCCGATCACCGCGCAGCAACCCCGACAGCAGTGCCTCACCCATGACGCCGGCCCCTACGACCGCAACTACACCCATGTGCGCAACCGTAACAATGCGCGGCTCCCGGGCGCGGGCGGCGTGCACGGTCCAGTTGAGTGCGGCGACACCGTCGACTGTGGGCCGTTTGCCCCGGTGTGCGCGACCGACAACGCCCTTCATGGGTAGCGTGGCCGGTATGAGTCATCGCGTGGCTTTCGTCTGGCACGACGACCTGCGCCTCTACGATTTCGGGCCGGGGCACCCCCTGGCGCCGGTCCGCGTGCAATTGGCGTATCGGCTCTCGCGGGACTTCGGGCTGCTCGACGACGCGAATCTCACCATTGTTCCGCCGGTCACGATGCCGGAAGGGCTGCTGGCCAGCCTCCACTCCGCGGAGTTCATCGAGGCGGTTCAGCAGGAGACCGAGGGTGTACACGGGCTGGGCACCGACGACGTCCCCACGTTCCCCGACATGCACAAATACTCCGAGTTGGTCTGCGCGGCGACGTTGGCGGTGACCCAGGCCGTCTACCGCGGGGAGGCCGACCACGGGGTCAACTTCGCCGGCGGGCTGCACCACGCCATGCCCGACCGCGCCTCCGGCTTCTGCGTGTACAACGATGTCGCCACCTCGATCAAGTGGCTGCTCGACCAGGGTGTCGAACGCGTCGCCTACGTCGATGTGGACGTTCACCACGGCGATGGGGTGCAACAACACTTCTGGGACGACCCGAGGGTGCTGACCATCTCGCTGCACGAAAGCCCGCGCACGTTGTTCCCGGGAACCGGTTGGCCCACCGAGATCGGGGGCCCCGGCGCCGAGGGAACCGCCATCAACGTGGCGCTTCCGCCCGGCACAGCCGACAACGCGTGGCTGCGCGCGTTCGATGCGATCGTGCCGGCGGCGCTGAAGGCTTTCGAACCGCAGTATCTGGTGAGCCAGCAAGGGTGCGACAGCCACTTCCAGGACCCGTTGGCGCACATGTCGTTGAGCATCGAAGGTCAACGCATGTCGTACCGGGCGCTGCATCGACTTGCACACACCCACACCGAGGGCCGTTGGATCGCCACCGGTGGCGGGGGCTACGAGTGGGTGGATGTGGTCCCGCTGGCGTGGACGCACCTGCTGGCCGAGGCGCTGGAACGGCCCATCGAGCCCACGGAGCAGACGCCCGAGGCGTTCAGGGAGCTGGTGAGCAATGTTCTGCAGCGCGACCCGCCTCTGACAATGGGCAACGACCGGGATCCCTGGGTGCGCAGTTGGGAGATGGGCTACAACCCAGACGACCCGGTGGACGCGGCGGTCCTCGCCTCGCGGCGTGCGGCGTTTCCGCATCTGGGGATCGACCCAGACCCCGATCCCATGTTCTAGGCCGACGAACTACCCTGGGGAAGTAGTCGACGACGGTCGTAGGAGGCCTAATGGGTTCGGTGGTCAAGAAGCGGCGCAAGCGCATGGCGAAGAAGAAGCATCGCAAGCTGCTGCGCAAGACCCGCGTCCAGCGGCGCAACAAGAAGTAGTAGGCCCCGATGGGACGCGTGGTTCTGGTCACCGGCGTCTCCCGTTACCTCGGGGGGCGGATGGCGCAAATCCTCACCCAGGACCCCGACGTGGATCGGGTGATCGGGGTGGACGTGGTCGCACCGCGCCAGGAGATCGGCGGCGCGGAGTTCGTGCGCGCCGATATCCGCAACCCCATCATCGCGAAGGTCATCGACGCGGCCCAGGTGGACACGGTGGTCCACATGGGCGTCATCGCCACGCCCATGCAGGCCGGCGGCCGGATGTCGATGAAGGAGATCAACGTCATCGGCACCATGCAGTTGCTCGCCGCATGTCAGAAGTCCCCAACGGTGCGCAAACTGGTCGTCAAGTCCACCTCGTCGGTCTACGGCGCCGGTCCCAAGGACCCGGCCATGTTCACCGAGGAGATGGAGCCGAAGCACGCTCCGACCTCCGGCTGGGCCAAGGACAGCGTCGAGGTCGAGGCTTATGTGCGCGGGTTCGCACGCCGCCGACCCGATGTCGCGGTGACCACCTTGCGTTTTGCGAACTACTTCGGCCCGCGGGTGCAGACGCCGATGGCCACCTACTTCTCGCTACCGGTGATCCCCGTGGTCCTCGGCTTCGATGCGCGCCTGCAGTTCATCCACGAGGACGACGGCCTCGATGCGCTGCGCCGGGCCACCGTCGAGGACCACCCGGGGACATTCAACGTCGCCGGTGACGGAGTGATCCTGGTGTCGCAGGCGGCACGGCGGGCGGGTCGGCCAGTTCTGCCGGTGGCGGGGCCGTTCGCGTTCGGCGTCGGGGCATTGTTCCGCCGGCTCGGGCTGGCTGACTTCTCCCCGGAGCAGGTGCGCTTCCTGACCTACGGACGCGGCATCGACACGTCCCGGATGCGCACCGAGTTCGGATTCATCCCCCAGCACACCACCTCGGAGACCTTCGACGCGTTCGTGGAGGCGCACAACCTCAACCGGCTGCTACCCCCGGAGCGGGTCGAGAACATCGAAGACCAACTGCTGTCGCTGCTGACCGGAAAGGAGTCGACCGGTGCCTGATGCGCGAGTCATCCCCATCAAGGGCAAGGACCCCAAGAAGAAGAAACCGGCGACCAAGAAGGCCGCCGCCCCCCGCGGGGCGCGGGCCAGCCGCTCGAGCACTGCTCCGGCCGAGGACGTGATGCCGGACAGCGCGCCGCTGCCCGGCGTCGAGGAGCACGTCGACTGGGACACCCGGGTGGCCGGGGCGCTGGCATTCCTGCGCCGGCGAATCACCGGCGACTACAAGGTCGACGACTTCGGCTTCGACCCCGAACTCACCGACCGCATCCTGCTGGCACCGCTGCGCCCGCTGTACAAGCGCTGGTTCCGGATCGAGACCCGCGGCTTGGAGAACATCCCGGACACCGGTGGGGCGCTGCTGGTGGCCAACCACTCGGGAACCGTGGCCGTCGACTCGATGATGACCCAACTGGCGATCTGGGACAACCACCCGGAGCACCGGCGGTTGCGCATGCTCGGCGCCGACTTCGTCTTCCAGTTGCCCATCGTCTCCGAACTCGCGCGCAAGGGCGGGCACACGCTGGCCTGTGCGCCGGACGCCGAACGGCTGCTCTCGTCCGGCGAGCTGGTCGGGGTGTGGCCCGAGGGTTTCAAGGGCATCGGCAAGCCGTTCAGTGAGCGGTACAAGCTGCAGCGCTTCGGCCGGGGTGGGTTCGTGGCGGCGGCGCTGCGGACGAAAACCCCGATCATCCCCTGTTCCATCGTGGGCGCTGAGGAGATCTACCCGATCATCGGCAATGCAAAGCTCATGGCCCGGCTGCTGGGTGCGCCGTATTTCCCGATCACCCCGACGTTCCCGTGGCTGGGGCCGCTGGGGCTGGTGCCGCTGCCCAGCAAGTGGATCATCGAGTTCGGCGAGCCCATCCGCACCGACGAGTTCCCCGAAGGCGCCGCGGACGACCCCATGCTGGTCTTCGACCTGACTGATCAGGTCCGCGAGACCATCCAGCAGACGCTGTACCGCTTGCTGGTCGCACGGCGGTCGGTCTTCTTCTAGACGCTCATCACTTCAGGGCCGGAACGCGTCGATCCACGCCGGCGAGGCCCAGATGTGATGGCCTGAAATGGCACAAAACCCACATATCGGACGCACTATCCATCAAATCTGGGCCGGGAGACGGGCCACTGGCCCCGAAATGATGGCGAGTCCACGCCCTATCAGCCCCGGATCGCGCGCCGCGCCATGACCGCACCCACGGCGATACCCGTGACCAGCCCGGCGATCCCGACCGCCGGCGCGGTGATCTTCACCACCCGGCGGGCGGTGCGGTAGTCGCGGATGGTCCATCCGTTGCGCCGGGCGTGCAGCCGCAGCGCGCGGTCCGGGTTCACCGCCACCGGGGTACCGACCATGGACAACATCGGAATGTCGTTGGCTGAATCCGAGTAGGCCGCGCACCGGCTCAGGTCCAGGTTCTCGCGTGCTGCGAGTTCGGCGATCGCCTCGGCTTTCGCTTCGCCGTGCAATGGTTTTCCGCTCAGGCGTCCGGTGTACACGCCGTGCACCTGCTCGGACACTGTGCCCAGTGCTCCGGACAGGCCCAGGTGTTCGGCGATCAGTTCCGCCAGTTCGATCGGCGCGGCCGACACCAGCCACACCCGCTGTCCGGCATCGATGTGGCCCTCGGCGAGTGCCACGGTGCCGGGCCAGAACCGGTCGACCATGTACTCGTCGAAGATCTCCCGGGTCAGCTCCACCAACTCGTCCTGGTTGCGACCCTTGACCAAAGCCAGGGCCTCCTCGGTGATGTCGTGCATGTCCTCGGCATCCTCTTTGCCGACGATCACGAACCGGGTCTGTTTCCAGACGAAGTCGAGGATCTGGCTGCGTGACAGGTATTTGTGGGCGGCCAGGCCGCGGGCCCAATGAAACATCGAGGCGCCGTGGATGAGGGTGTTGTCGATGTCGAAGAAGGCCGCCGCGGTCAGGTCAGGTTCGGCCGGAGGCTGCGGGGCGGGCTCATCCGCGGTTTCGTCGTCAGCGTGCTGCGACGCCGGTTCCTGCTGGTCACCGTTCACCTGTGCAGGCTAGCCCAGCGGCCCATATGCAAGACTCGGGGCGTGGTGGCCAACCTTGCCGATCTTGTCAGCGCGGCGGCCGAATCCAGGCCCCGGCACGCTGCTGTCGTGACCGATCAAAGAGTCGTCACGTGGAGTGAGGTCGACTGGCAGGTGCGGGCGGTGGCCAGCGGATTGATCGCCCGGGGCCTGCCCGCCGGCAGCCGCATCGCGCTCATGCAGCCGAACACGCTCGAATTCATCACCACGTATTTCGGCATCCTGCGCGCGGGCATGTGTGCGGTTCCGCTGAACACCGGCTATACCGCTATCGAGCTGGACCAGATGCTGTCCGACGTCGATGCGAGCCTGGTGGTGGCAGACCCGCGGATGGCCCCGGTCCTGGACCAGGTTCCCGGCATCGACGTGATTCACACCGGAACCGAGGACTGGCGCCGTTTCACCGTCGGCAGCAGTCCGCTGCCGGTGGAACCCACGGCGCCCGATGCATTGGCGGTGTTGTTGTTCACCTCCGGAACCAGCGGCCGCCCGAAAGCCGCGATGCTCACCCACCGCGCCCTCTCGGCCAACCTCGACCAGCTCAGTGCAGTGCAGGATCCGCCGGCCATGACCAGCGACGACGTGGTCATGTGCGTGCTGCCCCTGTTCCACATCTACGCGCTCAATGCCACGCTGGGCATGGTGGCCCGACACGGCGCCACCATCGTGCTGACCGAGCGGTTCGACGCCGCGGCCGCACTCGCCTCGATCACCCGGCACAAGGTCACCAATGTGGCCGGTGCCCCTCCGATGTACGTGGCGTGGGCAGGGATTGACGGCCTCACCGAAGCGCTGCAGGGCGTGCGATTGCTCATCTCCGGGGCGTCACCGCTTCCCGTTTCGGTCATGGAGCACTTCCAAGCGCGCACGGGCAAACCCATTTGGGAGGGCTACGGGATGACCGAGTGCTCACCGGTCATCACCGCGTCACTGGTCTCCGGGCGGCCCAAGCCCGGTTCCGTCGGGCAGCCGCTGCCCGGCATCGAGGTCGAACTGCGTGACGAGGACGGGCAGGTCGTCGAGGACGGGGATCCCGGCGAGATCTTCGTGCGCGGTGAGAACGTGTTCACCGGCTACTGGCCCGACGGGTCGGAGGGCCCCGACGAACAGGGCTGGTTCGCTACCGGCGACGTCGCCATCGAGGACGACGAGGGGGACCTGCGCCTGGTCGACCGGCGCCGGGAGCTGATCATCGTCAGCGGCTTCAACGTCTACCCGCGTGAGGTCGAGGAAGTGCTGCTGTCGATGGACGGTGTGCTGGAAGCCGCGGTCATGGGCGTCACCGACCCCTACACCGGCGAGACCGTGAAAGCGTTCATCGTGGCCGAACCGGGATCGGCGTTGACCGCCGACGAGGTGCTCGACTTCGTGGGAACCCGCCTGGCGCGCTTCAAATGTCCCACCGTTGTGGAGATCGTCGGCGACCTGCCGCATTCGGTAACGGGCAAAGTGAGCAAGGGTCGCCTGCGCCAGTCTCAAGGGGTGACGTCGCTCTGAGCGCTCGGGTCATTCTGATCGGCAAACCGGGCTGCCATCTGTGCGATGTGGCCCGGGAGGTCGTCGAGACCGTGTGCGCCCAGACCGACAACGAATGGATCGAGTTGTCGCTGAACGACGACCCCCGACTGGCGGCGCGTTACGCCGACCAGGTTCCGGTCGTCCTCGTCGACGGGGCGGTGCACGACGTGTTCCGGGTGAATCCGCAGCGGCTACGGGCGGCGCTGGCCTGAGGTTACGCGGGCTGCGGCGTATGTCGGGGCGGGTGACGCATAGCGGAGCAGACCTCCGTGCAGCCGTGACACACACCCGG
>ERZ795053.2948-NODE-2948-length-19986-cov-8.532236_pt1 | contig 19986 bp, 12 predicted proteins | sample MGYA00375137_ERZ795053 | MGnify/ENA primary metagenome ERZ795053 (study PRJEB30182, sample SAMN05720284) | activated sludge metagenome | isolation source: Anaerobic digester | place: Hong Kong | collected 2014-12-17 ...
TGTCATCTGTTATATGTTCTGTAATCCAACCCCCAAAAACCAACTTATCCAGAAGCATCTTTCTAAATGCCTCGTACCAAGTCCCAGAAATCTCTGCTGCTACAGTCTCTAAAAACTTCCTTTCAACTTTTTCACCAAGTAATTTACGATAAACCTTTAGATTTGTAACTGAAAATAAATACTTACATTTGATTATCAAGTAAACGGGCGAAAAGAATCAACACACGAACTATTTCGTTCTGAAATAAATTGACACAAAGTTGGCTTATTATGAAAAAAGAAGCAAATTCAAGGGAAAAGCGCATCCAGCACAATCACTGCTTAGGCTTTTAGTAAAAGTTAACCATGTAGAAAAGGGCGAAAAAACCTATAAGCAAGCCCAAAAAAACTATGGTATCCAAGAAAGAAGCACTGTTTTGTTTGGTTAAGAAAACAAAGTAACTTGGGGTGGTCAATGCCACACTTACCTACCATAAAAAGGCCACATTCAAAGAAGACACCCGCTTAGAAAATCAAGCGATTTGAAAAGGAACTAACGAATGAACGTTTAAAAAATGATATTCTGAACAAGATAATATACACTTCAGATCAACAGCATGGCACCTCCATTAGAAAAAGACACTTACACGATCAATCTGAAACATCCAAAAAAGTAAAGAAGTAGGCTTGTTTCGTTGCTGTAGATTGTTTGAGATAATTAGACAAGCCGTTTTATCAATCAGAGAGTCGAATCAGAAAAATAAAGACAGCATTATCACCCACAGGCCATTGGTAGAATCAATTCGCATGAATATACCGAAGATAGGCACTCGAAAACCTACTCCCTAATATAAGGGGTTTGGACACACTCAATATCAAAATAGGCAAGAATGTTTTTTTAACCACTTAAAGTCAGAAAGGATTTTAGCAAGGTCACAAAAGCACTATATCAAAACAACCAACTTAACGCATTAACTAAAAAAGCACCGTTACTTACTAAAGGAAGTGAAGATGGAAAGGCCAGAACAAATATTGCAAGTAATATAAAAAGTAGAGAGAAAACGTACTACCTATCTTCTGTAACAAACACGTTTAGCAAAAAACTTGGGGTTATAGCCTAAGCAATGGTATAAACGCTAAAAGTGTAGTGCAAGCCATAAAACAAGCGTTAAAACATTGTCTTACCAATCGTTCATTTATCTTTCATTCAGATAGAGAATTACAGGATTGGTCATCTTTATATCAGTATGAGTTGAAGATTCATTTAACTATTCTATCTATACAAGGGCTATAATTGCTATCAAAATGCATTAGAAAGGATAACAAAAATTTTTGTTGTTCTAAGTGTAATACTTGTGAAGAATTAAAAAGGCTTATTGCTAAATCCATTGAGACATGAAGACCTCATTTAAGTTTAAATATGAAAACACCTGACTTTATTCACGAAAAAACCATCGAGGCTAGCCTCGATGGTTTTAATTAATTTTATTTAATTCCTGTCGACCTATTTTAGGACGACTCAATTATCGTTAAGAAATTATCTTGTACCTCCTGCCCACCAAACATTCTCGGTATAAACATAGGTACCATCTCCATATGCGTCTTGTACATTAGGATTAGTGGTAGTATCATCATTCCCGTAAGGACAACGCAATGGGAATTTATCAGTATTATTTGGATTTGCTAATACCACAAAGTTCTCACCTAAGGCTTTCATCCTACGAATATCGTTATAACATTCTGTTGATTCTCCTGATGCTCCAAAGAAAGCAATATACTTTTGAATCATAGTTTCACGTAAAGGATCAACATCGAATAACGGTTTAACATCATTATCAAAATAATTAGATGCGTCTGTTTCCGTCATTGGATTAGAACGTTCTGCAATTTGATAACCGTAACTTGCTAATGAAGGATTCTCAAAAGCTGTTTCTACGCTATTTTCTGCATTCATAATCCCAGCAGTCACGGCATCCTTTAAAATAGGCTCAGCCTCTGGAGCCCTATTTAAACGACATAATGCTTCAGCTTTTAGAAACAACACTTCATGATAACTCAAAAGTAGAGTTGGAGCTTCTTGAGCATATAAAAACATTGTCTCAGTATAGTGATACTGTAATTGTTCACAAGTTCCGTTCGGTGCAGGCTCGAAATAAGCTCCATCTGATGGTAAAAGTTGAGCCATATAAGTCCACACACCACAAAATACTCTATTTGCACGAGGATCATTAAGAGCAATTAATCTATCAGCCATGCTCTTGCTTGCAGCCAAGCCATCACGACTCCACTGAAAATCAAATAACGGATTTAAATTTGATGCATCATATATAGCAAAAGCAGCTTGATCATCTACCGAAGCAAATGAATTATCGCAATAATCAATAATATCTTGCAAATCTTGCGTTTTATTAGTAGATCTATACAACAAATGCATAGTATAACGAGCTTTTAAGCCATAAGCAAATTTTAACCATTTTGCTCCATCACCGCCATATAAAAAATCATAACCACTCATTGAGAGTGCATCTGTACCCTGTAAATCAATAATTGCCTGATCTAAGTAATTCATTACAACTTCATATATAGCCTCTTGTTTGTCAATTTTAGGAGTCAAACTGACATTTATATCGCAAGCTTCTGTCCAAGGTACATCCCCGAACATATCTGTTAGCAAAGCAAGATTATAAGCAGCTAACACTTCAGCAATACCTTTAGTCACCTGATTTGCAGGTTCAGAGCCATCTTCAGAACATTTTGCAATAACAATCTTTGCATTCTTAAGTGTTTGGTACAACGATCCCCAAACATTATTGAAAGTAGATGCTGCTTTAGGTTCATTATCACGAGTCTCTGCTCTATATAACTGATTATGAATACCAGCTTGATGCTCAACATAAACAGATGTGTACGTGTTAATATCACCACCAACATTGGAAGATGCAGTTCTTGTTATAACATCCGCAAGAATAAACTTTGCACTAACATCAGTAGGATGATTTGCATCTCTATTGATATCATCCATCGTATCTTCTGAACAGGATACCACAAACAGAGCTACAATCGTAGCCATTAGGAATCCTTTTATTGAACTATTAAATATTTTCATGATTATCTAATATTAAAAATTAATATTAAGTCCTAACCCATAACTAGATGTACTAGGCAAGGAGAACCTTTCAAAGGCTCCGCTCATATTTGTATTTCCTTGAGTAGCTTCAGGATCAAATCCCTTATGAGCAGACCATAATAGAATATTTCTAGCAAATGCATTTAGGTTAACTTTAACTCCATTTTTGTTCCAAACAGGATAGCCAATTGAAATTTCTCTCAATTTTAAATAAGACGCATCAATTATCATTGATTCAGAAATATTATTCAAAGCATTAAAATATGCTTGAGCATCTGCACCGCTAATTGCAATATCATTTTTAGCATAAGTTGGATTGCCTTCAACATCAGTTCCGGTAACTTTTACAGCGTTTTCAGGGAAGTAGAAATAATCTTTTTTACGATAATTAGCAGATCTCTGACTTACTCCGTAATAATCAAGTAATCCATATGTTCCACTATACATCTGACCTCCATTTTTCCACTCTAACAAAGCAGAAATACGAACCTTATAAACTTCAACACTTGTACTAAATCCTAAAATAAACTTTGGAGATACAGTACCTATAACTTTTTCTTCGCCAGCCTGAGGGAAACCGTTATCGTCAACAACTATTTGACCTTCATCATTTCTTAGGTAACTAACACCATAAATTACTGGAAATTGATAACCAATACCAGCACGTACCTGAGGCTCAACAAAACCACCCAAGAAAATACTTTCAACGCCTGGGGCTAATTTATCTACATAATTATCAACTTTTGTAAAATTTACCGATAAATCCCATACAACATTTTTACTCTTAATAGGAGTAGCACCTAATGTAAATTCATGTGAATTTGTGTGAATTGACCCTCCATTAGTTATAAAAGAACTAGATCCTGTTGAACCTGCTAAGGGAACTGCAAATATCTGATCTTTAACATTCTGTCTAGAATATGTATAATTCAAGGTAAATAATCCATTCAAAAGAGCCAAATCAATACCAGCTTCATAAGACTTGGTGTTCTGAGGTTTTAAATCGGGATCATATACCGCAGAATATGGAGTATAAGCAACTATAGAACCTATTGGATATTGAATTGGAGTTCCGCTTGAAAAACCTCCTCCATATGTTGGTGTTGTATAGTATGATTTATAATATGTTCCTGCTTGTCCAACCTCAGCATAAGATGCCCTTAATTTTCCATAAGTAAGAATATCGTTTTTTAATGGTTCTAATTCCGTAAAAATCCAGCCTAATGAAACTGACGGATAAAAAAATGAGCGATTGTTCCTTGGCATTGATGAAACAACATCATTTCTACCCGTTGCATTTAAAAACAACATATTCTTATACTCTAAAGACAAATTTCCAAAATTACCTACAGTCCGAGAATGTGTTGAACTCTCACCACCTGAATAAACTGAAACATTGTTTAAATGATTCCATCCTGAAAAATTAAAATTTTGACCGTAAGAATCAATAAATTTTGTTCTGCCATCAACAACTTCATTTCCATACATCAAATCAAAAGTCAAATCATCATTAATTTTCCAATCATAAGTAATTGTAAATAATGAATTTAATTCACGAGACGAAACGCTGTACTCATCAATAGATCCAAGACCATTAGCATGACCATACCCCCACAAATCAGTATAATTTGTAGTGTAAGCATCAACACCAACTTGGTACTTAAAATCTAACTTTTGATTATCGGAATTTAATTTAGTCGAATATTTTAAAAAAGAATTACCAAAAAAACGATTATTCCGTTCACTAAACTTATTGTTTTCTGTAGCCCAATATGCATTATCGAATCCAGAAGTACCTCTATAATTATTCTGTTGATAAAGATTATTTGCATAATGATCTGGAATCCCTGCTAAATCATAACTCGGAGGAGCAGGATAAACAGTAGCAACAATACCATTGTTTGCACTAGATTGTTTAGTTAAATAAGAATTAACATAGTTACCTGAAAATCCGGTTGACCAATTATCATTTAAATTTGCTTGTCCGGTAAACTTAGCATTATACTTTTCTAAGCCTGTATTAGGAATAATACCCTTATTTTTATTTGAACCTACCGAGAAAGAGTAAGTACCTTGACCCAAATTTTGAGCAACATTAATCGAATAGTTCTGATCAATCCCAGTTTCAAAGTAGTCTTTAACATTATCATAAGACTTAGGTTCAGCCCAAGGATCTAAACCCGCATTTGCACGTTGAGGAACATAATATTTACCCGTTTGCAAACCATCAACTGCAGTATAAGCATTATTAACATTTCCTCCATAAGTAGGATCATTTGGCAAATCGACAATTTTTGGTCCCCACGAAGTCGAAGCTGTTGGAACATACTTACCTCCCGAACCTTGAGCAAATTCAGTTTGCAAATCAGGATATACCGATAACGTATTAAAAGCAACGGAACTATTAACAGATACAACAGGTGCTCCTTTTTTCAATCCTTTTCCACTTTTAGTAGTAATAACAATAACACCATTAGAAGCACGTAACCCATATAGTGCCGAAGCTGCTTGACCTTTAAGAATATTGATAGATTCAATATCGTTAGGGTTAAGGTCTAATGCTCTGGTTGCATAGTCAGATCCTGTTACAGAATTACCCGTTGAAATATCTGAAGTAGAAGAAATAGGCATACCATCTACTACATATAAAGGCGTGTTATTTCCTGTGAAAGATCTAGACCCACGAATAGTAATTTTAGCAGAAGCTCCGGGCATACCAGAAGATGAAGAAACTTCTACACCAGATACCTTACCTTGTAAAGCTGTTGTAACATCTGAATTTGCAGCTTGTGTCAATTCATCAGATTTAACATCTTGAACGGCATAACCAAGAGCTTTTTTCTCTTTGGAAATACCCATAGCTGTTACAACAACTTCTTGCATTTGAACTGTTTCAGGATTAAGTACTACATCAATTACAGTTCTACCAGCAATTGCAGCATCTTGTGCCTCATAACCAACAAAACTAAAAGACAATGACTCGGTTTTTGCTGGTACATTAATATCGTACTTACCATCAATGTTTGTAGTAACACCAACAGTAGTACCTTTTACAAATACTGAAACACCCGGAAGGGGCATTCCATCCTCGGAACTAGTAACTGTTCCGGTAATCCTTACCGTTTGCGCCTGAACCACTGATAAGCCCAGAAACAGCAAACTTGCAAGAAAAACGCTTAGTTTTTTCATAGAACAAGTTTTAAGGTTTACATTTAGTTAGAGAATAAAATTATTATTTCCGACGCTAATCTATTTTATTTTTAGTTAACAAACAACTGTTAAAGTTAACTTTTTTTTAACAAAAAAACCTTCTACAGTGTTAAATCGAAGCTAAAAACCTCACAAATGCCTATAAAAAAAGGGATTAGAGAGCAAATATTCTCTACCCCTTGAAAATGTTAAAAAAGAAAATTTACTGCAAAATTTTTTGTTCTACTATCGATAAAATTTCTTTTTCTAATGCAATCGTTTTCGAAACTGTTTCTTCACCTCTTTTTATAAAGTCATTTGCTACCATTTTATCTTTTAATCCCGATGCATTTATTTTTACATTTAAGTAAGCGCCCAAAACCGCAGAACGAGCAGCCAAAGCACCGACTCCAGCATCGGAAACCGAATTTGGATTACCCTGTTCCGCCATCGCTTTAATAACCTCCATCGATTCATAACACAAATTCATAACCTTAAACGGAACTTCAATTGCATATAAAGTAGCATCCTGTATAGCCTTTGTACGAGCCGCTTTTTCCTCATCGGTGCCTTTAGGCAACCCAAAAGCATCCATTATCCGGTTAAACGCAGCAGTATCCTCATCAATCATGTGCAACAACTGCTCCATGTAGTAATTTCCCTTATCTGCCCAGTTGGAAAACTCTTCCCAACGGTCGTCCCAACCCGGTTTATGCGATGAAAGGTTTGCCACCATAGTGGCAAGAGCCGAGCCAAAGGCTCCCATGGCTGCCGAAATGGAACCGCCTCCCGGAGCTGGTGATTCGGATGCTGTTTCCTGAGTAAAATGTTCCAGCGAAAGGTCAACCAACCTCTTGGTGTCCTTATTCTTCAAAATATATTCTATAATCTTTTTATCCGGATCGAAGGGGTATAGTTCGTCCAGCCCTAAAGACTTAACCGCAATTTTTATTATCTCCCTTTCCGGAATTCCAGTTGAACGTTTTTGCTTTTTAAGGAAGTATTTACCGGCATCGAGCATTGCATTTAAAGGAACAACACCTACAACTTCGGAGCCTGTAACACGTAATCCTCGCTCCTGAGCCTTTTTACAAGCCTCCTCGAAAGCCACGTGAATTGGAGTTACGGTAATATCCGTTAAGTTTATGGATACCTGAGCAATACCATACTCGTCGATAAACCATCCAATGGCCTTACATGCCTTCAACGAGCCCGGAATCCAGATATCTTTTCCATTATCGCCTTTAGCGATTTTACCTGTAACCTGATTTCCTTCACGTTTTGGACGCCCCTTCTCCCTAATATCAAAAGCAACGGCATTGGCACGACGAGTTGACGTCGTGTTTAAATTCACGTTATAAGCTACTAAAAAGTTACGTGCGCCTACAGCAATTGCCCCTGTTTGCGGTAAAAACTTAGCCGGACCAAAATCGGGTTTCCATTCGGCATCCTGTAATTTTTTAGGTAATCCCTCGTACTCGCCAGACCTGCAAGTTGCCAAATTACGCCGTTTTGCCTCAAACGCTGCAAACTCGTAACAGTAAACAGGTATTTCCAACTCATCGCCAATACGCTTAGCCAACTTATGCGCATACTCAACAACTTCGTCCATAGTTATATTGGCAACAGGAACCAGCGGACACACGTCCGTTGCACCGAAACGAGGATGCGCTCCGTGATGTTTACTCATATCGATAAGTTCTTTTGCCTTGCGAACTGCTCTAAATGCAGCCTCAAGAACCTCATCGGGAGTTCCTACGAAGGTTACCACGGTACGGTTAGTAGCCTTGCCCGGATCAACATCAATTAATTTTACGCCTTCAACTGCTTCAATTTCCTTTGTTATCTGGTTAATAACATTCATATCGCGCCCCTCGGAAAAGTTGGGGACGCATTCTATTAGTTTTTTACCGCTCATGGGTTTGATTATTTATTCGATTGTTTTACGGATTATTTCAACATTAAAAATCAAGCAAATTTCTACTTAGAAACTATCTTACCATTAAGAATTACAGTTTCAACAAGGTCGGCAGTATAGGAATAAGGAATGTACTCAATGCTAGGAATAGGCTTAGTAATAAATACGTTCGCAACTTTTCCTTTACAAATGCTTCCATGTGTATCGGAAATGCCCATGGCATAAGCACCGTTTATTGTAGTTGCATTTATTACCTCCTCGGGTAACATGCGTAACTTTATACAACCTAACGACATAATAAACTTCATATCGCCCGACGGAGAAGAGCCCGGATTATAATCGGAAGCCATAGCCACCGGCAAACCGAACTGAATCATTTTGCGAACAGGAGGATCGACCATACCCAAAAAGAATGCAGCCCCGGGTAAAACGGTTGGCATTGTTTCCGAATTCAGCAACGCTTTAATTTCACTATCGCCGGTATATTCAAGGTGATCGACCGATAAGGCATTATACTTAACGCCAACCTGAATTCCTCCGGAATAATCAAGTTCGTTGGCATGAATCTTAGGTCTCATGCCATACTTAATTCCTGCCATAAGCATTCGCTCGGTATCTTCCACGGTAAAGAAACCCTTATCACAAAAAACATCTATATAATCGGCCAACTCTTCGGCAGCAACCATTGGAATCATCTCGTTGATTATTAAATCGACATATTCCGATTGTTTTCCCTTATACTTTTCGGGAACGGCATGTGCTCCCAAAAACGTAGTCTTAACCGTTAACGGAGTTGTTTCCTTTATTCGACGTGCAACACGAAGCATTTTTAACTCGCTTTCGAGCGATAAACCATACCCGCTTTTAATTTCCACGGCACCTGTTCCCTTATGAATAATTTCGTTTGCCCGCTGCAACGTTTGCTCGTACAACTCGTCTTCGGATGTTTTAGCCAGAAGTTTCGCAGAGTTAAGTATTCCGCCTCCCCTCTTGGCAATTTCCTCGTACGACAACCCTCTAATTTTATCGGTATATTCAATTTCACGGCTTCCGGCATAAACCAAATGCGTGTGCGAGTCGCAAAACGAAGGAAATACCATTCTGTCGTAAGCATTGTATATGAGAACATCGCCCGAAAGTGAAGATAACTCAGGGGCTTTATCCATAGTACCAAAATCCTTAATAACCCCATCCTGTACTAGTAAAAAAGCATTGCTAATGCTATCTAATTTCGACATTTGATCTCCAGCAACCCATTTCGCAGGCTTTTTTTCAACCTGTACGAGTTGCTTTATGTTAAGAATGAGTATCTGCATTGCTTCGTAAGTTAAATTTAGGGGTCGAAGTTAAAGATTTAAGTAATAAATGAAAAGTAAAACCCTCTCTCAATTTTTGTATTAAAAAACATATCCGACCGATTTTAAAACATTAGAATTAAAATCGATACAAATAAAATGAAAATGATTGCAAGTAAACTGACGATGCTTAAACAAAATTCATCAACAAAAATGCTACATGCTTTTATATAAAAGCACAAGATTCTGTCTCAAGAAACAAAGGGAAGTTGCAAGCAAACAACGGTGATACTAAAACAGGAAGTTTAAGCCAACGTACGTACCGGCAATACCGTCATCCTTATTTATAGCCCGCCCGTGATCCACCGCTATAATAAAGTTTTGATTCATTACTATGCGTAATCCCAGTCCCCAGCTGCTATGCAAACTTTCGCTATCGGAACTAAAATAATCTGCTTCGGTATAGGGTGTAGATTCCGAAAATGTTTTATCAAATTTTATCGACTTAACAACTTGTCCGGCATCGAAAAAAGTATTTAGCGACAGGTAAAAGTTCTGCTTAATGAAGTAAAACCTAACAAACTTCCACCGTAGTTCGAAATTGCCATAGGCAATCCCATCGCCAACTACACGATTTCGAATAATTCCCCTTAAAGATTTTGCACCACCAAGCCCTTCGCTAGTTGCACCACGCAAAAACAACGTTGTTATGTTAGGTTGAAGGTAAAAAGGGCATGTTCCTAAAAGCGTTCCCTGATATCCAACACGGTAAACAAACGATAACTTATCGTGAATTAAGGTAAAATACTGCCTGTGAGTTAACGTAAGCTTTACGTGCTCGTATTTTTTTCCTGCGCCTAAAAAACTAGGCGCATAAGTAACCACGGCTTCAGTCCAAACTCCTTTCATTGGGTTAGGCTCGTTATCGCGAGTGTCGAATACAGCGCCAAACTTTACATAGGTGGTAAATCCGCCATTTCTTTCATCGTCGGAAATAATACCCCAATCCACATAACGCTGATAAAGTCCTCCTTGGACATAAGGCAAAGCATCGGAACCCGATTTCCCCTTATTTAACTTATCAATATCAACAGTGTCTATTTTAAAGTTATATAACCCGACTCCGGCTACCCATCCGAATTTGCTGTTGGAAAACTTTCCCTGAATGTCGGTTGTAAAACGGGTTAGTTTCCTATCGTACTTGTAAAAAGCCCTGCTCCTGTAATCGCTACTTTCATCGTCGGCCCAATCAAGGTTATAAACGGATTCGTAACCGTTAAACCCATAAAAATCGTACATTTTGTCCGTTAAGTAAGCCAAGTCCGACGTTATTCTTAAGCCCGGAATAAGATGCTTTGAGTCGTAAAACAAACGGTTAATTCCACTTCCCTTGGTGTAACGCGAAACTTCAGCATAAATGTTATGTAGATATTTTGGGTAAAGCGACCCATCGCCATAGTTAAAAAGGTTTACAATAGCCCCATACTCAAGACCCAAGTCAGTATCGTAAGCTACTACGGGTAAACCTCCAACATTCCATCCTGTTTTAACTTTATCGACCTTTTTTTCTTCGGGATCCTGAGCGTATAACCCAACTGAAACTAGTAGCAACACTGCTAAAACGAATGACTTTTTCATTTGACAGGTTAGTTTTAGGTTTAGAGCAAAACTAAACGTTTTTTTTGATTTTCGACTTACCTATATTCAGAGAAGGCTAATTACTTAAATTTAAGAGGTAAAAAATTATAACAGAACATGATCCCCTAATTATTTCTTTCTAAAATTTTTATCCTTTTTATAATTCTTAAGCATTTTCCCAAAAGCCTTATCCTTTTTTCGCCTTTCGGCTACAGTTGCTTCGAAGTGTTCTTTTTCGCGCTCCATTTTTAAATAGTTCTCGTAGGAGAGCCTGTCTATTTTCCCGCTTTCGACGGCAGCCAATACGGCACAACCAACTTCGGAAGTGTGAGTACAATTTTTAAACTTGCACTGTTGCGATAATTCCACTATTGCTCCGAATGTAGTATTTAACCCATCAGCAGAATCGGCAATTCCAATTTCCCGCATTCCCGGATTATCAACTATCATTCCGCCACTCTCCAAAACCAACAACTCCCGGTAACTTGTAACATGTTTGCCTTTACTGGTACTCGTACTGATTGCGCCAGTTTTCATGTGCTGTTCGCCCAAAAGATTGTTTAACAACGTTGACTTACCTACACCCGACGACCCTAGCAAGCAATACGTTTTGCCCCTTTTTAAACTATGTTTGAGTTCTTCAATCCCATTCTTCGATTCGTTGCTTATTGCCATCACCGGAACATCTTTAACCCTACCCTGAATCAGGGTAATCAACTTTGCCAACTCCAAATTGTCGATTAAATCAATTTTATTAAGGATGATAATTGGCTCTACGTTTGAGGTGTTGCAGATGGTTAAATACCTTTCTATTCGATTAACGTTAAAATCTCTGTCAACCGCCTGAACAATAAAAGCATAATCGACATTGGTGGCTATAATCTGACTTTCGCCCTGTTTCCCGACCGCCTGTCTTTGAATAACTGTCTTTCTTGGAAAAACAGCATAAATAAGAACCTTACCATCGTCGTATTCGGAAATTGCAACCCAATCGCCAACTGCAGGAAAATCGGCTCTGCTACTCGCCGAAAAGCGTAAATTACCAATTACTTCTCCTTCGTATTCGTTTTCCGAGGTCTTAACAATATACCTTTCCTTATGCTCGGAAATAACTCTACCAACTCCAAAGGAATCAAGATTTTTATCCTTCCGATAATTCTCTAACTCTATGCTATATCCTAGCTCCTCAAGCGTCATTTTTGCTTCTCCTAAATATAATTAGGTATAAACACTTAATTCTTTTTGATGAAAAAAACTTCTTCAACCTAAAATCCGCTTAGCGGCATAAACAGGGTTGGAAGTAGCAACAAAAAGCCCACAACTATTAGAATTATCATTAACGGCAAAAACCAACGAACCCACTTATTGTAAGGAATTCGGGCAATGCTTAACACACCGACCATTACTCCCGATGTTGGCGTAATAAGGTTTGTAAATCCGCCGCCCAACTGGTAAACGGTTACCGTTGTTTGACGGCTAATACCAATTAAATCCGAAAATTGAGACATCAACGGAATGGTTAATGCAGCCTTTGCCGAACCCGATGCAATTATCAGGTTAAGCAGGTTGTAAAATACATACATTATGGCCATAGATGTTACCTTACCGTACCCTTGCATTGCTTCGGCAGAATAATTCAGCAGAGAATCGATTATATGTCCCTGTTCCAGAATTACAACTATTCCGCTTGCCAAACCAACAACCAAGGCAGCAGACATTATATCCTTTGCCCCATCGATAAAGGAACGGGCCAAATCGTTGGCCTTTTTGCCAAAGGCAAATCCCGACAACAACCCCATAACTAAAAATAAACTGGCAATTTCCTTAATATACCAGCCGTAACCCATTACGCCTACAACTAGGAACAGAATGGTAAAAAGCAATATGTTTACAATGAAAAGTTGAACCGAGTGCCGTAACGCAACAATTCCAACTACAACCCAAAGCGCTGTTGCAATTGGAATAATAGGTGCCGATATAACATTTTGTCCAATTTTTAAATGGCTTATAGGATAGAAGTACGAAAAAATTGCAAACACTACCGTTAGCAAGGCAAATACATACCAAGCGTTTTTTCCGGGTTTGGTTTTAGTTCCACTCTCCTCGTGCGCCGCTTTATGCCGCCAATATTCATCGATTTCATATACAGGCGAAAGTTTGGGATTCTTTTTGATTTTTCGAGCGTATATTATTACATACGAAATTCCTATTACATTTATAACCAACCAAATAACAAAACGATACTCGATACCCGAAAAGAGTTGAATTCCCGACAGTCCCTGCGCAATTCCGATGGTAAACGGGTTCAACAACGCACTGGCAAAGCCGAGTCCTGCACCTAAAAAGCATAAACTAATACCCACTATGGAATCGTACCCCATACTTATGGCAAGCGGAACAAAAATTACAACAAAGGCAATGGTTTCCTCGCTCATGCCTATTACCGCTCCAAAAAAACTAAAGCATATCATAATAAGGGCAATCACCAAATTATCCACCCCTATAACCTTTAGCGGCTTAAACCGTTCGACACGCTTGGTAAAATTCAAAAAAGATAAGATAGCCACATCGAGAGCCTTGCTCTCGTTAAGCAACCAGAACGCACCGCCAATCATCAAAATGTAAAAAATAATATCGGCAGTTCGCTGCATTCCCTTAAATATGGATGTAAAAACCTGCCATGTTTGTGGCTGGTTTTCCACCTGATGGTACGAACCGGCAACAATCACCTCCCTATCGATTCCGTTGATATTTTTTACTTCCCGGGCAAATTCGCCTCCGGGAATAAACCACGTAAGCGCAGCTGCAATTACAATTAACGAAAATATAATTACGTATGTATGCGGAAATTCACGTTTCCTCTTTTCTTTACTCATTATAATGATTTTTAAGCAGTAATTGTTTTGTTTAGTCGGCGTAGTTAACCTTTTCTATTAACCGGGGCAAATCGCTGGGCGTTACGATTCCAATCAGGTTGCTTTTTATACTTCCATTATCGGTAACCAATGCAGCCTGAATATACCGACCCTGTTTAAGCGAATTTCGGAACTGCCCAATTAACGATAAAATATCGGAATTCTTTGCCACCACAATAAACTCGTCTTTATCCGTAAATTCCAGCACATCCCTAATTTTTATACTTTTTATCGATATCTCCGTATCCTTTATACTAGCCAACCAGTTGGTAATTGTTCTTGCCGTTACCATTCCTACAATACTACCTTTTTCCACAACAGGGCAACGCCTTATTCTCTTTGTCGAGAAATTTGTAATTAAATCAACCAGCAAATCATCAGGCGTTGTAAATACCGGATTTTTAGTCATCACCGTAAAAACCTTTGGCGGATTATACAGTAACCTGTGTATTTTTTCCATTTCTGCAATTACCTCGTCGTGAGGCTCTGCAATTATAAAGTTTTGCCGACGGGTATGAACAATAGCGTTACGAAGTTGGGCAAACTCCTTTAAATCGGACGCAAAATGATAAACAACATCGCTGTGCTTTTCTGCCTTGCGCAGTAACTCCGAAAAAGTTGAGTGAAATTCGTCCTTACAAATCTCCTTTAACTTCTGTTCTATCTCCGTGAAAAGTTCAAGAAAAAGTACAGAATTGGGTTTAACTTGCTTATCCATTTATGTTAACTGTTAATGCGTTGTTTTATATAGTTCACTATTTCGTCCTTTTGCCGGGGAGTAAACCACGATATGTCCTTATCGCGTGCCCACCATGTAAGCTGACGCTTTGCGTATCGCCTCGAATTTCGTTTTATAAGTTCAATGGCTTCGTCCAACGTTAATTTTCCGTCAAAGTAATCAAAAAGTTCGCTGTAACCAACCGTATGCAAAGCATTATATTCTTTATGAGGATAAAGAGATTTTGCTTCATCAACAAGTCCCGCATCAACCATCAAGTCCACCCTCCGATTAATTCTATCGTAAAGTTCCTCCCTGGGCAAATTCAATCCAACTTTAATTGCCGAAAACGGTCTGGGTTTCTTGGGTTGCGTAAGAAACGAAGTGTAGGTTTTTCCCGTTTGTAAACAAACCTCCAGTGCCTTTATTATTCGCTGAGTGTTTTTTAAATCGACTTTTTGGTAGTAATCAGGGTCAAGCAACTTCAACTGAGCCCTTAAACCTTCTACCCCATCGCGGTTAAGTTGCTCGTATAGATTTTCTCGAAGTTCCGAATCCGGCGTAGGAAAATCGTCAATTCCATTCAGTAACGCATCTATGTATAAACCGGAGCCGCCAACCAAAAGGGCAACTTCGCCCTTACTGTAAACAGACTCCAGCGTTGAAATTGCATCCAACTCGAACATTCCGCAACTATACCGTTCCGATACGGATTTATTCCCCACAAAGTAATGCGGTACCTTTTGCAACTGCTCGGGTGTTGGCTTAGCCGTTCCAACGTTCATCTCCTTAAAAAATTGCCGAGAATCGGCAGATATAATCGGAGCATTAAACAAAGTAGCCAACTCGATGCTTAAATCCGTTTTGCCAACTCCTGTTGGTCCTAATATTACAATTAAATGCCTTTTACCTGCGGGCATTGCTATTAATTAATGAAAACTAAAACTGATTAGAAATCCCTTTCATCATCCGAAAAATCCTCGGAATCGAGACCTTCTTCGAAATCATTGAAAAGGTTTTTAATTTCGTTACCGCTATCGGAACCGTCCACATCTCCATAATCATCGGAAAACTGTGCCGGAGGTTCGCCCAATGAAGCGCTACACTTGGGGTACTTTTCATTTTCCTTTGGTTCAAACATATCGATGAGTTCCAAAAACAGACTTCGGTCGGAAAAGATATCGTAAACATACAAAAGTCTCTCCCTGCGCTCCTTTACCAACTCCTTTAACTTTACTGTTTCCATGGGAATAGCAGCCATAGCACCATCGCTTTGCATGTCGATAAGAGTCAACTCCATTCCCTTGTTCCAATGTTCATCGGCAAGAAAAAACGACGCCAGCATGGAAGGCTCGAAGCCCAAATCGGACTGAATAAGGTTATGAAAATCGAGGAACGTTTTATCCGACTCTATTTCGTAATCTCTAAGGAAGTTATCCTCGTCGCCGGAAATCATCCTGAACTTGTATATCATATCAAAACAGATTTATGCAAATTTAACGAGAAATTAAATCAACAGAAAATATATAGATTTTAAAGATTAGCCAAAAAGTTAATGGTATCAATTCCGTCGGCATACTCATCGATTCCGGGTAGCTGTGTTTGCCCAAACGGAACAGCACCTGCCATTGGCGACATGCTTACAACACATTGAATTTTAGAAGCATTTAAGTTGATATACTCCTTTACCGAATCCACACTGTCGTACTCCTGATAGTTAAGAACGCCAACCGAAGAATCTATCGAATCCGACTTGGTAACCAGCAAAAAACCGTTATCGAAATGCTGGGTTCCGTTTATAATAAACAACGCCCGATGGTACTCGTAATTATTTGCATACCTGTGATGACGGATTAGGTGCGACCATTTTTCGGTTATCTCAAAGAAGCGTGTAAATTCGTATCCTTTAGGAACCAATAACTTGGAAACATTCCTGCAACCCAATCCAAAGTAGGAAAATATGTCGTTGCCCAGTAGCATTAAATCGTTTTCCGATTCTTTTCCGGTAAGCACGGCAATGCTGTTTCGGTGTCCCCTGATTATGGACGGATACTTTCTAAAGTAGTAGTCGAAATAGCGCGAACTGTTATCGCTTCCCGTTGCAATTACCGCATCAAAATTTGTTAACCTTTCATCGGTTATTTCGATAAAATCTTCGAATTCCGGCTCAATGCTTATAAGCATTTTGCTAACTGCCTTCATCAGCCCTCCGTCCTTGGACGAAACCTTTCCAACAATCCGGTGACCGGAAAGTAGTACGCACATAAAATCGTGAAACCCTACCAAAGGAATATTTCCTGCCATTACTACTCCTACAGTTTTGGGAACTTTCGGGTTAAACTGGGAAGAATCGTAATTTTGTATCCATTTGTTCAGCGTACCAATTCCAAGCCATTTAGTTGCTATGGCCTCTGTGGCTAACTTAACGTTTTCGGAAGTAAACCAAGGATTATGCGCTTGCGCCGAATTAATACACAATGCAAGCGGCGATTTACTATCGGCTTGCAATGAACTTAAAAATTCATTGCCCAATGTTGCAAACGCATTAATCCTTTTAGTAAAATTCATGTCGAAATAATTAAGAATACAAACCTAGCATAAATTTAGTTATTCAGCAGCTTTATTATTATTTAGCTTTGGGGGCATTTATGGCATTTTATTTAGCCTTAAATTTGATAACCGGTTAAATATTAAGGGTTGATAGTGCAACAGTATGCAGAAACAACTTAAAAACATTCGAACCTAAAATACTATAAATCAATTGTCGAAATTTTATTAGGTTTGAATGATTTTATTTTAAGGCTGAAAATGAATTTTTAAATGCTTGCAAACAAATTATCGATACATGAAAAAACGCCTTGCAATACTTAATGAGATATTCCGAATTTCGATTAATTCAATTCTTTCATCTAAGTTACGTTCCATACTCACCATCTTAATTATAGCCCTTGGTATTATGGCTTTGGTTGGTATTCTTACCGCCATTGAATCTATCGAAAACAGTATTAGTTCCGGCTTCTCTCAAATGGGAGCCAACTCGTTTACCATACAAAGTCGCGGCATGAGGGTTAACGTAAACGGGAAGCGTTACCGTACAAAAAACTATTCGTACATAAGTATGCAGCAAGCCCGCGAATTCAAGGAAAAGTTTAAGTTTCCCGCCGATGTTTCCATTTTAGTATGGGCAACCGGGGCAAGCACTATAAAACACGAATCGAACAAAACCAACCCTAACATCAACGTTAGAGGAATAGACGAAAATTACGTTAAAACGGCAGGTGTAGAGGTAGCCAAAGGAAGGAACTTTTCCAACTACGATCTTTCCAACGGAATCAGCGCTGCAATTATTGGCGACGAGGTTGCCCGAAAATTATTTCCTAACAACGAGAATCCATTGGACAAATTTATCAGCGTTGGAAACGGGCGTTACAGGGTTATTGGCGTTTTAAAGAAAAAAGGCAGTGGTTTTGGCGGAGGTCCCGACCGTTCGGTATTCTTGCCATACACAAACGTGGCAGTTTACTTCTCGCGGCCAAGTATGAACTACTCGGTTACCGTGCAGCCACACGATCCAAAATTACTGGAAGCCGCAGTATCGGAAGCAGAGGGAATATTTAGGTTAGTTCGCGGGTTAAATGCCATTGATGAGTCGGACTTCAACATTGAAAAGAGCGATAACCTGGCAAAACTACTCATCGAAAATCTTAAGTACGTTTCGTTTGCAGCCACATTTATAGGATTAATCACCTTAATTGGTGCAGCCGTTGGCCTTATGAATATTATGCTTGTAGCGGTTACCGAGCGTACCAGAGAGATAGGAACACGAAAAGCCATCGGCGCAAAATCCTCGTTCATTAAACAACAATTTTTATCCGAAGCCATTTTAATATGCCTTATCGGGGGAATTTTAGGCGTGATGTTCGGAATATTAATTGGCAATGTAGTTTCCATGCTAACAAGCAGCCCGTTTATTATACCATGGGGCTGGATGTTTGGCGGATTACTAATATCCTTTATCGTAGGAATGACTTCAGGTTATATTCCTGCTGTTAAGGCTTCGCGCCTCGATCCTATTGAGGCTTTACGCTACGAATAATTAAGTTTAGTTTGGTTTGTTCAATAAACAAAAAAAGGCTGCTTAAAGCAGCCTTTACTTTATTTCAAATATCTACTAGAAAAGTTTGAAAATCAAATCAACAACACGGTTCGAGTAACCCCATTCGTTATCGTACCACGAAAGAACTTTAACCATGTTTCCGTTTACCATTGTGCTAAGAGCATCGAAAATGGATGAGTGTGAGTTATGAATAATATCAACCGAAACAATAGGATCTTCGGTATATTCCAAAACACCCTTCATTGGACCTTCGGCTGCTTTCTTCATGGCTGCGTTAATATCCTCTTTGGTAACTTCTTTTTTAAGAATAGCAACAAAGTCAACTAACGAACCGGTTGGGGTTGGAACGCGAACTGCCATACCATCCAACCTACCCTTTAAATCAGGAATAACCTTTGCTACAGCTTTTGCAGCACCGGTAGTGGTAGGAATTTGCGAAACAGCGGCAGAACGTGCACGACGAAGATCCTTGTGAGGAGCATCCAAAATGCGTTGATCGTTAGTGTATGAGTGAATGGTATTCATAAAACCACGGTCAATTCCAAAGGCATCGTGTAATACTTTAACTATAGGAGCCAAGCAGTTGGTTGTGCAACTTGCATTGGAAACGCAGGTATCAGTAGCCTTTAAATCGCCATCGTTAACACCTAAAACTATCATACGATCAATTTCGTCCTTAGCAGGAACGGTAAGAATAACCTTTTTAGCACCATTCTTAATATGGTCGCCATAGCCACCCTTTTCGCTTTCGCGCTTTGTGAAAATTCCGGTTGACTCAATTACAACATCAGGAGTTTGGCTCCACTTAATGTTTAAAGGAGAGCGTTCTGCAGTAACTCTGTGTTTAACGCCATCTACAATTAAGTTTTGATCGTCATATTCAACTTTTCCGTTGAAATGACCTTGAGTAGAGTCGTATTTTAGTAGATGAGCCAAAGTTTTTGTGTCGGTAAGGTCGTTAATACCAACAATTTCTAGTTCCGGATGATCCAACGCAATTTTAAATACATTGCGGCCAATACGTCCAAAACCGTTGATTGCCACTTTAATTTTTGCCATAATTATGTATAATTTAGGTTTAAAAAGAATA
>ERZ795053.2949-NODE-2949-length-19983-cov-4.748294_pt1 | contig 19983 bp, 14 predicted proteins | sample MGYA00375137_ERZ795053 | MGnify/ENA primary metagenome ERZ795053 (study PRJEB30182, sample SAMN05720284) | activated sludge metagenome | isolation source: Anaerobic digester | place: Hong Kong | collected 2014-12-17 ...
GCCCCAGTAATCGGGGTTGGCAGCCAGGACAATGTTGACGCCCGGCTCCCAGGACTTAAATTTGAACGGCCCGGTCCCGACGATATTCTCGGTCCAAACACGGTTCTTCTCGACCTCGGTGCAGACCTCGCCAGTTGATTCGGCCGCCAGTCCTTGCTCGGTCATGGCGGTCTGGCAGTCGGCGTACCAGTCGCCCAAAATATGCTTGGGCATAATTCGTAAATTAAGGGCAATGCTCTGGACCATAAAGTAGCCGAGGGGATCGGCGGTATAGACCCGAATCGTATGGTCGTCCAGCACCTCGACCGGTTTATCTGGATTTAGCCCAAACTCCTGGATCGGGCGCGGACCGCGGGTCAAGGTCCAGGCCACATCCTCAGCGGTGAACGGCTCGCCGTCATGCCAGGTGACATCTTGGCGCAGCTTGAATTCATACGTCGTCGGGTCGATCTGCTCCCACGACTCGGCCAGACCGGGGATCAGTTCATCGGTGCGGGTATCGTGATAAACCAACGGCTCGAAAATTTGCCAGGCCACGGCAAAGGTGCCGGCGGTATAGTTGTAGTTACGCGGGTCCAGATTGGGTGGTTCGGTGCCCAAGCCGACTGTAATCGAGCTGGCGGCTGCGCCATCCGCCGCGTCCGATGACGCGCCGCAGGCTGACAGTAGCGCAATTACAGCTACACCGACTAACACTATCAGAAAATATTTTTTTGATGTAAGCATCGGTTCTTCTTTTCCTCCCTGGTAATAAAGGCTCGTAGTCATCGCTTTAGCGATATCTCAGCCCTAGAGGGCTTACTACGAACGAAAATGCCTTTTTCATTCTTGGTATCGTCTCAACAGAAACTGTCGGACTCTTGATCAATCGCGATAATTGATGATATCAATTTTGGCGCAGTTTGTCTGTCCTACGATCCGAACAATCTTGTCATACAAACTGAACAATTTCTTCAGTTCTTTAATATGGATGCATTTCAGAAATGGGGTAACCCGTGTTCATTGAAACACTGAACTACTGAAAATGATGATATCACTGAATTCCGCATTTCAATCATATGCGCTTGCTTGCCACTGGATTGATGTAACCCCTACCTGGAAAGGATCAGTGGTCTCATTTCAATCATTAATTCAGGGTTTCTATCTCGCCCCATAACGGAAACACATACCTTTGCGTTTGCCCTGTTGACCTTATAAGATTAGATTGTACAGGATATTAAAAGGGAGGCAATATGATTAGTGTCAGCATTAGTGAGTTTGGAGCAAATATGAATGGCATTCTTCAAACAGTGCAACAAGGCGAGATTGTCATGCTAACCCGACGAGGCGCTAAAATTGCCCGACTGGCTCCGCCCGATTTCGCTCGCGAGGCCGCCCGCCAGGAATTGGAGCAACTGCGCCAAACCGCAGTGGTGGACGATTTGTTGTCGCCGGTAGACGCTTTCTCATCGCCCCACCTATGATGAGAGGAAAAAAGAACAACGGATTGAAGAAGGAAACGGATATCTATCGACCTAATCCATTCCTTTCCCTATCCGTTGTTGTATATTGGGTGGCGATATCGTACCCCGCCACCCAATTCACGCTTTAACTACAGCGGTCTATACTGCCACCGGAGCGGCCTGATGAACGTGACCAACGTAAACATCCGAAAAGCTCAACATGTCGGCGATGGTTTCGATTTTGTGACTGTCGCCGATTTTGATTCCGTTCGGCTGAATCAGGTAATCTTTGGATACCGCCGGGTCATCGAGGTGATTCAGGTAGCTGTTGGGATCCTCTTTGGCCAACCCAATCAATGTTTCGGCCACCAGCCGGCTGCCGACTGCGCCCAGGCTACGGCCTTCTTTTTGCACCGCAGCTTCCTTCAGGATGTAATACCACAGCGGCGTCCGCACCCCAAAACCACCTAGAGCAAACGCTTCCTGAACCGCGTCTGACTCGCCGGAAGTCACATCCTGCCAAGTCAGCGGCACAATGCCCATCGCCGCTGCCACGGCCTGACCGGTCGGGAGGCCCAACAAATAGCCGCGTAGCAAGTTGCGCTGCGCCAGATGAGCCAACATGGTCTCCGGGATGACATCCGGGAACGGCATATTGAGTAACCCCAGCGCCAGTTTGGGATCGATGCGGCGGGCTTTTTGAGGATTATTATATTGAAACTGGGCAAAGTTGGTCCAATCGACGCTAAACTCCGGCTTAAGACGGTATTGGTTGCCGCGATCGAGCACCAGCAGTTCTCTTCCGACTCGTCGGTTTTCCTGAGATACGGCCAGCAGTTCCGCAATCGTTATCTGTTGGCTCATCTCGTTTAGCCGGTAGAACGGCCGGATCATCGAGTGACCAAAGCGAAAGCCGGCCACCGAAAATTCAAGCGGCATGGCTAGCGGGCCGCCGCTGACACGCGGCCCAAAGAAACGCGGCCCATTTTGCAAGATGTCGTCCACAATGTGGGGGTCGCACACGTGTTTGAGATAATCGTTGATGACCACATACTGGTAGGCCCAGCGCACCAGCCGCCGAGCGGTAATGTAGCGTGTCTGGTCGCTCAGGCTGCTGTCCAGGGTATCGACCACGTGGTTATGAAACTTCAAAAGCGTGGCGTGCAGTTGGCTGACGATGACATTTTCATCGTTGCGCATATCGGCAATCAACGCCTTGCGGCCCTCGCGGGGGACATCAAGATTGCCATTGCTTTGCACTTTCAAGGTGTAATCATCGTTATAAAGGTCGGCAGCGGTGGTGTCTGCGCCGGGAATGTCTTTCCCCAGTAAGTTGGGGCCGTCACCATATACGCTGTCCAGATCGAATTGGGGGCGGCGGCCGTTCTTGAGTATCTTGACCACCTCATCTGGGGCCAGTGGGGTAAATTCAAGTGGATTGCCGTCGTCATCGGCAATATCGTTCATCCCTTTGTCGCGATCGGTGCGGGCGGTAATATCATGATCGATAAATTGGCCTAAATAGGTAAAAATAGCCGGGATTGAAGAGTCGAATTGACTGGCCTGCGGGTCCTCCGGCGTACCGGGGTCGGCCATGGCTGCACCTAACTTGAGTAAGGCCCGAATGGTCGTAAATCCTTGCGGCAATTTACAGTCGTCCGAGGAAGCTAACTCGGGGAACATATAACCAAACGGGGTATTAAATGAAATTTCATCGGCTTTTTCAACGCCGGTGATATGACTGATATGTTTTAGCATTTTGCATCTCCCTTTTAATTGATGAAACGGTTTGTGAGTCCATATTGAGCAGTTTAGGCGATAGCGCTCAAAATCAACTCAATTTTGGCTCAAAAAGAAAGGGAGAGGAGGGAGGGGTGAGTTATGAATTAGGAATAGGGGAGGGTGAAAATTTTTCGGAATTGGTCCCAATAAAAAACACTCGATGTTGTCATCGAGTGTTGGGAGATGGGCCCTGCAGGATTCGAACCTGCGACCAACCGGTTATGCATCCTACTACAGTTTTCACTGCCCCTTTCGAGTTTGTAGGCTGGACTATCTCTTCACCCTCGGTTGAGAGGGGCCTACCGTATAGTCTCTACACCTTCCCTACCGTGATAGGGCTTGGCTCGGGATTACCTTATCCACAAAGAACTTAGGCTTCCCCGAATTTGGCAGGTTTCACTTAAGAATTACTTCCTAAGTAGCCCATTGCAGTTTATCATATTAAGGCATAAAATACAGTTATGGAAACTTCACGTCGCTGTATTATCTGTGGCTTACTTCTACAAGGTAGACAAACAAAATTTTGCTCCGCTACTTGTAAAAATAAATTTCATCAAAGTTATGAAGCTCAGAAAAATAGAGGTCTTACCAGAAAGCTCCAGCTTGTAAAGCAAGCCGGGAGTCAATGCTCTATTTGTGGTTATAAAAAAAATTTAGCTGCTTTAGCTTTTCATCATACAAGCTCGACAAAAAAAGACTTTAAGCTTGATATGCGGTCTTTATCAAACAGAACATTGCAGACTATTCTTACAGAGCTAGACAAATGTATCTTGGTTTGCCACAACTGTCACGCTGAGCTACATAACCCTCACCTTAACTTAGATGAACTGCTCTAAGCCGGTTGCTCTAACCGCTGAGCTAAGGGCCCAATTATTAAAAAGAGCGGGCAGCGGGAATCGAACCCGCATAACTAGCTTGGAAGGCTAGGGCTTTACCATTAAGCTATGCCCGCATTGACCAGTCGGGGTGGACGGATTCGAACCGTCGACCTCTTACTCCCAAAGCAAGCACTCTAACCGGGCTGAGCTACACCCCGTAACCCAGATAGGGATGATACCATATTCAGGGTTAAAAATCAAGCATGAAATAGCAAATACGCACTGGCGAATATTTGGACTGACTACAGAATATGCTACAATAAATAAAACCTTGACACGGAGCCATACCCCTATGAATAGAACAGAAACGCTTGAATGGATCGAACTCATCCTCGGCTCGCTGGATGACTCAGAGATGATGGCTATTATCAACGAGAGTCAGGGCCAGTTTGATGGTGAATTTTTTGAAACGATCGACAGCGAGATGGAGCGCTACAAAGCCGAACACGATCACCAAGCCGCCCAAGACCTCAATCGAATAGCTAGAGCTATCGCCAGCGTTAAACAAAATCGAACCGAAAATCTATAATTTTCTGACCACATTCAGCCCAAAATCCAAAAATAGGATAATCCATGACCACCCCTCCCCCTGAAAATATCATGCTGGACGGCACCTTGCTGGGACAGTTGCGTGATGATGTCAAAGATGTTTTTTACGTTGATAGCATCGAGACGCCGCGTCAGGCGGCCCAGGGTACCATCATTTTCATTGGCGAGCTACTAATGCAAGACAGCGAAGCCGCCTACGACCGTATTGCCGAACGCTGGCGAGCCAGAGAATACACCCCCATGCTGCGGCGATATAAGGGGCAAATCGGGTTAATTGCTCAGCCAGGTGTTGTCGTCCCGACACGCAGTAATCCCTGGATCAATTTAGGATTGGCTATTGTTACCATTTTGTCGGTGTTGTTTACCGGCGCTGTGTACGAGTGTCAATGCGTCCCGCAAACGTTGCCCCAATGGCTGATGGGCCTGCCTATGATGCTAACGTTGATGGTCATTTTGATGGCTCACGAATTTGGGCACTATTTCGCGGCTAAATATCATAAGGTCGCTGTCACTTTACCTTATTTCATTCCCCTACCGGTGATCTCACCTGTCGGGACGTTGGGCGCATTTATTCAACTTCGCTCTCCGTTCAAAACGAAGAAACAATTATTCGATATTGGGGTCGCCGGACCGCTGGGCGGATTGATTTTTGCGATCCCACTGGTTTTCTGGGGAATGGCTTCCTCCTCTGTCACCGAAATTCATCGCGACCCCAATGCGCCCTCGCTGTTGGAGGGCAACTCCATTTTTTATCTGGGCGTAAAATATTTAATCCACGGTCAACTGCTACCTAATTTTGATGCTTATCGAGATCTACCGGTAATTCAAAAAGTAGTACTGCTGGTTGGCGGCATCATTCCGGCGGGCGGGGGAAGCGATGTGTTTATTACTTCGGTCGCTTTTGCGGCCTGGTTTGGCTTATTTATAACCGCCATGAACCTGCTGCCGGTCGGTCAGCTTGATGGTGGGCATATTAGCTACTGCCTGCTGGGAGAAAAATCTCGATTGGTGGGGCTGATACTGGTGGGGATCATGTTGCTGGCCGGATTCCTCTGGACGGGCTGGCTGGTCTGGGCTTTGTTGATATTTTTTGTTATCGGCGTTGGCCACCCGCCGCCCCTTAATGATTTAGTGCCATTGGACCTCGGGCGCAAGATTTTAGCTTATACAATGATTTTTGTGTTTGTCATAATGTTTATGCCCAATCCGTTACAGATATTATAAAAAAGCCCGGCCAAAAGGCCGGGTTTCTTTATAGGGCTTTGGGTTAGGACGTTGCAACCACTCTAGCATTCTTTTGATAAAATGGTTATAGTCTCAGACCTATGGGCTTCACCATTATTCTGATGGCTCTTTGGGAATACGGTAAACACAACTGGCCGCGCCGTTGGAAATGCAGGCGACCTCTTCAACTTTGTACATGTTTCCGGTAATCCAGGCCATCGACTCCATCAGAACGCCAACTGTCACATAACAGCAGGGTTTATCGTGCTCAGGACGCCATTTACAAGGACACTGTTCCACAATAAAGTAATAAGCGTCTTCTTCCTCCATAACTACCGTCGGTTGGTTAACTCGATCAACCGCCGCTTTAGCCATCCGCTCTAAAATCAACTTCATCCGCGTTTTCTCAGGTAGCGCTTTCAAGGCGATACCGGCCAAGCCTAAAATGGCGGGCTGGTCTCTCAAGCCAAATTGAAAGGTGGCTCGACCAATTCTCAGAAGCATCGCCCGCGCCCCACGCGGTCCGTAAAAATCCTCAACCGCCTGCTGCGCCGCACCGTACTGGGCAAACGTCGCCTCCATTTCGAGGTTTTTGGGGGGATAGTTGTCGATGTATTTACTAAGTCCGCCGGCATTGAGTACAGCCTTAGTTCCGTTTGCTCCCATTACATCTTCAATAGCTTCCAATAGAACCCGCAACGCAGCATTTGGCATGGGGCGCTCTTCTGGCATCGATTCACCTCGTTTAAAATTTTTAACAGTATGAACGTAGAGCCATTATACCATAATTATGGTTTACCGGGCGAGTCTTTTAACACTAGACCATAGGGGGCGATTAGCGGGTACGACGCCGCCACTCTTCTTTTAGCTCAAGCGTAGATAAATCCTCTTCAATATCGAGGAAATCTTGAAGCAGCCGGTAAAACTTAGCCGCCTCTTCAAGCATGGGGAAATGTTTCGACTCGGTCAGGCCGATAGGGCGAATATTAGGCCAACTATTGCCGTTTAGCGATCGAGGCGGAGCCGGATCGATCATATCGTCCTTTTCACCGTAGACCACCAACAGCATCGAGTCGGGGGATTGGGCGATTATATTCATTCGACTGGAGATATCTATTTTGGCGACAGACTCAATACTAGCGATGATAGCGCCATCAGCCGTCTTTTCAGCTTCACGCTGAACTTCCTTATGAGTAATTTGCCGCCACCACAACATCTTTGACATCACTGAGCGATTGGCCATGTCGATAAGTTTCCGGTTAATACTGTCGCTATTCATCGGCAAACTGACGGCCATCACTTTTTTAGCCCGATCCGGATGCTGGACGGTGTACTCAAGCGCCACACTCGCTCCTAGAGCATGTCCGATGATCGGGGCTTCGCGGATACCCATATTATCGACAAAGTTATTGATTAGGGCCACATAGTCGGTTATTTCGTAGCGGGTTCTGGATTTGTCAGAGTCGCCAAAACCCCACAAATCGAGGGCATAGGTCCGGTATTTGTCGGAGATAGCTTCCATAGTGGGCATCCAATATCGCCACGAGCCAAGCCAGCCGTGTAGGAAAAGCACGGGTTTACCCCGGCCAAAAGCCTCGTAATGGACTAACCCACCGTCAATGACAACAGCACTCATCAGGTCTCAAATCTCAATTATTGATAACGAAAAGAACTCAAACATTAAGGCTACAATCTACCTAGTTCGGTTAACACTTTGTTAACACGTTTGGCTAATTCATCGGGGGCAAAGGGTTTCAAGAAATAATCCGAAGCGCCTAACTCCAATCCGGTACTCACTTCATTTTCCTGGCCCTTGGCCGACAGAAAAACAACAGGGATATCTTTGGTCCGATCATCGGCTTTGAGCGCCTGGCAGGCTTCAAAACCTGACATTTTGGGCATGCGGACATCCATTAGAATCAGATCTGGTGAAATCTCCAAGGCTTTTTTTACGGCTTCCTCGCCGTTGGGTACGTCTACCACCCTAAAACCATCAATTTCAAGAGAAATGATAATCAGTTCTCTGATATCTCGTTCATCTTCAGCGACCAAAATCAAAGGTTCGCTCATAGTTGGCTGCATGTCTCCTATTGAACCACATAACTCGACTAAACGGCGTCGCTGTTTTGCTCGGGAGCGGCAATCGGTACGGTAAAACTAAAGGTTGACCCCACATCAACTTCGCTCTCCACCCAAATCTGCCCGCCGAGCATTTCCACAAATGACCGGGTAATCGACAACCCCAGACCTGTCCCATCGACAACTTGGACTTCATTACGCTCGGATCGAAAAAACCGATCGAATAGGTACTGCTTATCCTGCTCCACAATCCCAATACCACTATCGGCTACATCGATCTGCACCCACCGGTCGAGCATTTTTGCGCATATCTCTATATTACCGGATTCTGGGGTGTATTGCCAAGCGTTGCCCACCAGATTGACGAGTATCTGGGTAAGTCTGGCTTTATCGGCGTAAACAGGGGGTAAATCATCCGGTAAGTTGATGATAAGATGCATAAACTTCTGAACCAACTGTCCTTCAAAGGTTGTGGCGACATCCTGCACGACCTCGGCCAGATCAACAACTTCAAATTCCAGCTTGATTTTCCCCGTTTCGATGCGGGAAATTTCAAGAATATCATTGACTAATTCCGACAGACGGTTAGTATTCTTTTGGATAACTTTGACAAATCGATTCTGCATTGGATTAAGTTCGCCAATTCGGTCATTGCCCGACAGCAGTAAATCGGTATAGCCCTTGATAGACGTCATCGGCGTGCGCAATTCGTGCGATACGGATGAAATGAACTCATTTTTCAAGCGATCAATTTCAGCATCGCGGCTGATATCTCTCAAAACCGCCACCGTGCTGGCCGGCTCGTTTTCATTCAACGTCACCGGCGTTAGAGTGGCCTTAACCACTTTTGGCCCGGCTGAAATCTTAAATTCCACCGCTTGCACGCCCGCTTCAATTTGCGTTAGCGATTGGTCAAGCTGATCGTACAATAACTGAACCAATTCTGATTCGACCGGCGCAACCGTACTATCTAAAATTTGGCTCAATGGCTTGTAGGCGAGTTCGGTCGCGTCGATATTTAGAATCTCCGCCGCTTTGGGGTTGACCAGCACCATCCGGCGTTGGGTGTCTAACACCAGCACGCCGTCGGCAATACTTTTGAGAATCGCTTCATTCTTGGTCGCCTCAGCCGCTTGCTGCTGGTACATGACAGCCAATCGACCGGCCTGTTCGGTTCGAACCCGATACAATTCGGCGTTATTGATAGCGGTCGCAATTTGAGCCGCCGCAGTAGTCACCAATTTCAGGTGATCTTCGCTAAAATAGTTTGCCTCCGGATGAAACAACAGCAGGGCGCCCAGAACATCATCACCGGTTGTCAACGGAACGACCAATGCGGAACGGCGGTGCAATACCGGTGAGTGGGATACCCAGTCTGGTTCGTGAGCCAATTCAGGAATTAAACGCGGCCGGCGGGAGGCCATAACCTGGCCGGCCAGCCCATACCCCACTTTGAAACGGGTTGGGCTGCCTTCAGGCGGTAGTGGTTTATCACGCCCAATCGCCGCGCGATGCACCAAATAACCGGTCTCCGGATCAAGCAGTAGAACCGCGCCTTGAGAAATTCCAATAGCACCGTTGAGCAGGTTAAGGGCGTGGTGCAGCACTTCTTCCAGATCAAAGCTGCTGGTTAACTGCCGCCCCAACTCGTAAAGCACTCCCATCCGGTCGCGCTCATCCGTAAGTTCTTGCAGCGTTTGGGCCAGTTCTTCGGTGCGCTGGAAGACCCGCTGTTCCAGATTCTCGGTTAGCAGATTAAGCCGTTGCACCAACTGGGCATTGCGGACGGCCACCGCCGCCTGAGTAGCGACAAATGACAGGGTTTGCACGTCGCGCTCACCGAAACTATTGCCACGCAGCGCCCCCACAAAAATGGCCCCGGCTACCTGGCTTTGTAACTGAATCGGCGCTCCCAAGATGGTTTGCAAACCCAAACCCCTGGCGATTTCGTCGAAGGACCGCCTATTTTTATCCTGGGCTGGCTCGGCCTGGCCATCGATCAACCTTGATTTATCAACGGTCAGGTCAGATAAGATTGGCCGGCTCGACTCGATGATCTGGCCGGTTAGCCCAGTCCAAGGGGCCATCGGATGATGAACATCATTCGGCCTAATTTGGACCATCCCGGTGCGCTCCAATCCGAACCTGGCGGCCAGTTGCGGCGTAACGGCGGCGCCTTCGAAAATGTACTGTTCTATCTGCTCATCCCAAAATAAAATCACCCCAATTTGCCCGCCTAATAAATCGAGCGCATTAAGGATAACCGAGCGCATCACTTGCCGAACTTCCAACATCCCACTAATGTCAACACCGAGCTTGTAAAGGCTCTGCATCTCCACAGCCCGAGTCCGCGTATCGGTCAGCAAGCGGGCGCTGTCGATGGCAACGGCGGCCAGATCGGCCAGAGTCGTCACCAGATCAAGCATACCCCGGCTGCTAACCACTGCTTCTATAGCCAAAATTCCGATAACGCCATCTTCGGTCTTCAAGGGTACGTAGGTCACGTCATCGGGAAACGGAACGCCAAACTCGGGCGCAATTTTATCGCGTCGCTTGTCGCCGCCCACAATCAGCACCTCGCCCGACCGAATCACCGAAGCAAACGGCTCGGTATCGATTGACGTGTTGCTCCGGTTGAATTCTTCTACCAAAAAATCGGGCACGTTTTGAGTATTGGCAATTTTTACAGTGCCGGTGCTGCGGTCGATGAGCCAGATGGAGCCGTTGCTATGGCCGACCAGTTCAAACACCGCATCCAAAACCAAATTCAAAACCTGGTCAAGATCAAGCGCCTGGTTGAGTGACCCGGCCACTTCGGTCAACGCTTCCAGTTGGCGCACCTGCTGTCGAGCCTCTTCGAACAACTGGGCATTTTGTAGCGCGATAGCCACCTGATTGGCAAAAGCCAGAACCACTCCGGCGTCTTCTTCGGTAAAAAAATCAACTTTGTGACTGGCCACGGCCATTAGCCCCAAAATATTGGTCCCGTAGGTTAGCGGCACGCCCAACCAACTTCTGACCTGATCGAAGGGTGGGGCTGAAAAAATGGCTTCATATTCAGTCCGGGCATCCTTTACAATAACCGGCTCTTGCGTTTCCACCACCCGACGACTGGGGTTGTTGCCGGTCATCGAGAATGACAGCCTAATGATTTGGCGGCTGTACTCTTCCCAACCCTGGCCGCCAATGATGACCAAATGTCGATCCTCGAGTAATTCAACCGTCGAGCGGTCATGATCGATTACTTTGCGCAGTTCTTCTAGAACTAACTGCAGTAGTTGGTCGATCTCCAGGTGCGAGCTTATCATCTCCGAGACGCCTCGCAGCGTATCGGCCAACTGCCGGCGCTCCTGTTCCAGCTTAAACAGTTGGGCATTTTCAATCGCCGAAGCGGCATGATTGGCAAATGTCTCTAAGGCTTTCATGGAAGTCAGATCGGGACGATTATCATCAACCGGGTTCTGGATAGCTAATAAGCCAATTATACTTTCATTGGCCTTGCGGAGCGGCACTAGCAATAAATCGCCAGGCTGCCAGGGTTCCCACCGACTGGCATAGAGGGTCGGGCGAAGGGGTTCAGGCTGGCTGGTTGGCCGAGGCAGCGCCGCGCTTTTTTCGATAAAGGGGATATTTAGCCGCATCTGCCAGTCTATTTTCTCAGCCGCCGGAATAAAATAGGTGTTACTTTGGCGATATTTATCCAACATGAGCGTTTGTAAATGATACAGCGGCCGAGCCTGGTCCGGCTGCCGCAGTTGGGCTAACTGAGCCAGCGGGATACCCATCCCTACCTCGTGATAAAGCAGAGGGGGATCATCATGGACCAAGCTAATTAACACAACGTCATAGCCAACCGAATCAGCAATGGCAAAGGCAATATCTTCCAGCACATCAGACAATGGCCGGTTGGTTCGAAAGGTGTTACTAATTTCGGCCAAACGTAAAAGCTGATCGGCCCGACGGCTGGCTTGCTCACGCTCTAGCCGCTGTTGGTGGTAGGCTTCGGCATTGCCGATGGCTACAGCGGTTTGGTTAGCCAGCGACTCCAGATAATGAAGCTGATTGTTACTAAAAAAGTTAGGCTGGCGGCTTTCTAAATTGATGATGCCCACCGGCTCACCACCATACCGAATAGGGACGACCACTTTAGCGCGAACATCATTACCAAGATGGACATAATCCTCAATTTGGGTCACATCGGGCACTAAAATTGATCGACCGGAGCGAATGGCCCGTCCGACAACACCTTTTTTAGCCGAGATCGCCTGCCGAACCCGGCCGTTGGATGATTGATCACTTTGAGATTCCGGCTGATCGCTATAGGGAATTAGTTCGGTTGTGGCGGCATTATAGAAATAGACCTGACCAAAATCGGCTTGGGTTACGCGCAACGCCTCTTCCAGCACGGCGCCCAAAATTTTGGACAAATCGAGGGTACTGTTTAGCTCGCCGCTGACCCGCTGCAACCCGTCCAACTCATCCAGCCGCACCTGAAGCTGCCGGTTGGTTACGCTAAAAAGCCGGGTATTTTCCAGAACAATCGCTGTTTGACCGGCAATGGTCTCTAAAAGAGTAACATCTCGTGGAGTGAACTGGTACGGGGCGGTCGCTGCCAACTCCAGTGTACCGAGCAGTTTTGGTCCGATCATCAGCGGCGCTCCAATGAAAGCGCGAAACGGCCAGGTCGACCGGTCAAACTCAGGTTGGATCTCATGAAACTGATGGACATCCTCAATGTGAAGCGCCGTTTGAGTTTTGGCAATCCAGCCCGTGTATCCTTCACCCAAATGGCAAACCTGCTTTTGAGGCAAGTCGCTTTCCCCCAGACGAAGGAGTAAGGCTAAATCGTCTGTCTCAGCCTGATACAGGTAGATTTGAGCCATATCAAACGGCAAAAGCTTTTTAAGGTGGGGTTGGTTAAGGATAGTTCGACAGGCGGCTCGAAGATCAGCGACAGCAGCCGGTTCGACATCGGCCGGAGTCTCGTTTGTTCGTTCACGGTGAGGCGGCGGCGAATATTCTGCCAAGGTGCGATCGGGGGAAGACAAATCCGAATCACGACCTAGTCTTTGTCGATTCTCACTCAAGAGAATGGTCGGTTGATGTGGCGAGATGGGTGGATCAGCCGAAACGGCTAAAATTTGAGGCATCGTATAAAAATTATGGGCATAGGTCGATGTAAATTGAGGCTGAAGACGAATCCGGTTGAAAAGTCGGTCGTCGATGATCCAGATTAGACTGAAAAAAAGAGCGATTGCAATTACGGCGAGTGATAGTAGCGCCGTAATTGGCAGGTCGAAATTGGCGTCGAGAGCGAGAATCTCGGCGCCCAACCAGAAGATTAATAAAACCCTACATTTAGGGAGAGTAAGCGCTTTAAACATCTTTAACAAGGCAACCTATCTCTGTTGCTCAAAACAAAGTTTTTACTTGATAAGGTTCAAAAAAGCCTAAATTAAACGACAGTGACTGACGTGCGTACCCAAATTGTATTAACTCAGCAAACGAAGTAACCGACACTTTGGCTTATCATTCAGTGCCAATTACCTGCATCGCTCCCTCAAATTAACCCTAACAACCGCGTCCCCGGCGTCTACCTTCAGCCGCGTCTTCGGTTATTTGTAAAATATCAGCAAAGGGGCCGTCCTCGCTTGAGACAACTCCGACCACCAGCTTCATAAAATCAGACTCGCGCGTCTCGCCATCGATATCTTGATAAACTAATTTTTTTGCTTCTCTGGAGCGGAAATCATAAAAAACTTGAACTTCATCATTGAAGCGTTGAATGACGCTGGCGCAAATCTTTGGTCCGCCTTCCGGCGAGGTAATAATAATGAAATCGTTGTCAGAAGCCTGGCCGATAAAATCGTTGATGGTTCCAAATGACTCAACCGCCTCGCGCATTAAATCGGCTAAAAAGACCAGTACTTCGTTAACGTGAATAGGTCCAAGCGCTTCCTTGAAGGCGTTAACGTTTCGAATGCCAAAATACAGAAGCCGCCAAGGTTCAGTAGCATCCTTGACCTGTTTCAACTGCTCTTCAATCAACTTGCCGGCCGGTAAATTGGTTACAGGATGGGTTAAAGCCTCGCGCTTAGAACGCCGGATAGCGCCTTCAACCCGAAGTTTGAGTTCTTCGATATCAAAGGGCTTGGTAATATAGTCATCAGCGCCTAATTCCAAGCCGGCAATTTTGTCGCTGCGTTCATCTTTTTGGGTGAGAAAGATAATCGGCACGTAGCTGGTGCGGGTATTGCTGCGCAGACTGCGACAGATCTCATAGCCGTCGATGTCCGGTAATTGGATGTCCAGGACAACGACATTGGGCAGCTTTCTACGACAGGTTTCCAAAGCTTCGCTGCCCCGGTTGGCCACAAGAACCTCATAGCCCTGTGAGTCGAAATAGATGCGCAACATTTTAGAAATATCAATGTCGTCTTCTACAACCAAGATGCGACCGTTGCCCATAGTGATTACCTCGTTTCTAGCTGCTGCTGTCTAATGATAGTGGCTGTTTAAGGGTTAACCCAATTGAATTGGGTTTGTTCTTGATGCGCCTTTTGTCTAATCTCATTAATCGTTTCATCGGTAATGGCGTGTTCAAAACTGCGAAACCCGCTCACTCTAAAACCGTGTCGATGAGCCATTTCCGCCATTTTTTCCACCTGGGTTAATGAGATAGTCTTACCCAAAGTATAACTTTGATAATGGCCCTCCAGGGCCAGGGTAATGGTTTCGGCCATACATGCAAAGGCCATTCCCGGCGGAAATCCAAAATTAAAATTAAAATTGACCTGACCGGGGACTTTAACCATCCCCCCTTCGATAACCAAAACATCATCCCGTTGATTGACGACCTGTTTCGACACATCTCTGGGGCGGGCCACATCGCACACGACTGCGCCACTTTTAAGATGATGTGGCTCGATGATAGCTTGAATCGCGTTGGTGACGGTCAAAATCATATCGGCCCGGCGTAAATCGGCCATATCGGTGCTGGTGTGAATTTGAGTAGGCCCTTGGGCTTGAACCAACGATCTAATCTGCTCAAGCGCGTGCGGGTCGCGACCCACCAGGATTAGCTCGGCGACGTGTGGGCTTAAAATTTGAGCGCAAACTTTACCTATCGAGCCGGTAGCGCCAACCACGGCTGCTGTGGCCTGCGCCGGATTAATATTCATTTGCCGAGCCGCTTTTAGCGTCCCTTCCACGGCTGTAGCGACGGTATAGCTGTCGCCGGTTGTAACCGGAATATCCAGATATTGAGCAATGGTTTGCCCACCATCACCCACAACCGAGGTAAAGCCGCCTAGACCCAAGATTTTAGCACCCAAACGCTGAGCCAGTTTCCCGGCAGCAATAATTTTCTTATAAACTACTTCCGGCGGTAAAGACACCATTTGCGCCGGCGTTAAAGGGCAGGCGATAAACCAGCCTTCGATCTCTTTGCCGGTCGCTTGGGATGTAATTCCTGTGATGTGCGAGATATAAACCGGTGGAAAATATTGAGAGAAATAATTGATCGCCGGTTCGGGCAGTAATTTCGCCAGAAGAGGGTATTTCCGTTGAACATCTCGCTTTGGATCAACAGGATGAATAATAAATGCAAAATTATCCATTAAATCAATGTGCCTCTGGAGCAGATTTGTCAGACCTAGTTCGTGGTTGATTCCACCAGTTCTTCAGCCGAGAACGAATCGTCATTCGAGAATATATCCTGATGATATTGGGCTACATGTTGTTGATCAGGATAATTGTGATGATCGCTGTCTTCGTACCGCACATTTTCGGTAATTATAGTCCGTTCTTGTTTAGCAAACAACACCACATCCGACTCAATAGTGCGAGCCGGGTAAATGATATGGCCAGAGCCGACCCGGCAGTTATGCCCCACACATCCGCCCAGCACCGGCAGCCCTACATCTTGATATTTGCCTTGATGCATAACCTTAATCGGTTTGGCCAGGAGATTGAAATCGGTAAAGGTATTACCCGCCCCAATGAAGGTATTTCGACCCACCACACAGGCCTGTAAACAGGTATTTTGGGCCACCATCGAGTTTTCCATCAATGTAGTCAAAAACAACGCTGCGCGAAACGGGATGTAACAGCCATCGCCCACCACACTGACCATCAACTGCGCCCCTTGCATAACGTTGACATTATTGCCGATCAAACTGGCATTGATGACACACCCTGGCCCAATCGTAACATTATCGCCGATAATGGTAGGCCCCTGAATGACGGCCGCCGGATCGATTTGGGTGTTGCGGCCCACAATAACTAAAGCTGAGGACGATAAAAACTGCTTGCGCTCCAGTAGTGAGCGCCATAATACTTTCAGCATCACCCCCAAGTTATCCAACGATTTTTCGATACGGGCGCCGTACGAAAACATACCGAAGGGGCAGTTAGCAATAAAAATGTGGACCCAGCTATCAATCGACAGAAACACGCGCAGCGGAACTTCAAAGAGGAGTTCTTTACGCTCGTTAGCCATGTAACTTGGCACCCGATAGTAACCAATTTCAGTTGACATTGTCTCTATGACAATTGGCTCTGGCTCCACTTTACCAATAGTGGTACCGTCAGGATAATAAAACAGATCGGCGACGTAAAGATCGCCATCCGGCCGTATATTTTCAGATAAGGGCAGGGCATGAGTAACAATGGCTTTGTCATTTCGGGAAAAGGCAACTTGGGCGGCCCTACCTGAATTTCGGGCAAGGGTGATGAATTCTTTGAAGAGGGTTTCATCAAAGAAAAGATTATCTCGGTACACGACCACTTCATCGGATACGATTTCAGGTGGAAGAAAGGAAGCGCTTCTGAGGGAACTACATTCCACTTCTTCATGGCAATAGGGACTAAGAATGTCTCGCTGCCAAAGCCAGAGTGGTTTATTCATAATACGTAGATCACGGGCAGGCTCATTGAAGGGCATAATGGGCGTTTGATCCCGAATAATAATCTTTTTCATCTGTTAGGGTTCAACTGTCTGTCAAAAGGTTATTCTTAGTAAAAAGTTTACCGGTGAGTTCAATAGAAGTCTTTTTTCAGATCGGTAAAGCAAAAAATAAAGATTAAATAATCACCTTATATTGACAACTAGTAATAAACAAAGGGTAGTTGGTTATTTAACAAAAATTCCATTTATTTATTCTGCTTCAAAGCCCCATTTAAGGTTTCAAATTCAAAGGCTAAGAACTCTGCTAAATTTTCATTAAAGGCTTGAGGCTCATCTAACATTGGGAAATGTCCGGAACCCGGCATCATGAGCACTCTAGACAGAGGAGCGTTGTTTGTAATGACATTTGCTTGCGTCGGCTCAACCACCCGGTCGCCGACCCCATAAATTCCCATGATCGGGGTGGTAATACCAGGCAGTTGGGGTCTTAGATCGGTTTTATGCAAGGACCCAATGCTAGAGAAGAAGGCTTCAAGGGTGGTTCTTGAAAGATCGCGGGTAATCATTTTGTACCAGGTTGGCCAATCGTGAACGACATAAGGAGAAAACACTCTTATGCCCAGCCGCAAAGCTTGCGGCATTTGCCATACTATCGAGGCAATCCACGGTTTACCTGCCAATCGAAGAAAAAAATGTAAAGAATTGCCAACAATTGGCGAACCCACCACAATAACTCGCCTGGTTCGGTTGGGTTTGGCTAAGGCCAAAGAGATAGCCACCGTCCCCCCCATTGAGTGTCCGACAATGGGCGCGGCCTCAATTCCCAAGCGATCCATAAATTGGTCAACTAATGATACAAAATCATTCAGATCATAATGTTTGCGAAATTTTCCAGACTCGCCAAACCCCCAAAAATCTAACGCATAGCAGCGATAGTGACTTTTGAGCGCTTCCATTGTTTGCAACCAATACCCCCAAGATCCCAACCAACCGTGTAAAAGGATGACCGGGCGACCTCGACCGTAGGCCTCGTAATGTACTATTCCTTGATCTGTTACTATAGAACTCACGGATTAGCCTCAACTCAAAGGGTCATTTTTGCAAACCGGATCAAAAAAAGCCATTCTAAAGAATTAGCTTTGCGTTAGGCAAAGCTAATTGATATCAACGTAAACTGGCTATAACGATGGCCTTGAAAAACGACTTATTTACTTATTTTACGGTAAAAATCAAGGCTAACGCATCGATTGTTAAAGAAACTAAAGGACTACTCTTCTTCAGCCTGCATATTTTCTAAAATTGAGTAAAGCAGCTCTAATAGGACGTTTTTAACCGTTTCTTTATCTCGGGCCACACAACCCAACACTTTAACGTCTCTATCTATTTTTAAAGCAATTCTGACATCTTCGGGTGACCAAGCGTCAGGCAAATCTTGCTTATTGGCGGCAATAACATAAGGTGTGCTGGCGTAACTGGAGAAGACCTCCAAAATGTGCCGAGCTTCTCTAAATGTTTCGGGTCTGACACTATCAACCAGCACCACAAAACCCAGCATGCCTTCTGATAAAATTTCCCACATAAAATCAAAACGTCGTTGACCTGGCGTTCCAAATAAATAAAGCACCAGATCATCATCTACGGTAATACGGCCAAAATCCATAGCTACGGTGGTATCTTCCTTAACCCGTTCCGCATCGCTGGATATTTTTCGTTCCGTAGCAACAACATCAATTTCGCTGACACTCTGAATAAATTCAGTTTTCCCGGCACTAAAAGGGCCTGTGATCACCATCTTTACGGTTTGCATCGGATTGACTTACCTCGGAAAGAACTTTATAAGGTTACTAAGGGCTTGAAACAAGTCGTGGGTAGGTATTAGTCTCTAAGGTTGAGTAGAGTTGGTAACATATTTATCTACAGAAGGCAAGCAATATTAGATTCGCTTAATTCTATCAATAAGCTTGGTCACAACGCTTCGCTTTTCAGCCGGAGACTGAGCGGCCATCTTCTTACCCCGGCGCGAGACAGGGGGTTTGGCCCGCTTTTGTTGCAAACCTTCTGGACGGATCAACTCAACAATTCCTGCTTGCAACATACCGTAAACAATCTTTCTAATCTGAAACTCATCCATGTTGTTATTTTGGGCGATTTGTTTAACAGAGTTGCGAGGATGAATGTGCGAGATAACTCGCCAATCGTCTTGAGTTAGTTTGACATCGCGCAGTGGCTTGTCTGTAATTTTAAGAGCGATGGTTGATAGGTCGGGCAGTTCATCTTGCAGCACAACGGCCTCTTGAATCCGTCGGCTGCCCTCTAAAATCACATTATCAAGGTTAAGCGGAACGGTGATTCGATCTTTAGCCGGTAAAATGTCCTGCTCAAACAGAAAGGTCCCGTCATTCCAAGTAAAGAGATCATACACAATGTTAAGCATATAATCTTTTACCCCTTGGACAATATCGGCCCTGGATACCAGACGTGCATCCATGAGGTACTTGCCCATAACCCTATCTGAGGAGCCGTTATACTGCTTTTTTATGACATTAACCTGATCCTCAGTGAGTTTGCCCACTTTATACAACATTGCAGCCAGGTGACCCTCGTCTGCGTTATTTGTTGCATGGATTAAACGTCCATCCTTAAAGTGCAACATTGCACCTTGGTCAGTCTGGTCATTGAGGCTTAACTTGCCGGTTTTCCGAGCCATATTGACCAGGTTTAACAGTTGGGTTGTGCTAAAGTCTTGTAGCCTACCTTTTAATGCCATTAAAACTTATTATTACCTCAATGACGATAAGAATGTTAGATTTTGTTGAGGATAGCCTATTATACCCGTTGCGTTGCATTAAGTCAACCTCGTACTCAGCACCCTTAACATGGTATAAGGGGGAAAACAACCTCCAATCTTGACCCAATTTGGTTCAATCAAAAACACTATTTTAAATCCGATGCATTTAGTCATGACTATATCATGCCCCCTACAGGCTTCCAATAGAGATTAAGTCCCAAATTAGAACCGGCTGCCTACTTTAAAATTTAAGCTCAGGATTTAGCTTGAACACGCTAAATCAACCGGTTTGAACGACTTAGCTGCTGATTTATTGACAATAAGTGACTTATA
>ERZ795053.2954-NODE-2954-length-19956-cov-9.429124_pt1 | contig 19956 bp, 14 predicted proteins | sample MGYA00375137_ERZ795053 | MGnify/ENA primary metagenome ERZ795053 (study PRJEB30182, sample SAMN05720284) | activated sludge metagenome | isolation source: Anaerobic digester | place: Hong Kong | collected 2014-12-17 ...
GCGCTGAAGACGCCCGCGCTGCCCCGCAGCGCCATGCCCACCCACGGCAGCGCGGCGTTGCCCCAGGCCATCGCCAGCGTGGTCGCGGCGACGCCGACCAGCCCGACCTGCAAGCCCAGCCGCGGGCTGCGCGCAAACCACGAGGCGCTGATCGCGCCGAGCAGGTAGCCGACGTAGTTCGCCGTCGCCCATTCCGTCCCGGTCACCGCGTCCAGGCTGCCGTCGCGCACCATCAGCGGCATCATCGGCGTGAAGGCGAAGCGGCCGATGCCCATCGCGATCGCGAGCGCGACGAGTCCGATGAAGACGATCGATCGGGGCGAGAGGGACGATGAAGAGTGGCGTTTCATGGCGAGATTAGACTCCGATCGGGGCGCGGACGGTACGTAATGCCGACGATTCCTCGACCCCGCTCCCGGCGCGACATCGTGGCCGGCGTCGTTGCCGTAGCCGGCGTGGACATCATGGCTATGAGGCTCCTCGAAATTGAGGTCATCGGCGCGTCCGTTCAGCGGCACTTCAACGTCGAAGTCCGGATGGACTCGGAACCGGTCAAAAGCTAGAGTATCGAAAGGTATCACTACGTGATAAGAGGCCTACCATGGCAACGTCTCTCAAGATCGACGACGCACTGAAGAGCCGCGTTCAGCACCTGGCCGCACAGCGCCGCCGCTCGGCGCACTGGATCATGCTCGAAGCCATCCAGCAGTACGTCGAGCGCGAGGAAGCCCGCGAGAGCTTCACCCAGGAGGCCCTGGCGTCCTGGGCAGCGTACAAGGAAACTGGCCGTCATCTGAGCGGTCAGGAAGTCCGCACCTGGTTGAACACCTGGGGCACCGCTGACGAAAGTGCGGTGCCCAAGTGCCACAAGTAATCGTCACCGAGCGCGCAGCGCAAGGTTTGGAGCGCTGCCGGCGCTTCCTCGTTGCGCGGGCCCCCGAAGCCGCCCGGCGCGCAGGACAGGCCATCGCGCGCCAGCTCCTGTTGCTGGAGACGGCCCCCGACATTGGCCGGCCGTTACCGGAAATACCCGAGTTGCGCGAGCTGGTGATTGCCTTCGGGGACTCCGGATACGTCGCCCTTTACCGCCACGAGCCAGCGGACGACGCGGTATACGTGCTGGCCTTCCGTCACCAGAAAGAGGCGGGGTACTGACGGACAGGTGAACATGCTGCTGCACGGGGTGAAGGATTCCGAGTTTGAGATCTTCCACGGCGACACCCTGCTCAACGAGTGGGACATGCTGCGAGAGACGAACCCGGCCCGGATGCCGAAGTTCGACGCGGTGGTGGCCAATCCGCCCTTCAGCTATCGCTGGGAGCCGAGCGAGGCGCTGGGCGAGGATGTGCGCTTCAAGAACTACGGCCTGGCGCCCAAGTCTGCCGCCGACTTCGCCTTCCTGCTGCACGGCTTCCACTTTCTCAAGCAGGACGGCGTGATGGCCATCATCCTGCCCCACGGCGTGCTGTTCCGCGGCGGCGCCGAGGCTCGCATCCGCACCAAGCTGCTGAAGGACGGCCACATCGACACCGTGATCGGCCTGCCGGCCAACCTGTTCTTCTCGACCGGCATTCCGGTCTGCATCCTGGTGCTGAAGAAGTGCAAGAAGCCTGACGACGTGCTGTTCATCAACGCCGCTGAGCATTTCGAGAAGGGCAAGCGGCAGAACCAGCTGCTGCCCGAGCATATCGACAAGATCATCGAGACATACCAGTTCCGCAAGGAAGAGGCGCGCTACTCGCGGCGGGTGGGCCTGGCGGAAATCGAGAAGAATGATTTCAACCTGAACATCTCGCGCTATGTCAGCACAGCGGAGGCGGAAGAGGAAATCGACTTGGCCGCTGTTCACGCCGAGCTGGTGTCGCTGGAGCAGAAAAGGAAAGCTGCGCTCGATAAGCACAACGCCTTTCTCAAGGAACTGGGGTTGCCGATGCTGCCGTGAGGGCTTCATCCGGGTGGTGATGGTCGGGACGGGAATCGACTTAACGGGAAGCCGGGCGTCTGGTAAAGCCACCGGCAGCGATTTGTTGCTTTGCTACCAGTGGGTATCGGTGCTTGGATGACGATAGAGGCCGTCGACGCTCCGTCCATCCCTGCCGGAAGCAGCGCGTGTTCCACGTCACTTCCCGCTCACGCGGGTCGTCGATCGCCTCCGCGGGAACCTTTCCCCCCGCTCCACGAGTCCGAGACGCACCCCGCCCACTAAAATGGCGGCTTCCGTCTCCGCCTCGCTCCCATGCCCGCCTCCACACCCCGCTACACCCCGATCGACGCCCCCGCCTCGATCGCCGACGCCATCCGCATCCGCGGTGCGCGCCAGAACAACCTGCGCAACCTCTCGCTCGACCTGCCGCTCAACCGGCTGACGGTGGTGACCGGCGTGTCCGGCTCGGGCAAGTCCTCGCTGGTGTTCGACACCCTGTACGCCGAGGGTCAGCGGCGCTACGTCGAGACCTTCTCGCCCTACGCGCGCCAGTTCCTCGACCGCATGGACAAGCCGCAGGTGGATCGGATCGAGGGCGTGCCGCCGGCGATCGCGATCGACCAGACCAACCCGGTGCGCACCTCGCGCTCGACGGTGGGCACGATGACCGAGCTCGCCGACCACTTCAAGCTGCTGTACGCGCGTGCCGCGCACCTGCACTGCCGTTGCTGCGGCAAGCCGGTGCGGCGCGATTCGGCAGTCAGCATCGCCGCCGACCTGCGCGCGCGCGCGGCGGCGGCGGGCGATCCGCGCCTGGTGGTGTGCTTTCCGGTGACTGTGCCGTCGAGCTTCCGCGAGGCGGAGGTGACCGGCCTGCTCGCCGCGCAGGGCTACACGCGCATCCAGGAACGCCTCGCCGGGGCCGGTGCCGAGGGGCAGGACGTGCTGCAGGTGGTGCAGGACCGCTTCCGCGCGTCGAACGCCGAGGATGCGCGCCTGGCCGAGGCGCTGGAGGCGGCGCTGCAGCGCGGTCATGGGCGGCTTGCCGTGTATGCGTCGGGCGAGGGGGTGAAGGCCGCGGCGACGGAGGGCACGCCGGGCGAGGCGGTGTGGCGCTATTCGTCCGGACTGCATTGCGCGGACTGCGACATCCATTATTCCGAGGCCACGCCCGGGCTGTTCTCGTTCAACTCGCCGATCGGTGCCTGCGAGACCTGTCGCGGCTTCGGGCGGGTGATCGGGGTGGATTTCGGCCTGGTGGTGCCGGACGAGTCGAAGACGCTGGCCGAGGGTGCGGTGAAGCCCTGGCAGACCGAGAGCTATCGCGAGTGCCAGCAGGACCTCGAGAAGATGGCGAAGAAATACGGCGTGGCGATGGACATCCCGGTGCGCGACCTGCCGCCGGAGCACCGCCAGTGGCTGTTCGAGGGCGACCCGAAGTGGAAGAACTGGGACAGCTCGTGGCCGCGCTACTGGTACGGCGTGCGCCACTTCTTCGACTGGCTGGAGACCAAGGCCTACAAGATGCACATCCGCGTGCTGCTGTCGCGTTATCGCAGCTACACGGAGTGTCCGGCGTGCCATGGCGCGCGCTTGAAACCCGACGCCCTGCTGTGGCGCCTGCCTACCAGCGGGGAAGCTTCAGGCAGGAGCGGCGGCAGCCGCGAACAGGGCGTCGATGACGGATGTGCCTTCGGAGCCGCCGTATTCGCGGCTGCCGCCGCTCCTACAGGGGGGGCACCAAGCGTCCGTGAGGATGGCGAGGTCGGTGCGGCGAATGCGGTATCGGAGGCATCAAGCGCCGGCGAGGATGCCGAGGTCGGTGCGGCGAATGTGGCAGCGGGGGCACCAAGCGCCGGTGAGGATGGCGAGGTCGGTGCGGCGAATGCGGCAGCGGGGGCACCAAGCGTCCGTGAGGATGGCGAGGTCGGTACTGCGAATGTGGCAGGTGGGGCATTCAACGTCGGCGGGGCGAACGTTCTAGCCGGGGCGTCGATCGTCGGGGCCGAGGCCCCCGTCGGTGTGGCCCTAGCGGGGTCGGTTGCGCGCGGATCCGGCCTCGCCATCCACGAGCTGATGGCCCTGCCGGTCGATCGCATCCGCGACGCCATCGCCGCGCTCGCGCTGCCGGGCGCGGCGGACGAGGCCACCGAGCTGGTGCTCGGCGAGATCCGCAGCCGGCTCACCTACCTCGCCGACGTCGGCCTCGGCTACCTGACGCTCGACCGCCAGTCGCGCACGCTGTCGGGTGGGGAGGTGCAGCGCATCAACCTGACCACCGCGCTCGGCACCTCGCTGGTGAATACGCTGTTCGTGCTCGACGAGCCCTCGATCGGCCTGCACCCGCGCGACATCGGCCGCATCCTCGGGGTGATGACGCGGCTGCGCGACGCCGGCAACACGCTGGTGGTGGTGGAGCACGACCCGCAGGTGATGGTGGCCGCCGACGAGCTGCTCGAGATCGGTCCCGGCCCGGGCGAGCGCGGCGGCGACATCGTCGCGCGCGGCACGCCGGCCGAGATCGCCGCCAACTCGGATTCGGTCACCGGCCCCTGGCTCGCCGGGAAGAAGCGCATCGACGTCGATCGCCCGCCGCGGCCGGTGGACGCCGCCACGCCGCGGCTGAAGCTGGTCGGCGCGCGCCAGCACAACCTGCGCGACCTGACCGTCGGCTTCCCGCTGCTGCGCCTCACCTGCCTGACCGGAGTGTCCGGCTCGGGCAAATCCACGCTGATCCAGGACGTGCTGTTCCCGGCGCTGGCCAAGCATTTCGGCGAGGCGACCGAATCGCCGGGGATCTTCGATCGTCTCGAGAGTGTGGATAACTTGCGCGGCGTGATCATGGTGGACCAGTCGCCGATCGGCAAGAGCTCGCGCTCCAACCCGGTGAGCTACGTCGGCGCCTGGGACCCGATCCGCGCCCTCTATGCCGCCCTGCCGGAGGCGAAGCAGCGCGGCTACACTCCCGGCACCTTCAGCTTCAACGCCGGCCACGGGCGCTGCCCCACCTGCACCGGCTCGGGCTTCGAGCACGTCGAGATGCAGTTCCTGTCCGACGTGTGGCTGCGCTGCCCGGACTGCGACGGCAAGCGCTACCGCCCGGAAGTGCTTGAATTGCAATGGAACGGACTGTCGGTGGCGGATGTGCTGGCGCTCACCGTGCATGAGGCGCTGGACGTGTTCCGCGAGCATCCCAAGGTGCTCGCCGCGCTCGCGCCGTTGGCCGACGTCGGCCTCGACTACCTGCGCCTCGGCCAGCCGGTACCGACGCTGTCGGGCGGCGAGGCCCAGCGCCTGAAGCTCGCGGGCCACCTCGCCGAGGCGGCACAGAGGAAGCCTGTACGCAAAGCCAGTGCTGTGGATAAGTTTGGGAGTAAAGCTGGGGACAAGGCGAACGGACTTGCCGTGCGGGCTGGCAGAGGCACCCCGGGCGGGGTCTCCTGGCTGACCGAGCCAGCTGAACCCGGCCTGCTCTTCCTTTTCGACGAGCCCACCACCGGCCTGCACTTCGAGGACGTCGCCAAGCTGCTCGGCGCCTTCGACAAGCTGTTGCAGGCCGGGCATTCGCTGATCGTGATCGAGCACAACCTCGACGTGATCGCCGCGTCCGACTGGATCATCGACCTCGGCCCCGAGGGCGGCGAAGGCGGTGGTGCGATCGTGGTCGAAGGCCCGCCGGAAGTGGTGCGCACACACGCGAGCTCGCACACCGGCGCCGCGCTGCGCGACTACGCCGAGGCGCTGAAGGAAATAGGGGACAGACCCCAATTTCTCGGGCACCCCGTTCCCGTTCCCGGCGAGCGCTCGTGTAGGAGCGGCGGCAGCCGCGAACCTGCCTCCGCGAATGATGGCGCTGCCGTAGGCGCCATGTTCGCGGCTGCCGCCGCTCCTGCAGGGGGGCTCGTGGCGGCGGAGCCGCGGGTGGAATACCGCCCGGTCGCCGCCCCCGCCATCGAGATCCGCCACGCTCGCGAGCACAACCTCAAGAACGTCAGCCTGCAGATCCCGCGCGACCAGTTCACCGTGATCACCGGCCTCTCCGGCTCGGGCAAGTCCACGCTGGCCTTCGACATCGTCTTCGGCGAGGGTCAGCGCCGCTACCTCGAATCGCTCAACGCCTACGCGCGCCAGTTCGTGCAGCCCGCCAGCCGGCCCGACGTAGATGGCCTGTTCGGCATCCCGCCCACGGTGGCGATCGAGCAGCGCACCAGCCGCGGCGGGCGCAAGAGCACGGTGGCGACGCTGACCGAGATCCACCCCTTCCTGCGCCTGATGTACGTGAAGCTGGGCACGCAGTTCTGCCCCGACTGCAACGTGCCGGTGACGCCGCAGAGCTTCGAGGCCATCGTCGCGCAGGTCCAGCGCGAGCTGCGCGGCGCCTCGGTCGAGGTGCTGGCGCCGCTGGTGGTCAACCGCAAGGGCCTGTACACCGACCTCGCCAAGTGGGCGCGCGGCAAGGGCCACGCGCAGCTGCGCGTCGATGGCGAGTACCTGCCCACCAATAAATGGCCGCGCCTGGACCGCTACAAGGAGCACAACATCGAGCTGCCCACCGGCATGGTGGTGGTGCAGCCGGAGCATGAGGCCACGCTGCGCGAGTTCGTGCGCCAGGCGCTGGACATCGGCAAGGGCGTGATCAAGGTGCTCGAGATCGGCAAGCTCGGCGCGCAGCCGATCACCTTCTCCACGCTGCGCGCCTGCCCGAGCTGCGGCACCGGCTTCCCCGAGCCCGATCCGCGCCTGTTCTCCTACAACGCCAAGCACGGCTGGTGCCCCAAGTGCTACGGTACCGGGCTGAAGACCGCGGCGCGCATCGAGGACCCGGACGCGCTCGACCTCGGCGATGCGGAGGAGGTCATCGTCAGCGACGAGCCCTGCCCCGCCTGCGAGGGCGCGCGCCTCAACCCGGTGGCGCGCGCGGTGCGCTTCCGCGAGCTCGGCCTGCACCAGCTCGCGGCGCAGCCGGTGGACAAGGCGGCCGGCTTCTTCGCCGATCTGGCGCTCAACGAGCGCGAAACCGACATCGCGCGCGACCTCGTCAGCGAGATCCGCGGGCGCCTCGCCTTCCTGCAGCACGTCGGCCTCGGCTATCTGGCGCTCGACCGCGCCGCGCCCACGCTGTCGGGCGGCGAGGCGCAGCGCATCCGCCTGGCGGCGCAGCTCGGCTCCAACCTGCGCGGCGTGTGCTACATCCTCGACGAGCCCACCATCGGCCTGCATCCGCGCGACAACCGCCTGCTGCTCGACACCCTCGAGGCCTTGCGCGACCGCGGCAACACGCTGCTGGTCGTCGAGCACGACGAGGACACCATCCGCCGCGCCGACCACGTCATCGACCTCGGCCCCGGCGCCGGCGTACGCGGTGGCCGCGTGGTGGCCGAGGGCCGCATCGACGACCTGCTGGCAGCGCCCGAATCGGCCACCGGCGAGTGCTTCCGCCACCCGCTGCAGCACCCGCTGCGCCCGCGCCGCGCGGTGGCGCTGGAGAACCCGGCGATCCGCATCGAAGGCGCGAACCTGCACAACCTGCGCGGCGTCGACGTGCGCATCCCGCTCGCCCGCCTCACCGTGGTCACCGGCGTGTCCGGCTCGGGCAAGTCCAGCCTGGCGCGCGACGTGATCCACGCCAACCTGCGCGCCCGCCTCGGCGACCCCGAGGCCACGCGTGCCCGCCGCCGCGGCCAGGCGCAGCCGGAGGCGGTCGACCAGCCCCTGGTCGGCTGCGCGGCGATGCCCGGCTGGCATCAGGTGGGCCGCGTGCTGGAGGTCGACCAGACCCCGATCGGCAAGACGCCGCGCTCCTGCCCGGCCACCTACGTCGGCTTCTGGGACGCGATCCGCAAGCTCTTCGCCGACACCTTCGACGCCCGCACGCGCGGCTGGAACGCCTCGCGCTTCTCCTTCAACACCGGCGCCGGGCGCTGCCCGGTGTGCGATGGCGCCGGCCAGACCACCGTCGAGATGAGCTTCCTGCCCGACGTGAAGACGCCCTGCGAGGCCTGCGGCGGTGCGCGCTTCAACCCCGAGACGCTGTCGGTGCGCTGGAAGGACAGGACCGTGGCCGAAGTGCTGGCGATGCCGGTGGACGAGGCGGTGGACTTCTTCTCCGCGCATCCGGCGATCGCCCACCCGCTGCAGCTGCTGCAGGACGTCGGCCTTGGCTACCTGACCCTGGGCCAGCCCAGCCCGACGCTGTCGGGCGGCGAGGCGCAGCGCATCAAGCTCGTCACCGAGCTCGCCAAGGTGCGCCGCCGCCCCGGCGATGCGGACGACACCGGCGGCGTGCCGCTGCCCGCCGACAAGCACAGCCTGTACGTGCTCGACGAGCCCACCGTGGGCCTGCACATGGCCGACGTGGACAAGCTCATCCGCGTGCTGCACCGGCTGACGGATGCCGGCCACACCGTGCTGGTGATCGAGCACGACCTCGACGTGATGGCCGAGGCGGACTGGCTGATCGACCTCGGCCCGGAAGGCGGCGACGGCGGCGGCCGGGTGGTGGCCGAGGGCCCGCCCGAGGTGGCGATGGCGACGCCGGGATCGCATACCGGACGGCATCTGCGCGAGTTCCTGGCGCAGCGCAAGGTCGGATGATGCAGTGCAGCGGAACCTCGCCGGGATGATCCGGTCCTGAAAGGGGATGGCGCTACAAGCCGAAATACGGGGCGCCATCCCGGGCTGCGATAATCCGCTCGATGCCGAACGCGGCCGAAACCCCACCGTCGAAGGGAAGACAATTGATGAACACCCGCAAGATCCGCGTCTGGGACCTGCCCACCCGACTCTTCCACTGGCTGCTGGTCGTGCTGGTGCTTGCCGCCTACGTCACCGGGCAGATCGGCGGCAGCATGATCGAGTGGCACGGCCGCGCCGGCGTGGCGATCACCGGCCTGCTCGCCTTCCGCATCGTGTGGGGCATCGTCGGCTCCACCTACGCGCGCTTTGCCGACTTCGTGCCCACGCCCGGCCGCATCGGCAGCTATCTGCGCGGCCAGTGGAACCGCCCCGGCCACAACCCGCTCGGCGCGCTGTCGGTGTTTGCGCTGCTGGCGATCCTGATCTTCCAGGCGGTCAGCGGGCTGTTCTCGAACGACGAGATCGCCTTCTCCGGCCCTCTGCGCGAGCTGGTGAGCTCGGAGACCAGCGAGCGGCTCTCTGGCCTGCACCGGCAGAACTACTGGGTCATCCTCGCCTTCGTCGTGCTGCACGTCGGTGCGGTCGTGTTCTACGCGCTGGTGAAGAAGGACGACCTCGTCAAGCCGATGATCACCGGGGTGAAGGAAGTCGCCGACCCGGCGCACGAGCCCGCCCGCGGTGGCGGCACGGTGGCCTTCATCGTCGCGCTGGCGGTCACCGCCGCGGTGCTCTACTTCGCCACCGGCAGCTTCATCGAGCCGCCTCCGCCGCCACCGCCTGCGGCGTGGTGATGTGAAGATTCGCGGCTCGCGCCGTCCCTGCAGGGATTCCGGCGCGCCGCGTCGCCCGGCAGGAGCATCGCAAGCCGCGCGCCCCTGCGTAAAACGGCGAAGCCACCCCGCGGGGTGGCTTCGCCGTTCAAGCGCCTTACACCTGGCGCTTCACTCCATCCGGTACTTGTCGTGACAGGCCTTGCAGGTCTCGCCGGTCGCGCCGAAGGCCTTCTGCACCGCGGCCTTGTCGCCGGTGGCGGCGACCTTCGCGAGGTTGGCGGCGGCGTTGTTGAAGTCGGTGGCGAGCTTGCCGACGTTCGGCATCTCCTGGAAGAACTCCGGCTTGACGCGGGTCTTGAGGCTGCCGATGTCCTTCTCGGTGCCCGGACCGTAGAGCGCACCCATGCCCGAGCCGGCGATGCCGGCGATGGCGGTGGCGGCGGCCTGGACCTGCTGGGCGTTGTACTCACCCTCGAGGTTGGCCTTGATCTTGCCCATGTTCCAGCTCATGAAGCTGTAGCCGGCCTGGCGGAACTTGATCTGGTCCTCGGGCTTGACCTGGGCCGAAGCCGCGGTGGCGAGGGTAAGGGAGAGGATGCCGAGGGCGATTGCTTTTTTCATCGTGAGCCTCCTGAGTCGGGGGGTTAAGGAAGGAACAAAGCTTGCAAGGAACTGCGCAGACAAGGATGCGCCCTGGCAGTTCCATCGTTGTTGCATGCCGGAATGCACCTGCCAGCACCAAGCTTATATCAGATTTTTTCGATATTCCTTCGTCAGCTCGTGTTGCGGCGCGACAGCAGCGCGCTCAAGCCGGGGCGTGCGCGGCCGTAAGACAGGAGTAGAGGGTGCCTGTCCGCACGCCGCCCACCGTCCGCAGGACCGCGAGAACCAAGATGATCCGATTTTCCGATACTCCCATTTGGCTGCGCCTCACCGGCGCGATCTGGCTGATGATGGTGGCCGCGTTCGGCAGCATGATCGTCTGGGAGACGCGGGTGAACCGCGACATGGCGATCGAGCAGGCGAAGGACTTTGCCGGCACGGTCAACGAGATGACCATGGCCGGCCTCACCGGGATGATGATCACCGGCACCGTGGCGCAGCGCGACGTCTTCCTCGACCAGATCAAGGAGCTCAGCGTGGTGCAGGACCTCGAGGTGATCCGCGGCGAGGCGGTGAGCCGGGTGTTCGGCGGGGGCGGCGCGCTCGAAGCGGCGCGCGACGCCGACGAGCGCCTGGCCCTGGTCGAGGGCCGCAGCACGGTGCGGGTCGACCACGACGCCGAGCATGGCGAGCATCTGCGCGTGGTGATCCCCTCGCTGGCCTCGACCGACTGGCTCGGCAAGGACTGCATCGCCTGCCACCAGGTGCCGCAAGGCACGCCGCTCGGCGCGGTGTCGATGCGCATCTCGCTCGACAAGGCCAACGCTGCGGTGCTCGCCTTCCGCAACCAGAGCGCGATGTTCGCCGCGCTGGTGTCGATCCCGCTGATCCTGTTCATCTACCTCTTCATCACCCGCTTCGTCACCCGTCCGCTCGACGGCCTCAACCAGGGCCTGGGGCGGATCGCCGAGGGTGGTGGCGACCTGCGGCTGCAACTGCCGGTGCGCGGCCGCGACGAGATCGGCCGCAGCGCGCGCACCTTCAACGACATGATGGGCACGCTCAGCGGGCTGGTGCGCCAGGTCGGCGACTCGGCGAGCGCGGTGACGGAGGCGGCGAGCCGGCTCGCCGCCGATGCCGAGGCGGTCGCCGAGAGCTCGCAGCGCCAGAACGAGAGCTCGATGGGTGCGGCCAGCGCGGTGGACGAGATGGTCGGCAGCATCTCCGCGATCGCCGAGCACGCCGAGGCGGTGCGCGAGCGCTCGCATGACAGCCTGGAGCGCTCGCGCGAGGGCCAGCGCAGCCTCGAGCGCCTGGTCGGCGAGGTGGGCGAGGTCGAGGCTGCGGTGCGCCAGATGGCCGACGCGGTGGTCGCCTTCGTCGACTCCACCCAGGCGATCTCGCGCATGACCAGCGAGGTGCGCGAGATCGCCGAGCAGACCAACCTGCTCGCGCTCAACGCCGCGATCGAGGCCGCTCGCGCCGGCGAGCAGGGACGCGGTTTCGCGGTGGTGGCCGACGAGGTGCGCAAGCTGGCGGAAAAGTCGGCGCGCTCGGCGGGCGAGATCGACCAGATCACCCGCGAGGTGGCAAGGCGTTCAGGCTCGGTGCGTGGCGCGCTCGACGACGGCCTCGGCCACCTGGCCTCCAGCCGGCAGATGGCCGACGCGGTGATGCAGGTGCTTGGCGCGGCGAACTCGCTGGTGGTCGAGGTCGGCGAGGGCCTGGACCGCATCGCCGGCGCCACCGGTGCCCAGCGCAACGCGAGCGAGTCGGTCACCGCGCGCATCGGCGAGATCGCCGGCATGGCGCGCAGCAACAACGACGCACTCGCGCATACGGTGCAGTCGGCGCGCGAGCTCGGCGAGCTCGCCGTACGCCTGCAGGAGTCGGTGTCGCGCTTCCGCTTCTGAGCGCGCCCACGGCGCTGGATATGAACAGGGCGGGAACCGTTGCCGGTCCCGCCCTTTGTCTGCAAGCGGCTCAGTGTGGGGCGATCACTCCAGGCGCACCGGCACGAAGATGCGTGCCTCGCCGCGCTGGATCAGCAGCGCGAAGCGCTTGCCGGCGCGCTCGAGCTGGGCGCGCAGCTCGGCGACGCTCAGCACCGGCTGGTTGTTGATCGCCAGGATCACGTCGCCGCGCTGCAGGCCGGCGCGCGCGGAGGCGCCGTCGGCGCCCTCCACCATCACCCCGCCGCGCAGCTGCAGCCGGGCGCTCTCTTCCGCGCTGAGCGCGCGCGCGCTGAGGCCGAACTGCTCGCCCAGGCGCTCCACCTGGCTGGGCGCCGGCGCATTGCCGGCCACGGTCTCGGCCTTGAGCTCGTCCAGGGTGGCGGCGACCTCGCGGCTGCGGCCGTCGCGCCAAAGCTCCAGCTTCACGCGCGTGCCGGGGCGCTTCTCGCCGATGACCCGCGGCAGCTCGGCCGAGTCGTCGATGCGGCGGCCATCGACCGCGAGCACCACGTCGCCCGCCTGCAGCCCGGCCTTGTCGGCGGCGCTGCCCGGCTCGACGCTGGCGACCAGCGCGCCGCGCGGGTCGGGGAGGCCGAAGGATTGCGCGAGGTCCTTGTCGACGTTCTGGATGGCGATGCCCAGCCGCCCGCGCTGCACGCGGCCGTGGCTGACGAGCTGGTCCTTGATGTTCATCGCGACGTCGATCGGGATCGCGAACGAGATGCCCATGAAGCCGCCCGAGCGCGAGTAGATCTGCGAGTTGATGCCCACCACCTCGCCGGCGAGGTTGAACAGCGGACCGCCCGAGTTGCCCGGGTTGATCGCCACGTCGGTCTGGATGAAGGGGACGTAGGTCTCGTCGGGCAGGCGGCGTGCCTTGGCCGAGATGATGCCGGCGGTGACGGTGTTGTCGAAGCCGAAGGGCGAGCCCATCGCCACCACCCATTCGCCCACGCGGGCCTGGTCGGGGTTGCCGATCTTCACCGCGGGCAGGCCGGTGGCGTCGAGCTTGAGCAGGGCGACGTCGGTGCGGCGGTCGATGCCGACCACCTTGGCCTTGAACTCGCGCTTGTCGATCAGGGTGACGGTGACCTCGGAGAGCTCGGCGTCGCCGTCCTCGCCGGCGACCACGTGGGCGTTGGTCAGCACGTAGCCGTCCTGGCTGACGATGAAGCCCGAGCCGATGCCCTGGCGTGCGCGCGGCCCCATGCCGGGCTGGCCGGGGAAGCCCGGCATGGGCACGCCGAAGCGGCGCAGGAAGTCGTAGAAGGGGTCGTTGGCGAGGGGGTTCTCGCCCGCCGTGCCCTGCGCGGCGCGCTGCACCACGCGGATGTTGACCACCGCCGGGCCGACCTGCTCGACCAGGTCGCCGAAGTCGGGCAGGCCGAAGCGGTTGGGCGAGACCATCGACGGGGCGGCCGCCTGGGCGTGCGCGGCGGGGAGCACCGAGGCCTGGGGGAAGATCGTGCCGAGCGCGAGCGCGACGGCGGTGACGGTCAGGAATTTGCGCATGTTGTTGGGCATCCTTGTTCGGCAACGGAGATGTTCGGCGCCGGCGTCCCGGCGGCCACTTGTCGTGGACGCGGCCAGGCGCGCGCCGTTCCCGGTGAAACCTGCGTTTTCACATCGGGGCGGGCGCGGGCGCTTCAAGGGGGTGCGTTCAGAAAGTCGTCTCCAGCGCCATCCACACCTGGCGGCTCACCTGGCTGGCGGGCCGTCCGGCGAACTCGGCCTGCGCCTGCAGGGGGCGATTGGCGAGTTCCTGGTGGCGGCCGAGCAGGTTGATGCCGGTGAGGCGGACCTCGACGGCTTGATCGAGCACGCGCAGGCTGCGCGCGATGCTCCAGTCCAGCGTGGTATAGGACGGCACGGTGTAGTTGTAGCCGGGCACATAGCTGAAGCCGGCGTCGATCGGTCCCATGCGCAGCACGCTCAGCATCGAGCGCCACGCCCCGGCGCGCTGCAGCCAGCTCAGGCTGGCGCTGTAGGGGGAGACGTTGCGGCGGATGCGCGGGTCGTCGATATCGCGGTCGATGAGGCTGTGCGAGAGGATGAACTCGGTGCCGCGCCAGGGCTTGAGGTGGAGCTGGGTCTCGATGCCGTTCAGCTGCACGCGGCCGGCGTGGTTCTCCCAGCGGGTGCTGCCGAACATGGCGCTGAACAGGCTGGGGGGAACCTGCCCCGCAGGCACGGGACTGCGCACGATGACGTCGTCGATGCGCTCGCGGAACAGGCGCACGTCCAGCGTGCTGCGGCTGTCGCCGAACACGCCCAGGAAGCCGATCTCGCTGGCGTCGATGCGTTGCGGGCGCAGCGCGGGGTTGGGCAGCTGGCGATACTGCAGCGGTCGACCGAGGTCGTCGATGACGCGCACGTCGGCGTTGCGCTCGAACAGCACCGGCTGGCGCCATGCGCGCGAGTGGCCGATGCGCCAGGTGAAGCGGGGTGTGGCCTGCCAGTTGAGGAACACGCGCGGTGCGAAGCGTGCCTCGTCACCCTGCAGCTGCTCGATCATGCCACCGAGGTTCCACAGCCAGGCCGGCGCAGCGCGCCATTCGAGGTTGGAGAACAGGCGATGCTCGTTGCGCGCGTGCCTGCCGCTGGCGTGATAGAAGAACGCCGACTCGTCCTGGGTACGCTGCCATTCCGCACCCCACATCAGGCGGGTGTCGGCACTCACGCGCAGGCGGTGTTCGAGCTCGAGGTTGTGCTGGGTGTACTGTGCGTCGTTGCCCACCGTGGCCTGCACTCTCCCGAGCTGCGGCGGGGGCTGGAAGCCGGGGGGCGGATTCAGCGCCGAATCGAGGCGCCAGCGCTCGCGCATCTGCTGGCCGCTCCAATACGCGGAGAGCAGCCACTCCTCGTCCTCGTGCGGCGTGTGGCGCCAGCGCAGGTGGAGCGAGCGGTTGTGCTTGTGCCCCTCACGCTCGGCGGCGGTGCCGAAGATCGAGCCGGCATAGCCGAGCTGGTGCGTGCTCTCGGCGACGCCGGCGATGAGGCCGAGCTCGTTGGTCGCGTCCACGCGCAGGTCCGCACGCAGGTTCAGCACGTCCGTGCGGCGGCCGTCGTACAGGTCGTCGAAGCCATCGTCTTCCTCGTGGTGGGCGCCGATGCGCAGGCTGAGCGGCCCTGCCTGCGCGGCGTGGCGCACCCCGGCATCGAGGATGCCCGGCGCTCCGGCGGCGAGCTTCAGGCGGGTGCCGGGCGTGCGGCTGGCGTCGTCGGTGGTGATGTTGACCACGCCGAGGAAGGCATTGGAGCCGTAGGCAGCCGAGTTCGAGCCGCGCACCACCTCGATGCGCTCGATGTCGCCCGGCAGGGCACGCTCGGCGCTGGCGGCGAAGGATGGAGTGAGCGAGGCGCGCCCGTCGACCAGCAACTGCATCTGCACCGGGTAGTCCATGCCCAGGCCGTGGTAGGTCACCCACTGCACGTTGCCGCGCTCCTGGCCGACCTGGAAGCCCGGCACCAGCCGCAGCACGCGCGCGAGCTCGCGGTAGCCGGTGGCGGCGATCAGGTCGGCGTCGATCACGCTGACCGCGCCCGGGCTGTCCTGCAGCGGCTGCGCGAGGCGCGACGCGCTCAGCACGACCGGCAGGGGTTCGAAGAAGGGGTTCTCGGCCGACGCCCAGGCAGCGCTGGCCGTCAGCAGCAGGACGAGGGCGACGCGGTGCGGGTGAAGAGACATCGGAAGCGGGCGGCTACACGTAAGGCGCGAGTATACCGACTGCGCGCTCGGGCACGCAGCAACGATCAGTCGCGGTAACATCGGACATCGTCGATTCCGGGTGCAAGCCCAGCCATCGTGTCGAAGCCATGACCCTGACCGATCTGCGTTATCTCGTCGCGCTCGCCCACGAGCGCCATTTCGGCCGTGCCGCCGAAAAGTGCCACGTGTCGCAGCCCACGCTGTCGGTGGCGGTGAAGAAGGTCGAGGAGGAGCTCGGCATCCAGCTCTTCGAGCGCAGCGCCTCGGAGGTCAAGATCACCGAGACCGGGCGGCGCATCGTCGCCCAGGCCGAACGCGTGCTGATGGAGGCGAGCCAGATCCAGGAGATCGCCGCCGCCGGCAAGGACCCGCTCGCCGGCCCGCTGCGCGTGGGCGTGATCTACACCATCGGACCCTACCTGCTGCCGCGGCTGATTCCGCGCGTGCATCAGCTCGCGCCCAGGATGCCGCTGATCATCCAGGAGAACTTCACCGCCCGGCTGGCCGAGGCGCTCAAGCGCGGCGAGCTCGACGTCATCATCATCAGCCTGCCCTTCGACGAGGCGGGGGTAGTGGCGCAGCCGGTGTACGACGAGCCCTTCCGCGTGCTGATGCCGGCAGGCCATGCGTGGAACGCGGAGAACGAGATCGACCCCCAGCATCTCGCCGACGACCAGCTGCTGCTGCTCGGCGCCGGCAACTGCTTCCGCGACCAGGTGCTCGAGGTGTGCCCGAGCTGCCGCAACATCGGCGGCCTGCAGCGTACGCTCGAGGGCAGCTCGCTCGAGACCATCCGCCACATGGTCGCCACCGGCCTCGGCGTCACCGTGCTGCCGAGCTCGGCCGCGGACGAGATGGCGACGCAGAACCCCTTGGTCGCGGTGCGGCCGTTCTCGCAGCCGGAGCCCTCGCGCCGCGTCGCCCTCGCCTGGCGCGTGACCTACCCGCGCAGCGGCGCGATCGACGTGCTGCGCGCGGCCATCCTCGACAGCGCGCTGCCCGGCGTGACGCCGGTGGGGCGGGCCATGTCCCCCGCGTCGGTGCTGCGAGCGGATTTACGATGACAATTCTTGATCGGATCGATCAGGACAATCGGTTTGATCAATGCATCCCTCTGGCGCTAACATGAAGCGCATACCCCTGCGGGCCGTGTGAAGCCTGCCATACACAGGAGAACCAGCATGGAAATCGATATCGGCATCAAGGAAAAGGACCGTGCCAAGATCGCGGAAGGCCTGTCGCGCCTGCTCGCGGACAGCTACACCCTGTACCTGACCACGCACAACTTCCACTGGAACGTGACGGGGCCGATGTTCAACACCCTGCACCTGATGTTCGAGACGCAGTACAACGAGCTCGCGCTCGCGGTCGACGAGATCGCGGAACGCATCCGCGCGCTCGGTTTCCCGGCGCCGGGCACCTACAAGGAGTTCCAGAAGCTCACCAGCATGGCCGAGCCGGAAGGCGTGCCGAGCGCGCAGGAGATGATCCGCCTGCTGGTGCAGGGCCAGGAGGCGGTCGTCAAGACCGCGCGCAGCATCGCCCCCATCGCCGACAAGGCGAGCGACGAGCCCACGCTGGATCTGCTGACGCAGCGCATGCAGGTGCACGAAAAGACCGCCTGGATGCTGCGCAGCCTGCTCGAGGGCTGAGCGCTCGTCAGTTTGCTGCATGGAACACGACGGACCCGCTGGGTCCGTCGTGTTTCCGGCTTGCGAATCACACCGCTTCCACGAGCGCGCTTGACACGGGCATGCTTGGGATAGCGGCCGGCGCGAACGGGCGTCTGCGCTGATCCGCTCCTCCACCTTCGCGCCTGCCCGCGCTCCTGCACGAACCGCCACGCGCCCTCAGCCCCCTGTAGGAGCGGCGGCAGCCGCGAAGGGTGCCGTCCGGCGGTTGACGTGGTCGCAGGTCATTCGGCGCGGCCGCCTTCGCGCCTGCCGAAGCATCGCGCTCGACCGCCTCCTTGTAGGAGCGCCGGCAGGCGCGAATGCGGCGGCCGGGCTGCGATGCCCCCGGGTGCGCCGGACTACCCGGCCTTGGCCGCGTTGAGGCGCTTGACCGCATTGACGAAGCGCGACAGCGACTCCGACAGCACGCCGCGCGGGATCATCACCTCGATCAGCTGGAAGCGTCCGCGCGTGGTGATCGCGCGGTCGAGCGCGGCCTTCAACTCCGCCCGCGTGCGCACGCGCACACCGTCTCCCCCCAGTCCCGCGGCCATCTGCGCGAAACCCCAGTCGTCGAGGTCGTTGAAGCCCGACTCGGGCTGGAAGGTGCGCAGCATCTCCCAGCTCGCGTTGTTGAACAGCAGCACGATCGGATCCCAGCCGTAGCGCCTGCAGTTGCCGAGCTCCCAGCCGGTCATCTGGAAGGCGCCGTCGCCGACCAGGATCAGCGGCCGCTGTCCGGTGGCCGCCTGCACGCCGAGGCCGGCCGGCACGCCGAAGCCCATGGTCGCGTAGTAGCCGGGAGCGACCAGCGCGGTGTGCTCGATGTCCATCGCGGTAAACAGGCAGTCGCCCATGTCGGAGGCGATCGGCAGCTTGCCGTGGGCCGCCATCAGGTCATTCACCGCGCAGGCGATGTCGGCGGGAGCGATCGTCGCCTCGTCCGCCAGCAGGCCGTGCGGGAAGGCGGGGCGATCCACGCCGAAGTGCGCCTCGGCCGGTGCCACGCGCGCGAGCAGGCCGTCGACCAGGGCGTCGAGCGGGATGTCGGCGTAGGTGTGGTAGCCCATCGTGACCCGGGCCTCGAGCGCCTGGATCGTGCGGCGCAGGTCGATGTGCTTGCCGGACACGGCGAAGTTGGTGTCCGAGATGATCACCCCGAGCAGGAACAGGCCGTCGGAATCCTCCACCAGCGCGCTCACCTCGGGCAGGCCGGCGAGCCCCATGTAGGTGCCCATCAGCGGGGCGTCGTGATCGGCGAGGAGGCCGCGGCCCATGAAGCTGGTCACCACCGGGATGCCGAGCCGGCGCGAGAGCTCGGCGACCTTGTCCTCGAGGGCGAAGCGGCGCACCTCCACGCCGGCCATGAGCACCGGCGCGCGGGCTGCACGGAGGCGGCCGAGGATCTCGTCCACGCAGGCTGCGAGCGCGTCGGCATCGACCGCACGCGGCGCCTCGCGCAGCACCGGCGCGCACGGGCGGGCGACCATGTCGCGCGGGATCTCGATATACACCGGCAACGAATTGCGCACGCAGTTGCCGAGCACGCGCGCGATGTCGGCCGGCGCGCGTGCGGCGTCGTCCAGCCGCACCTGGTCGCAGGTGATCTCCTGGAAGATGCGGAACTGCGAGTCCAGCGTCTTGGCCTGGTGGTGCAGCAGCAGTCCGGACTCCGATTCGCCCAGGCCCGGCCCACCGGAGAGGACCACCAGCGGCGACTTCTCGGCATAGGCGGCGGCGACCGCGTTGATCATGTTGAGCGCGCCGGCGCCGTAGGTGACCGCAGCCACGCCGATGCTGCCCTGGACGCGCGCGGCCGCGTCGGCGGCGAAGCCAACGCCGGGCTCGTGCGACAGCGTGTGCAGCGGCAGGATGCCGGTCTGCTCGATGATGCGGAAATACGGCAGGGCGAAGTCGCCCGGGATGCCGAAGATCTGCCGCGCGCCGTGGTCGACCAGCGCGTGCAGCAGCGATTCGGTCAGGTTCATGCTCGTCTCTCCCTCGTTGTGGTGAGGAGGATTATCGGTGGCCGGCCTCGCACCGTGTTCGCATCATGAGGGTATAGAATCGCCCGATACGCACGGTTCGTGCATTTCGAGGCTGGATGATGAGCACCCTGAGCATAGACCGCCACGATCTCGCACTTCTGGACGCCTTGCAGCGCAGCGGCGACGCGACCAATGCCGTGCTCGGCGAGGCGGTGCATCTGTCCGCCTCGCAGGTGAGCCGCCGCCTGCAGCGCCTGCAGGAGGCCGGGCTGATCACCGGCTACGCGGCCCTGCTCGACCCCGCCGCGCTCGGGCTGGACGTGATCGCCTTCGCCCACGTCGTGCTCGAACGCCACGGCGGCGTGCGCACCGAGGCCTTCGAGGAAGGCGTCGCGGCCTTGCCGGAGGTGCTGGAGTGCTTCTCGGTGAGCGGCAACGCGGACTACGTGCTGCGCATCGTCGCGCCCGACCTGGCCGCGTTCTCCGAGCTGATGATGAAGCGCGTGCTGCGCCTGCCCGGCATCGCCAACATCAAGACCGACATCGTGCTCGGCAAGGTCAAGCAGACCCACGTGCTGCCGCTCGAGCACATCGCCCGCCCGAGCCGGCCCCGCCGCGGCGTGCGCTACAGTGCGGGCTGAAGCACTCCCGTAAAAAGCGCCGCCGCCGCCTTCGCGCCTGCCGGCGCTCCTACA
>ERZ795053.2958-NODE-2958-length-19925-cov-6.695974_pt1 | contig 19925 bp, 11 predicted proteins | sample MGYA00375137_ERZ795053 | MGnify/ENA primary metagenome ERZ795053 (study PRJEB30182, sample SAMN05720284) | activated sludge metagenome | isolation source: Anaerobic digester | place: Hong Kong | collected 2014-12-17 ...
CAGTGAAATGCCATAAGAATTGAAGTTGCGGTTCTCGTCTTCTAGGTCATTGACTTCCTTTCCTGCATTAAAATACAATCCACCAGACCTAAGCATTAAGCGCCATTGGTCATTGATGACGTATTGCAAGCCAGTCGAGACACCGATTTCAAAAATATTCGTATGCGATTTATAAGTCAATTCACCATCACTGGTTTGTTGGTCATTATCGTAGGCATATTGCAAGTATGGTTGTGCAAATACTCTAAATTTGTCTGTTGGGTTAAGTGTATATCTTGTAAATGCCTTGATTCCCAAAGTGGTGTTTCTGTCAATTAAATAAACATCGCTCACAGGCGAACTCAAACTATTTGTATATTTTCTTTTCAGATTTTGAAATGAAAAACCCACATCTAGACCTACAATACAGCGATCGTTGAGCTCAGCGCCAATATAAGAGTTCAACGAAATGTAATTATTCTTAAGCTCATCATAACTTGAGTAAATAACCGTAGGATGGGTCACAAAGGAAATATAGCTATTATTGGTATTATTCTGATGTGAAAAAGACACACTGGCCCCCAAAACTAATTTTTTCTCAATAACTTGTTCCTGACTGTGTCCTATACTTGCCACCAAAATGAGGCAAAGGTTAAATAGCACTCTTTTCATCTTTTTTAAAATTGTTTATTTTTTAAGTTTCTAGAAATCGTTTTTTGCGGTTCTTCAATAAGTCGAGCCAAAATACAATTTATTTTGATTTTTTGTTCGATTTTTTTGGCTTTGGCATGGGCAGTTCAGCGACAGTCAGCCTGACCAATTGGCTCATCCAATCTCGGTTATCGAGGTTTTCTTCTATGAGAAAATTTGGCTTGGCACCGGGATACGGTGGTGCTTCTGTTACGTTACCGATAAACTCCCTGCCTGCGTCAGTGGGTTTTACAAAAAATTTATTGTCACAGATAGAACCAAAAATTTTGCCATCAGAATAAATGCCATATTCTCCAAACATTTTTTTCGTTACGATTTCTCCAGCATTGTCTATCTGGCTAGCAATATAATCGGCAAAATCTTGTGTAGAGGCCATCTTTACTAATTTTTAGTGATTTAAGTAAAAGTAGTACGATACAAATGTAGCTTAAAAAAACCGCACTACTGCAACTTCGTCTAACACGATTTTCATGTTTTTTTCATGGTTATTTCGTTGATTTGGTGTGATTTTCGAACTCAATTATCGATTATTCTACTTCCTTAAGACATATTTTAGTAAATTTACTTGATTATCTGTGATTTTATGTTTTCAGACATTATTAAAGGTCTAGGCGACTATCTAAAGGCGATTTCCTTTATCCGGCAACATCGGCTTCTTGGTTCTTTTTTATTATATGCCTTAATCGGAATTGGATTGTGGGGGCTTATTTTTTGGTCTGTTTTCTCTTATTCTGAGATTTTGACCGAGTGGATTAGATCTTGGATTGACTGGGAATGGATGAGTGACCGAGTGATTAATTATGCCGTTCGATTTGTTTTTATTTTAATTTTTCTATTCATTTTTCGATATATTTATATCATTGTGCTGTCACCGTTTATGGTTCCATTGGCTCAAAAGGTCAGACATATCATGCTAGGTGATTTTCATCCAGAAATGGTGCAGTCACACTTTATCAAGGACTTTTTGCGTGGTTTGTACTTGGCGATGAGAAGTATTTGGCGGGAGATTTTCTTCACGGTAATTGTGCTTTTACTGTCATTTATTCCTATTTTTTCTTTGTTTGCACCATTTGTTATTTTGATGATTCAATCCTATTATGCCGGTTTCGCCAACCTAGATTATTCATTGGAGGGTCGGTATAATCTCGGCGAACGTATCAATCTCGTAAAATCCAACAAAGGGCTTGCCATTGGCAATGGGGCTATTTTTTTGCTTATCATGATTATTCCCATATTTGGTGCGGGGCTGGCACTGCCGCTAGCTACAGCTGCCGGTGCCATATCCATGTACCAGCGTTCGTAATAGGATTTGTCATTTAATCATTTTTACAGAATCCAGTACGATGAGTTCCGTAGAGAGAGTAATTCTATGGGCATCATCTATGGATCTTCCGTCGAGCTTGTTAAGAAGGGTTTGAGCAGCCATTTGCCCCATTCTGAGCCCTGAATCTTTGATGAAACACACCTGAGGATACATGAGGTATGGATAAATACCATCACTTATGCTGATGATGGAAATATCGTCGGGTACTTGGATTCCTTGTTTATTCAGAGTGAATAGGGTGTGGGACAGATGGTCGTCAGTCATTGTAAAAATAGCAGTATATCTTGCATCAGAAAAGAGGTGCTTGGTAAGTTCAGATTCCAAATTTTCACAGGAATTCATCGCAATTTTTGTGCTGTGGATGATGCGTTCGCCAAAATCCGAAATCGCCTTACTGAAACCTTTGATTCGTTCTGATGTGATTGAGAGATTAGGATCCCCGAATATTCCGAGTATGGATTGGTGGCCATTTTCCACGAGAAATTTGACGGCTTTGTATGAGGCATCGTGATTGTCGATGACGACTGATTGAGCCTTGTCGTTCTCTAAGATTTTATCGAGAAGAACATATTGAATCTCGGATTCGTCCAGCACTTTTAAATGATCGAGGGTACTCGTTTCCTTACTTAGTGAAATTAAAACTCCTTCTACTGCCCATTTTTGGCAATGCTGGATGATTTCTTTTTCTCTTTCAAAACTTTCATTACTCAGAAAAATGAAGAGCGAATACCCGGCATTTTCAATCTTTTCAGTGATACCTTGGATGAGCTTTGGATAGTAAAACATATTGATTTCCGGGACGATTAGCGCAATCAATTCGGAGTTTTGATTTCTAAAATGCTTGGCATGCAGATTAGTTGAATATTTAAAGAGATTGGCCGCTTCCCTAACTTTATTTTTTGTCTCAATGCTTATATCAGGATGATCATTTAATGCCCGCGAAATGGTAGAGGTAGAAAGATTGAGCATTTTGGACAGATCTTTTAGAGTTGTTCTCTTCACCTTAGTACATATTTTCGTAAATTAACACAAACTTACCAACCGCAAACATTCCCGCAATCGTTTGCAAAGATAATTCTTATTATTAATTTAAAATAATACCATATTATTGTCATTTAAACAAGGGTTTGAAGTTATAATATTATTAAATCGAGTTAAACGACTTAATTTTAGTTTATTTACTCAGTGTATTTCAAAATATAAATAAATTTATTGTCATTATTTCTTTGGTTTTCAAAATCTAATTTGGAATTCATGTTTAAAAATTGACTTTTACCTTGTGTGCCCTTTTCGTTTGTATGAAAATGGTGTTTAGAAATAATAAAATTTACCTTACAAATCCAATATTGTGGAAAAGAGAAGATTAAGTTTTTGGCAAATCTGGAACATGAGTTTCGGGTTTTTAGGTATTCAAATGGGATTTGCCCTTCAAAATGCCAATGCCAGCCGTATATTACAAATTTTTGGTGCTGATGTACACGAACTCTCGTGGTTTTGGCTGGTGGCTCCACTTACGGGTCTTATTGTACAGCCCATAATAGGCTATTATAGTGACCGAACTTGGACTAAATTAGGACGGCGTAGACCTTATTTTTTGACCGGCGCAATCCTCGCTTCCATTGGTTTGGTACTTATGCCTAATGCAGATATGTTTACAGGATTTATGCCTGCTCTGTGGGTTGGTGCAGGTATGCTCATGATTATGGATGCCTCGTTTAATATCGCAATGGAACCTTTCCGAGCTTTGGTAGCAGACTTGTTGCCCTCAGACCAAAGAACTTTGGGATTCAGTATTCAGACAGTATTAATAGGTATAGGTGCGGTGATTGGATCATGGTTACCTTATGTTTTGACCAATTGGATTGGAATATCAAACGAGGCAGCAATTGGCCAAGTTCCTTTAAATTTGCTTTTGTCTTTTATTATTGGTGCGGTGGTTTTGGTTTTAAGTATTGTGATAACTGTAGTGACCACCAAAGAGTATTCACCTGAAGAGATGGCTTTGATTCATGAAGAAATGCAGGAGGAAAATGAGCAGGAGCAGGCGGGCTTAATGAATATATTTTCCGATTTTGCAAAAATGCCACTGACCATGCGGCAACTGGCTTGGGTACAATTTTTTTCATGGTTTGGATTATTCGGAATGTGGGTATTTACCACACCGGCTTTGGCCCAACATACTTATGGATTGCCCCTGTCTGATACGAGTAGTGCAGCGTATCAAGATGCTGGCGATTGGGTGGGAGTGTTGTTTGGTGTTTATAATGCAGTCTCGGCGATCTTTGCATTTTTTCTTCCAGCCATCGCTCTCAATGTGGGTCGAAAAAACACTCACATGATATCCTTAATTATTGGAGGATTGGGTTTAATATCAATATATTTTATGCCTGATAAGAATTGGTTGATTCTATCAATGTGCGGTGTAGGGATTGCTTGGGCAAGTATTTTAGCTATGCCGTATGCTATTTTGGCAGGTTCAATTCCCGCTCGAAAAATGGGTGTTTATATGGGTATTTTTAATTTCTTTATCGTGATTCCACAGATTATTAATGCTTTGATCGGAGGACCCATTGTGAAGTATTTGTATCATGACAACGCCATTTATGCTCTAATTGCGAGCGGAGTTTCTTTTCTGATTGCCGCCTTACTCGTGATGCGAGTAAAAGATGTGGATGAAGTCCTAACAACCAAATAATTAGATGAAAGATCTGAAAGCCATAATATTTGATCTCGATGGGGTCATTGTCGATACAGCCAAATATCATTTTATTGCTTGGCGCAAATTGGCGAATGACCTAGGTTTCGATTTTGATGAACATGACAATGAAAAGCTCAAAGGCGTGAGTAGGGTAGAGTCACTAAACCTTATTTTGAAAATGGGCAATGTCTCTAAAACAGAGGAAGAAAAAACAATGTTGGCAGCTCATAAAAATGACCATTATCAAAGTCTTATTGCCGGTATGAATGTATCCGAAATTCTACCCGGAGCCTTAGAATTATTGAAAGAAATAAAAAATACGGATATCTATTGTGTACTTGGTTCGGCAAGTAAAAATGCCAGACGGATATTGGAATATGTGGGATTATTCGACTATTTTGACGAAATCGTGGATGGAACCAATGTCTCCAAAGCCAAACCTGACCCAGAGGTTTTTACCGTAGGGGCTGATGCTCTTGGGATTGATTACGATAGTGTGGTCGTCATCGAGGATTCACTGGCAGGAATCCAAGCAGCCAATACAGCCGGAATGTTTAGTATAGGAATAGGAGATGAGATGATACTAAATGCGGCAGATTGGGTAATACCAAGTCTTGAAAATATTCACCTCAGTGACATCCAAAGTCGATTTTTTAATAAAAATTTAGAAGATAATTGATGAGAAAGTATTTGTTGGAAAATGAATGGTCAGTCATAGAAGAAGGTTTCGACGAATCATTAAACAAAGTATCGGAAAGTATTTTTAGCACAGGAAATGGCAAGTTTGGTAATCGTGCCAATTTCGAGGAATATTATTCAGGCTCAAGTTTATTGGGAAATTATATTTCCGGGATTTATTATCCGGATAAAACAAAGGTGGGATGGTGGAAAAATGGATACCCCGAGTATTTTGCAAAGGTATTGAATGCCCCTAACTGGCTCGGAATAAAAACCAAAATCAATGCTAATAAACTGGACTTGGCCGCATCAAAGCTGATGGACTTTAGACGAGAATTGAATATGAAATCAGGTCTGCTGTCAAAATCTTATCAAGCCACTTTGTCGTCTGGAGAATCTGTCTTAGTACAATCAGAAAGATTCATTTCGATGGCGAATGACGAAATCGCAGCCATCAAATACCAAATTACGTCAGAATTTGAAGGAACCTTAGAATTGCTTCTCGACATAGATGGGGATATCGTAAACAGTGATTCCAATTATGATGAAAAATTCTGGGTAGAAATTGATAAATCGGCGGATTCAAGATACCTTACTGTCGAAACAAAAAAAACAAAATTCAGAGTTTCAGAGTCATTTGCCTACAAAATTTATAAAAACGGCACGGAGGCAATGGAACTGAACCCGGAATCCCTAGAATCGGATAAATATATCGGGCATCAGTGTAACATTTTTGTACAAAAAGGGGATGTAATTTCGATAGAGAAGTTCGTAAGTGTCTGCTCATCATTGTATTATGATAACGACTTATTGTCAAATACAGCAATTCAAAAGGCTCATGCCGCCGCACTTACTGGTTATGACCAACTTAAAGAGGAGCACCTAGATGCTTGGTCAGAGAGATGGAGAGATGGTGACATCATCATAGAGGGAGACGTTGCGGCACAACAGGGAATAAGGTTCAATATTTTCCAACTTCACCAGACCTATACGGGTAAGGATGCTCGTCTGAATATCGGCCCAAAGGGACTGACAGGTGAGAAATATGGTGGCTCTACTTACTGGGACACCGAAGCCTATTGCTTGCCATTTTATATGAGTACGGCAGCAAAAGAAGTATCCTACAACCTATTAAAATATCGATATCAGCAACTTGATAAAGCTATTGAAAATGCTCAGAAATTAGGTTTTCATAGTGGAGCAGCCCTCTTTCCTATGGTCACCATGAATGGCGAAGAGTGCCATAATGAATGGGAGATTACATTTGAAGAAATACACAGAAACGGTGCCATCGCTTACGCCATATTTAACTATTGTCGATATTACGATGATCAAAGTTACTTGACGGAAGGTGGTCTTGAAGTACTCATTGCCATTTCGAGATTCTGGGCTCAAAGGGTGAATTTTTCAAAACATAAAAACCAATATGTCATGCTTGGGGTCACCGGCCCTAATGAGTATGAAAACAATGTGAATAATAATTGGTACACCAACAGAATTGCCTCATGGTGCCTTGAATACACACGAGAATGCATGCAATATCTCGAGGAATCCAAGGTGGAAAAACTATCTTCCATAAAGGAAAAAGTGAGTTGGAATGATTCTGAAGGAGAGAAATGGCAGGATATCATTGAGAATATGTATTATCCTGTAGATACCAATGATAGACTAAAATTACAGCAAGATGGATTCTTAGATAAGGACATTTATGCTGCTAAGGAAATCCCGGCTGGCCAGCGGCCTATACATGAACACTGGAGCTGGGATAGGATATTGAGGTCTTGTTTTATAAAGCAAGCCGATGTCCTCCAGGGACTTTGGTTTTTGGAGCATCTTTATGATAAGGACACCATTGAGATTAATTTTGATTATTATGAACCACTGACCGTACATGAATCCTCTCTCTCCAGCTGTATTCATTCTATTCAAGCCAGTTTGTTAGGGAAGCACGACAAAGCTTATCAGTTTTATTTAAATGCCTCTCGGTTAGATTTAGATGATTACAATAATGACACCAAGGATGGCTTGCATATCACGAGTATGGGAGGTACATGGATGACCATAGTTTATGGATTTGCGGGAATGCGGGTGAAAGAAAATAGGTTGACCTTTACGCCAAATCTGCCACATAATTGGAAGTCGTTTAATTTTAATCTCTTATTCAGAGGACAACAAATGAATGTAAATATTGGAAAAAAAGAAATCATATTGACCAATCATGGAACAGAGAAAGTTTCAGTAGTAATCCTAGATAAGTGTTATGAAATTGATTTAAATAATTCAAAATCAATAAAATATGAATAAGATTAGATTGTTATATATTATTGTATTTTTCCTCATATTTTCTTGTAGTGAGAAAAAGTCAAAATTGAAAATGCATCCAGAAGAAAAGAGTATTGAATGGTTTCAGTTGCTTACATTAAACCCCGACACTACGAAAATCGTACTTTCAGATTATTCACTGGACAATTTGAAAATTGACTCCATTGTTTATTTAAATCAACCATTACCAATCGTGGATGGCAGTATTATAATAACGGAACAGCCTACGCAGCCGTTGACTACTATAGATATTTACAGTGCAGGCGCCAAGCTTTCTCTGCCGGTCAAAAAATCCTTGAAGAAAAAACACACTTTTAAAGTCAATTTTCCTTCTAATACTTACGAATTGGTGCAAATAAAAGGAGAAATGAATGCTTGGAATCCCAATGCCAATCCAATGGTTAAAAATGGAGGTAATTATCAAACTGATTTTTGGCTTGAGGACGGAGTATATCAATACAAATTGATGGTCGATGGAAAAGAAATTTCTGACCCTGGCAATAGTGCAGAAATAAGCAATGGCATGGGCGGAACGAATTCGTTATGGAAAATAGGGAATCCATCTACTGAAAAAATTCATATTAGCATCGATAGTTTTAGTGATAGTGAAGTGCATGTCGTACCTAATGATGTAAAAATTATGGCTTTTTGGCAAAATTATCAGCTGAAAGCCAAAGATGGTAAATTGAAAATTCCTAAAGGAAGTGATATTCATGAGCGGTCTTACCTCAGAATATGGACTATGGATGACCAGAGCTTATCCAATGAAATCTTAATTCCTTTAGAAAATGGAAAAATAATGAATTCCAGTTCAGGGTTGAATAGGAGTGATTGGTATGCGGCTACGATATACAATACTTTCATTGATAGATTTAATAATGGAAAAAAAGAAAATGATTGGAAAAACCCTGAAAAAGACGTTTTGCCCAAAGCTAATTATTACGGTGGCGATGTGGTCGGAGTGACACAAAAGATTGAAGATGGATATTTTGATACTTTGGGAATTAACACGATTTGGATATCTCCGGTGGTAAAAAATCCCCGTGGTGCATTTGGGAAATATCCGCATCCTCAGACTCGGTTTTCTGCCTATCACGGCTATTGGCCCATTTCATTTACGCAGGTAGATGAGAGGCTGACGACATCTGAAGAACTCAAGGATATGGTGAAAATGGCCCATAAAGACCATAAAAACGTGCTGCTTGATTTCATTGCAAATCACGTTCACAGGGAGCATCCATATTATCAAGCGGATACAACAGTGGCAACCAATCTCTATCTTCCCGACGGGTCTCTGAATACGGAAAGATGGGATGACCACAGACTTACGACATGGTTTGATGTCCACATGCCGAGTTTGGACTTGACACAGCCACGGGTATATGAGACGTTGAGTGACTCCGCCGTATTTTGGATTGAAAAGTATGATTTTGATGGTTTCAGACACGATGCCACGAAGCACGTACCCAATATTTTTTGGGAAACCCTCACTCACAAACTCAAAGAAAAGGGCCTTAAAACGACCGATCACCCATTGTATCAATTAGGAGAAACTTATGGTTCAGCAGGATTGATATCTTCATATCTCGGAAATGGATTACTCGATGCTCAATTTGATTTTAATGTGTATGATACCTCCGTGGGAGCCTTAATCGGGGAAAAACCAATGACGGCACTTCGCGACGAGATAGAGAAGAGCATGAAGTATTATGGTGACCATCACCTGATGGGGAATATCACCGGCAATCAAGACCGGGCTAGGTTTATATCTTATGCTTCAGGTGATTTATTGACTTCGCAAGATGCCAAATATGAGGGATGGAATCGTCAGGTAGGTATTAAAGATTCGAGTGCTTACCAGAGTTGCGCCATGCTCAATGCCATCATCAGTACCATACCCGGTATTCCCGTGATTTTTTATGGTGATGAAATTGGTATTCCTGGAGGAAATGATCCTGATAATAGGAAAATGATGAGATTTGACCATTGGAATTCGCAAGAAAAAGAACTTTTTGAAGATACGGCTCAATTATTGCATTTTAGGAGACAGTCTATGCCATTGATGTATGGTGATATGAATTTCATAGATGTTGGAAAGGATTACATGGTTTTTGAGAGAAATTATTTAGATCAATGGGTCAGGGTAGTGATTAATAATGGAAAAGAAGATTTGAAAATTGAATTACCAGAAAGATACCAAAATGGCCTAAAAGGTGGTCCTATTGAGAAGTCAATGCAAGTAATAAAGCCACTTTCTTATAACATATTTTATAACTAAAAAAAAGGGAAATTGATGAGGATACATTTAAAGTTTGAAATATTGATGGTGCTTATCGTGGTAATGTTTGCATGTAAGCAAGTCGAAAAGCCTCAGGTGGAAACGGCCATGGAAGGGATTAATGAAAATGTCGTAGAAAAAGTGAACTATGGTACCATTTATGAGGTCAATGTAAGACAATACACACCTGAAGGCACTTTTGAAGCATTCAAATCGCATATACCGAGACTCAAGGAACTCGGGGTCAATGTACTCTGGATGATGCCTTTGCAAGAAATCGGAGTGGAAAACAGAAAAGGAGATAGAGGTAGCTATTATTCGATTAGAGATTATCGCTCTGTCAACCACGAATACGGGACAGTCGAAGATTTGAAAACTTTGGTTGATGAAATTCACAAAAATGATATGGCTGTTATTCTTGACTGGGTAGGAAATCATACTGCATGGGATCATTACTGGATGAAGGATAGACCGGATTTTTATACGCATGATGAGTCGGGTAAAGTCATTCCTCCAGTCGCTGATTGGACTGATGTGGCTGATTTAAATTATGATGTTCCTGATCTGAGGGACAGTATGTTACAGAATATGATGTATTGGGTTGATAGTCTTGGTTTTGATGGATTCAGATGTGATGTAGCAGGTATGGTTCCCGTTGAATTTTGGCAAAGTGTGAGAGCCGGCTTAGATAAAAGAGGTGATTATTTTTTATTGGCGGAAGCTGAAGAGGAGAAGCTTCATGATAATGCTTTTATGGCTTCTTACGGATGGCACTTTCATTTTATCATGAATGAGGTAGCTCAAGGGAAAAAAGGATTGGATGAGATACGAAAATATCTAGATGACCACGTCACTGAAACCAATTTTAATAGGATGCATTTTACCAGCAATCACGACGAAAACACATGGAAAGGCAATGCTATTGATAGAATGGGGAAAGATTATGAAAATATGGCGGTCTTGAGCTTTACCATTCCTGGAATTCCACTGATTTATAGTGGTCAAGAAACTGGATTGCACAAGGATCTGATGTTTTTTGATAAGGATACGATTGAATGGAAAAATGATTCGCCTTTCTTTCCATTTTTCAAAAATTTGGTTTCACTGAGAAAAAATCAAAAGGTATTGTGGACGGATAACATACCTAATTCGTTTTCATGGTTGGAGAATGAAAATCCGGATGTTTTGGCATTCGGGAGACACTTGCAATCTAATGATGAAAATGATATAATGGTGTATCTTAACTATGGCGACGAAAAGATCGAATTAGGTTTTCCTAAAAATGTAGATATGTCGAAATGGAAATCTTGGGATTCGGAGGATGTACTTGCCGAAAAATTTTCAGTTGATGGCAATGGGTACAAAATATTTATTAAACGATAATCATGGTTAGACGCTTAAGACATAAGCTATTCATAACTATCGCATTTCTAAATTTTTACAGTCTGTGTGTCACGGCACAGCAGATATGGTCAGTACCCACTTATCCCGTAGCAAATGACGCTGTCAGCGTTTATTTTGATATCAATCAGTGTGATTGCAATCTTACCGGGTACTCTGGCGATTTATATGCTCATACGGGCATAATACTCGCCGGGGATGGTTCGTGGAAAAACGTCATTGGAAATTGGGGGAATAACAGTACTCAACCGAAATTAATCGTTGAAGGATCAGGTATTTACCGACTTGATATTCAGCCATCTATAAAGGAATTTTATAATCTCAATTCTGGAACCATAGAGAAAATGGCATTTGTGTTTCGGTCAGCAGATGGTAGCAAACAGACCGCGGACTTGTTTTTAAATGTATTCGAAGCCGGTGGTCTCAGTTTGCTTTCACCTACACTTGGCTCGATATTTACAATTGGTCAGGATATAGCGGTTCACGCAGTCAACATATCAGCAGACAGCTTAAAATTATATTTTGACAATCAGATTGTTACGACCGTTTATGCAACAGAGCTTTTGGAAAATATTTCTCCATCACAAGCCGGTTTTTCAGAAGTTAAGGTTGTTTCATTTGCAGGTAATGACATTGCAGAAGAGAACGTCCATGTATTGGTCAGAAACGATAGTCCCATTATATCAGATGCCCCTAGCCACGTTCAAAATGGTGTGACCATCTCTAGTGATACCGTTTACTTGAGATTGACGGCACCCGGCAAGGATTTTGTGTTTGTAAAGGGAGATTTTAATGATTGGACTTTAGGCCTGGAAGATGAGATGAAAAGAAGTGTTGACGGTACTTATTTTTGGACTTACTTGACCGGATTGAATCCCGATATTGAATATGCTTATCAGTATGTTCTGTCTGATGGTATAGTCATCGCAGATCCTTATACAGAAAAAGTTCTCGATCCGCAAAATGACAAGTATATACCCGCATCCGTATATCCCAACCTCAAACCTTATCCTACGGGTAAAACTTCAGAAATTGTCTCTGTTTTTGAGAGCAATCAAGAACATTACAATTGGAAGATTCAGAATTTCGAAAAACCGGAGAAAGAGAAATTAATCATCTATGAATTATTGACTCGGGAGTTTTTATCATCTCATAGCTTCTCAGAAATCGTTGATACACTGGATTATATACAGAATCTAGGGGTCAATGCCATTGAATTCATGCCAGTAAACGAATTTGAAGGGAATAGCAGTTGGGGTTACAATAGCAGCTTTCATTTCGCACTAGACAAATATTACGGGACTAAAAATGACTTCAAGGCCCTGATCGATGCCTGTCATGAGAGAGGCATTGCAGTTTTGTTCGATTTGGTGATAAATCATGTTTATGGCCAGAGTCCATTGGTGAGGATGTATTGGAATGCCGGAGCTTCTCGACCTGCAGCCGATAGTCCGTGGTTCAATGAAGAATCACCCAATCAAGTGTATTCCTTTGGGTATGATTTTAATCATGAAAGCCCTTTTACTAGATCTTATTTTAAAGATGTATTGAGATATTGGGTTGAGGAATATCATATTGATGGCTATCGATTTGATTTTACAAAAGGACTGACAAATAGACCCGGAGAGGGTAGTGGGCATGATGATTCCCGCATTGCAATCCTAGAGGATTATGCAGATTACTTGTGGAGTGTTGACCCTCAGAGTATCTTGATATTGGAACACTTTGCTGCGAATACAGAAGAAAAAATTCTCGCTAATTACGGTATGTTACTTTGGAGTAACTTCAATTATGCGTTTAGTCAAGTAGCGATGGGTTATATTTCGGGTTCGAGCTTGAGTAATATGTCTTATATAACACGAGGATTCGACAAGGCTCATGCAGTTCATTACATGGAGAGCCACGATGAAGAGAGGCAATTCTTCAAAACCCTCACTTACGGTAAGAGTAATGGTGTATACGATACTCGCGAACTGGACACAGCCATCGAAAGAGCAAAAATGGCCGCCACTTTGTTCTTTGCTGTGCCGGGTCCTAAGATGTTTTGGATGTTCGGCGAATTGGGATACGACGTAAGTATTGACAATCCTTGCCGCGTATGCGAAAAGCCCATTCGATGGCAATATTACCAACAGGAAGGCAGGAAATCACTTTATGATCACTATTCAAATTTGATAAAAATACGTCAAGATCATGCTATTTTCAATACGGCAGATTTTACGATTGCGGGCAATGGTTTGATAAAAACCGTTCAGTTGATGTCGAATACCGAAAATGTACTGGTCATTGGTAATATGGACGTCGCAGTACAAGAAGTGACCTTGAATTTTCCTCACAATGGTACCTGGTATGAGTATTATGGACAATACAAGATAGAAATCAATGATGAAAATCTTAGCATAGAACTGCAACCAGGACAGTATCAAATGTACACGGATACGCCATATTTGGATGATTATAAAAATGGGCCACCAAGCAGCACCATTGATGGAGTTTATCCCAATCCTGGTTTTGGATTGATTAGTTGGAAAATGGAAGATATTACTAAAATCGAGCTATTCGACGAGATGGGCAGATATATTAGGCAGTCTTCAATCACAGAAAATACAATAGACTTACAGGATTTACAATCCGGCGTTTATTTCTTTAATTTCACTAATTCTCAAAACGAGAATCATTGGTATAAATACATAAAACTCTAGAAAAAAAGAATGATTAAATACCTACTCATATTTTTGGTTTCATTCCACTTCAAGGCAGATGCTCATGAGTTGAAAGTGGAACCACCTAACTGGTGGGTAGGTATGAAATCGCCTCAACTTCAGTTGATGATTCATGGTGAGAAAGTGGGATTATATGCACCCAAAATCGACACCGAAAGTATAAAAATATTGGACTACAAAAGCGGCGATAGCCCTAATTATTTGTTTGTTGATTTGGATATTTCCGCTGCACATGTAGGTGATTACACGATCGTATTGACGGCGGAAGGCAGAAAATCCATGAGCTTTGAATATTCTCTACTCAAAAGAACACAATCGTCTGACCAATATGTGGGATTTGATGCATCAGATGTGATATATCTCATCACCCCCGATCGATTTTCCAATGGCGATGCATCTAATGATGCCTTCGAAAACCTGCAGGAAAAAACCGTGGATAGAACCAAACCATACACGAGACATGGAGGTGATATTCAAGGAATTATCAATCATTTGGAATATATCAAAGATATGGGTTTTACCGCTATTTGGCCTAGTCCTCTGCTCCTCAATGATATGCCTTCATGGTCATATCACGGCTATGCGATTACTGATTATTATGAAGTAGATCCTCGGTTTGGGGATTTGAATTTATATAAAAAAATGGCTGCCGAATGTCGTGCAACAGGCCTTAAGCTCATCATGGATATGGTCTTCAATCATTGCGGTAGAACTCACCTATGGATGTCCGATATGCCATTTAGAGATTGGATACACGGAGATCTTCAGGATTTCAAAATAACCAATCACCGCAGAACCGTCAATCAGGATCCATATGCCTCAAAATATGATTCAGAAGGAATGATGAATGGATGGTTTGTGCCGGATATGCCAGACTTAAATCAGAAAAATCCTTATCTCGCAAGATACCTGATTCAAAATTCGATTTGGTGGATTGAAACCTTAGAATTGGCAGGAATTCGACAGGACACTTACCCTTATGCTGATAAGGACTTTATGGCTAACTGGACGCAGACCATTATGACTGAATATCCTAATTTTAATATAGTGGGCGAAGAGTGGACACTGAATCCTTTGTTGATAGGATATTGGCAAATGGACAAGAAAAATCAAGATAATTTTAAATCATACCTAAGGTCAACGATGGATTTTGCCATGCAACAAAATATCGTGGATGCACTACTCGAAGAAGAAACTTGGGATACCGGATTGATAAAAATATATCAAGGCCTTGCCAATGATTTCTACTATTCACATCCAAATGAACTCTTACTCTTTGCTGACAACCACGACATGGCTCGCATATATGATCAGTTGAATCAGGATGTGGCTTTGACTAAAATGGCCTTGGCTATGGTGCTTATGATGCCTCGAATACCACAAATATACTATGGTACAGAAGTGATGCTCCATAATGCACAAAACCCTAAAGATCATGGTTTTATCCGATCTGATATGCCGGGAGGATGGCAAGAAGATGTAGAAAATGCATTTATTGGATCTAAAATATCAAATGAGCAACTTGAGTTACAAGGTTTTTTAAAAAAAATGCTTAATTTTCGCAAGTCAAATAGTGTATTGCATTATGGTAAGACCATGCACTTTGAGCCAAAAAATGGAGTGTATGTCTTAGCAAGATATGATGACGAAAAAATGGTGACTTTGATAATAAATAAATCTAACAAACCAGCAAGTATAAATTCGGAACAATACCAAGAACTTTGGCGTGGAAAGGCTAATTTTCAAAATGTTCTAACAGGGCGGACTTATGAAAATTTAAAACAGATAGAAGTAGAAGCCAAAGGATTGTTGATTCTGGAAAGCTGGTAATGGCGATAAATTTGGATATATGTATTTATTAAATAAATTTTTAATTCTAAAACAGATTATTTCATTAAAAAATTTTAAAATATGAAAAACATTCTTTTAAAATTTGGAGTACTTTTCTTTTTAGGAGGAGTATTGCTTTTTTCATCATGTGGTAGTGACGATCCTGATATTGATGATGGTGATGGTACTGTCAATGTTAGTGATGGTATGTATTTTTCACTTAAAGACGGAAGTCCTACCTCTGGTACAAAACTAGTTTCGGAAACTGTGGATGATGATAATTTCACATCACAAGAGAGATCTGGTTTTGTTGGCGGTTATATTTATTTAGCTGCTGGAGATTATAATTTGGTACAGGTAGTATCAAAAGAAGTAACGCAGACTCTAGGTGGTACGGCTACAAGTGAGACTGATTCAGGTTCAGGATGTGACTACAATACTTACACTCTTGTAAATGCAGTCGTAGGTGGTGCTGCCTTCAATGTCGCTGAAAGTGGTTTGCATAGAGTAACGTATGATCAGATTACCGGAGAAATTATCATCTTACCAATTCATTTTGCTGAGATATTAGGTGATGCAACTGAAGGTGGTTGGTCAACAGGTCAGCAATTGGACGGTTCTGTAACATCTACTGGTGGTTCTTGGTCAAAAGAAGGTGTTGTCATCAGAGCTGGTCAGTTGAAAATAAGATTTGACTGCAGATGGAATTTGGATAGAAGAGTTGATCCTAACCTAGGTAATGATCCTTCTAATGGTTACAATTTATTTACTAATTTTGGTGGAGCGGTTGATAATTTAACTCCTGGTAATGACCAACCTAATATTTCATGGGATGAATCCGGAACATACACTGTAACACTAAACTGGACACCAAAAGATGGGTTTACTTTAGACCTTAACCGTACTGGAGATGCTCCGACAATTACTTTTGATCCTAATGAATACAGATTTGGAGTCATCGGTGATGCAACAGCAGGCGGTTGGGATTCTGATCAGAATCTATTCCACAAAGTAAATGAAGGTGTACATACTTGGTACGGCGTGGTGACTTTTGCTGCCACAGGTGAGTACAAGTTCAGAACTAATGACAGCTGGGACTTTAACCTAGGTGGAGATTTAGGTAATTTATCAAAAGGAGGTGGTAATATTCCTTCGCCTGGAGAAGGTGGATGGTATATCACTATTTCGACAGCGGACGAAGGTGAAACTTGGAGTGCAACGGTCATGGATACTGGATGGGGTATCATCGGCACTGGTTCTCCTACAGGAAGTTGGGATTTTGATATGAATATGACTTCAGAAGGATTTAATGGTGGTATTTCTACTTATACATTAACAGGAGCCTTTACTACTGATTCTTGGAAATTCAGAGCTGGTGATGACTGGGCTTTGAATCTTGGTGGTAATGTAGGGGCTTTGACCATTGATGGTGGTGATTTAACCATGTCTGAGGCAGGAAATTATAAAGTGACTTTACTATTTAATGGTGAAGACTTCTCTGCAGTTGTTGAAAAACAATAATGCTTTAAAATGAATATCAAGGGGAAAGTGTTTTCCTTTCCCCTTTTTTCATATTGTTTATACTTAATAGAATAGATATGAATAATTTTAACACAAAACGAAATACTTATTTTTCATTCTTTGTGAGTTTTGCATTTTTATTCCTTTCAAACATCAGTTTTGGACAAGTTTCTGGTGTGGTAACAGATGCAAACACCGGAGATCCGCTTATTGGTGCTAGTGTATTTGTAGTTGGGAATGAAACCTTGGGAACAGTCACTGATTATGAAGGCAGATACGAATTAGGTGCTGATGTTGGTCAGACATTGTCTTTTTCATACATTGGTTACAAAACACAGGAAATATTAATCACTTCTCTATCACCTCTTAATGTATCATTGGAAGAAGGACAATTGTTAGAAGAAGTCGTCGTAGTCGGATACGGAACAGTTGGTAAAAAGGATCTTACTGGAGCTGTTGAAAAGATCGACGAAAAGAGTTTTAACCGAGGAGTCATAAGTTCTCCTGAAAATTTGCTTAATGGTAAAGTTGCTGGTCTTCAAATAAGAAATAACGGGGAGCCAGGCGGTGGCTTGGACATTAGATTGAGAGGTCAGACATCCATCTTGACGGACTCCAAACCACTGGTTGTCATTGACGGAATACCTGTGGACGTAGGAAATACCAATAGTTCTAGAAATCCACTTAACTTCATAAATACCAATGATGTAGAAAGCATTTCTGTATTGAAGGATGCTTCTGCCGCTGCTATTTATGGATCTAGAGGTGCAAATGGGGTTATATTAATCACCACGAAAAAAGGGGCAAAAGGAAAATTACAACTGAGCTATACAGGGTCAGCCAATGTTGCTCAATTCAGTGGAGATTCTAGAGTGTTCAATACAGATAAATTCAAACAAGCCATCAATGCCAAAGCACCAGATGAGTACGACTATCTAGGTACTGCGAATACTGATTGGGTAGATGAAGTATTAGGTAACGCATGGGGTACGGAACATCAGTTGGCACTTTCAGGCGGTACTAAAAACCTGATATATCGTGTTGGTGCTCAATATCAACGTACAGATGGGGTTATTAAAACGAGTAGAAATGAAAGCACAAATTTATCAGCCGTTTTATCAGGTAACTTTTTAGATGACAAATTAAAATTAACTTATCGTAACAAAACAGGATTTATCAAAGATCAATATGCACCAAATGTAATTGGTGCCGCTATGAGCTTTGACCCTACTAGACCTGTTAAAGATTCGGATTCACCCTATGGCGGATATTTTGAGTGGAATAATGCCTTGGCGGTAAAAAATCCGGTGGCTCAGCTTTATTTGCAAGACAATCACGGAAACACATTCAGAACATTAAACAGTTTGGAGTTGGTCTATGATTTGCCATTTTTGGAAGGACTTTCTTTTCATACCAATGTGAGCCAAGATTTTACATCCGGAGACAAATACCACATCAAGTACCCTGAGTTAAGAGAAGTTTATACTACTGGAGGTTCGATTTATGACGAGCGAGATAGCGAGATTGATTCTAAATTGTTAGAGTCGTTTGTGACTTGGAAAAAGAAAAATTTGGCGAAAGACCTGAATTTTGACTTGACCTTGGGGTATTCTTGGCAGGAAATTAAGAGAAGTTACTACCGTGAAGGAGGACAAGAATTGGTAAAAGATGACGGTGGAAATTACTATTATACCGATACCATCGAATACATTAATACATTGCCTGATAATAAATTGATTTCCTTTTTTGGACGAACGAATATCAATTTTAAAGAAAAATACTTGTTGACCTTATCACTTAGGAGAGATGGGTCATCCAGATTTGGCCCTGATAACAGATGGGGACTTTTCCCTGCCGCTGCTTTTGCATGGAGAGTATTAGAAGAGCCATTTGCCGTAGGTTTAAAAGATGTGTTTTCAAATCTAAAATTCAGAGTAGGTTGGGGTGTTACGGGTAATCAGGGAATCGGTGATTATCTTTTCAATACCTTCTATTCTTATGGAACAGATGATGCCGAAGTACAATTCGGTGACGAATATATCAAGACATTAAGGGCGAAAGGAGTAGATCCAAACATACAATGGGAAGAAACCAGATCAACCAATATCGGGATTGACTTCGGATTCACAAATAATAAATACAGTGGTTCACTAGAGGTTTATCGAAAGTTTACTAATGAACTCCTATTTACAGTTGCCACACCGGCATTTACAAACTTAAGTGACCGAATTTTGACCAACATAGGCCAGATGGAGAACAAAGGAATAGAACTGGCATTGAATGCGGTTCTCATTGATAAAAAAGACTTTGATTTCAATGCAGGGTTTAATGTGGCTTATAATAAGAATAAGATAATAAAGCTGGACAATTCAACTGATCCGAAATTTCCAGGCTATGAATATGGTGGTATAGCCGGTGATGTGGGACAGACCATTCAAGTGTTGAAAGTAGGCGAAAGTT
>ERZ795053.2962-NODE-2962-length-19897-cov-8.451467_pt1 | contig 19897 bp, 14 predicted proteins | sample MGYA00375137_ERZ795053 | MGnify/ENA primary metagenome ERZ795053 (study PRJEB30182, sample SAMN05720284) | activated sludge metagenome | isolation source: Anaerobic digester | place: Hong Kong | collected 2014-12-17 ...
GATGGCCGGTATGCAGGTGGTGGTGGTGAAGTGTGATGACCACGGCAACGTGGACGTGGAGGACCTCCGCGCCAAGGCCGCCCAGCATGCGGACAACCTGAGCTGCCTGATGGTGACCTACCCGAGCACCCACGGGGTGTACGAGGAGGCCATCCGCGAGATCACCGGCATCGTGCACGAGCACGGCGGGCTGGTGTACATGGACGGCGCGAACATGAACGCCCAGGTGGGCCTCACCTCCCCGGGTTCCATCGGTGCCGACGTGTGCCACCTGAACCTGCACAAGACATTCGCCATCCCGCATGGTGGTGGCGGGCCCGGCATGGGTCCCATCTGTGTGAACGACAAGCTGAAGCCCTTCCTGCCCGGCCATGGCGTGGTGCCCACCGGCGGTGAACAGGGCATCGGTGCGGTGAGCGCCGCACCCTGGGGCAGCTCCCTGATCCTGCTGATCAGCTACGCCTACATCAAGATGCTCGGCGGTGAAGGTCTCACCGAGGCCAGCCGGATGGCCATCCTCAACGCCAACTACCTGAAGGCCCGCCTGGAGGAGCATTTCCCCGTGCTGTACACCGGTCCGCACGGCACGGTGGCGCACGAGATGATCCTGGACTGCCGCGGCTTCAAGAAGGACATGGGCGTGGACGAGACGGACATCGCCAAACGGCTCATGGATTATGGCTTCCACGCCCCCACCGTGAGCTTCCCCGTGGCCGGCACGCTGATGGTGGAACCCACCGAGAGCGAGAGCAAGGCGGAACTGGACCGCTTCGTGGACGCCATGGTCGGCATCCGGCGCGAGATCGACGCCATCGCACGGGGCGAGGCCGACGCGGCGGACAACGTGCTGAAGATGGCCCCGCATACCGCGCGGGAGGTTTGCTCCGACAGCTGGTCGCACCCCTACGGGCGCGAACAGGCCGCCTACCCCGAAGGTTCTCCTTCCGAGTGGAAGTACTGGACGGCCGTGGCGCGGGTGGACAGTGCCTTCGGCGACCGCAACTTGGTGTGCACCTGCCCGCCGATGGAAGCCTACGAGATGGAACCGGCCTAGGCGCCGACCGTCCCGTTCCGCACCGCTGCTCACGCCGGACTTGGATCCGGGGCGCAGACCACCGAACTTCATGGGTTTGGGTGGCCGCCAACCGTTCGGAGGCCCGCGAGCGGCACGTCACTTTCCCCTACCAGCAAGGCTTTCCGGGCGGATAGCTTGGTCCGACGACGGCGTTCACCCCGCCGCGACAAAAACCATCGGACCATGTACAGGACCACTCTCCTTCTGATCGCGGCCACCACCTCCATGTTACTGGCGGCCCAGCCCATCAACGCGGACCACATCAACCTGCGTGAACCTCTGTCCAGCACCCAGCTCGCCGAGCGGCCGGACCGGCCGGACGATGCCACGCGCGACCAGCGCTCCGGGGGTGCCGTGCTCTGGAGCGAGGACTTCGAATCAGGGTTCAATGGCTGGGCGGTGATGACGGCCAGTGGACCAGTTGAATGGGAGCTCACCACCACGGGCAATACCGGCGGGTTCACCCCCGGCCCGCTTCAGAGCACCACCGGATTCCCCGGCGGCCAGTGGATCGTGGCGGATTCCGACCTGAACGGTGTACCCAATGTGCTCGAGAACACGACCATCACCTCGCCCCCCATCACCGGCCTCGACACCGTCCCCTACATGCTGCTTCGGTTCGAGCAGAGCTTCCGGCAACTCAACAACGATGAGACCATCGTGGAGGTCAGTGGCGATGGAGGTCTTTCCTGGACCGCGTATCCGGTGAACACGGAGGTCGCCGGCAACCAGAGTACGCCGGGGGCTCCGCTGTCCGAGACCATCGAACTGGACATCAGCCCGGCACTCAATGGCGGTTCGTCCGACATCCGGATCCGGTTCCAATGGCTCAGCGTCCAGGGATACGCCTATTCCTGGCAGATCGACGATATCGCCCTGGTGGCGGCCTTGGAGAACGACCTTCGGCTCGAAAGCGTGAGCCACGCTCAATGGGACATCGGTCAAGGCAACTTCGCCGAGCTTCCCTACAGCGTATATCCCACCAACGAGGTGCGTGAGCTGAGCTTCCAGGGATCGGTCTCCAACATCGGTTCCACCACACAGACCAACGTCCGTCTGGTGGTCGACGTCGATGGTCCCAGCACCAACAATGTCACGCTCACCAGCACGGCGATTACCCTGCTGCCCGGACAGACCGAAAACCTCACCATCACCGGCTACACGATCCCGGCCGTGAACGGGGACTACGACCTCACCTACACGGTCCTGCAGGACGAACCGGAATCCTCTCCCGCGGACAACGTGCGCGAAGGTCATTTCGAGGTGTCCATGAACACCTTCGCCCGCGATCTGGGCGCCTTGGAAGGGGACATGGACAATGCCGGCGCCGAGTACCAGTTGGGCAACTGGTTCCATGTCGTCGACTGGCAGAACACGCTGCATGCCGTGGACGTGGCGCTCAGCGAGCGTTCGGACCCGGGAGCGATCATCGTGGCCGTGGTGTATGATGAGGACCTGAACTACATCATCGAAAGCGAGGAACACGTGGTGCAGGCGAACGAACTGAACGACCTCGGGGAGGGTCACTTCATCACCCTGCCGTTGATCGATCCAGTGGAGCTGGAGCAGGACCATGATTATTTCGTCGCCGTGCACCACTATGGTGGCACGGCCGATACCTGGACGGGTGTCAGCGGGCTCAGCCAGCCACAGACATCGTTGTTCTGGGACGCCAACGACAACACCTGGTACTACGTGACGGTGACCCCCATGGTACGCATGAACCTGGACCCCACCGTGGGGCAGCCTGAGCTGCCCGCTTTCGGCGGCAGGACGATCGTGGCATCACCAACGATCTTTGACCAGAACACCCTGGTCTCTTTCGAGCTCGAGCGTCCCGCCGACCTGGCCTGGACATTGACCGACCTGTCCGGCCGGACCGTCCAGCACGGTTCATTGGGACGGCGCGCAGCGGGTCCGCAACAGTTCCGGGTGAACGGGAACGGGCTGGCCGAGGGTCAGTATTTTCTCCGGCTCGTCAGCGATGGTGAGCTGCGGACCGTAAGGCTGGTGAAGGCCGGTTGACCTCCAGGCCTTTCAGGCGGGGCTATCTTTGGCCCCCTGTGAGAACACCCCGAGCACTCCTTCTTCAGGCCGCCGCCCTGTGCTTCACGTTCACCGTGAGCGGACAGGACGGCGGCCTGCGACTTGGCACCTGCCTCCTGTACGAGGACTTCCAGGGCGGAGCGATCCCTTCGGGTTGGGCACAAGGTCCTCCGGTGGAACAACAGGACAACTCCACCGGCCAGGGGACCGGAACGTTCGTTGACGCGTGGACGGTGGGGACGAGCCCCCATGTGCTGGACCACGATGGCCTCTTTCTGGTACCCGATGTGCCTGCCGGCAACCTGTTCGCCCGCACGAACGACGACGATGCGCCCTGCAACTGCGACCTGGCGGCGGCATCCCTGACCACCCCTTCGATCGACCTGTCAGGGGTCACGGGTGCCCAGCTCACGTTCCGCTCGGTGGTGCATCGGGATTTCGGCGGCGCTGCCGGACAGGTGGAAGTAAGTACCGATGGCGGCGGCAGCTTCCAGCCGGTCCATGTGATACCGGGCTCCGGCCCCGTCTGGTCCTACGGGATCGTGGACCTTTCGACGTTCGATGGCGCGCCCGATGTACGGATCCGGTTCAGCTGGTCGGACCAGGGGAATTGGGCCGTGGGCATGGGCGTGGACGACATCTGCGTGTCACCGGCCTACACCAATGACCTGAGGCTCCTGGATGCCTTTGTCGCGGATATCACCCTGCCCGAGATCGACCCCGCGGTCAGTTCGCTGCCCGTCTCAGCGATCCCGCTTTCCCTTGCCGGTGAACTGGTGCTTTCCGGGATCGTGGCCAATGTGGGACTGAACGATGCCACGGGTGTCAGCCTCGAAGCGGAGGTCTTCCTGGACGGTGTTTCCCAAGGGACCATCCAAGGCCCGACCTCCGATCTTCCGAGCAGGATGGTGGACACGTTGGTCCTCCATACCGGTTGGACTCCTCCGATGACCGGCAAGGTCGATGTCGAGATCCAGGTGGTCGCATCGCAACCGGATGAGGACCAGACGGACAACCTCGCCTCGGCAACCTACCAAGTGACCGGTCCGGCCTGGGGCGAAGGTGACAACCAGTTCGCGCTGGATGCCGGAACGGTTGAACGCGGGCTGAGCAACGGGGCATCCGGGTTCATCGTCGCGGCGCGCCTGGAAGTGGCCTCCGGGCCTGTCACCTTTCATGGGGCGAGCGCTGCCTTCGCGGATGGGACCGTCCCGGGGGCGCTGGTGCGTGTCGAACTGCGGGACGATCAGTTCTCCCCGATCGTGGTCTCCGCTGAAACGGCCGTACCCCAGAGCGCCATCAACGGACCGGGTGGAGACTCCTTCGCCTACATCCCCTTCGAACAACCGGCCGTCGTGAATGGTCCCGCCGACGTGTACGTGTGTCTCAGCTATGCCAACACCAACAGCGAGGTGGTTGCTGCGTGTTCCGGCCAGGCGCTGGCCGGTGCGGCCTGGTTCTTCGACAATCAGGAGCTGCTTTGGGCGCGGTCGCTCGTCAGTCCCATGATCCGGGCACACCTGGACAACTCGGTGGGGTTCGCGAACAGGGAACATGACCGTTCACAGTTGGACGTTTTTCCGGTGCCCTGCGATGACCGGGTGACGATACGTCTGCCTGAAGGCGCATTGTCCCTGGAGCTGCTTGATGCGCAGGGCCGGACCCTGTCTGTACAGACCCTTGGGTCGTCGGCAGCCATGCCGAGGACCATGGACCTGGCCTGCATCACCGCTTCCCGGCCGGCACCTATGTCGCGGTGGTGCGCACCCGGGAAGCGGTGATGCAGGCCAGGCTGGTGGTCTCGCACTGAGCCCGCGGATCGGGAAGGACTCCACGAATGGTGACAGGGGCGATCGTCGGCCATTCCCGCCCCACCCCTTATCTTTACCCACTCTGTTCATCACAAAACGAACCAAATCGACCATGAGGCATCTTTACATGACCGCCTTCGTGCTGATGGGGACCGCCGTAGCGGCCCAGTCGGTGCAGAAGGTGCCGGTGCGTGGCGCTGTGGAGCGTCTGCACATCAAGCAGGACAAGCCTGAGCAACCCGCTGTTCGCAAGGGCAGCTGCCTGTTCAGCGAGGATTTCGAGGGCGGGGCCATCCCGGCCGGCTGGGACATCGGTTCCCAGGTGGAACAACAGGATGACAATACCGGTGTAGGACTTGGCACCTTCGTGGATGCCTGGGTCGTCGGCACTGCGGCTGACGCCAACAACGGCGGCTTCTTCGAAGTTCCGGATGACCCGATGGGCAACCTCTTCGCCTACGCCAACGACGATGGCGACCCGTGCAACTGTGACATGATGGACATTGGTCTGGTGACCCCGTCCTACGATTTCAGCGGTCAGACCGGTCTGGGTATGACCGTGCGTCTGTACCATGACGGCCAGTATGCCACCAGCACCGCCTTCGTGCAGGCCAGCACCGACGGTGGTGTCACTTGGACCGACATCTACACCGTTCCCGAGGCCGTGGCCGCCTGGCAGAACGTCGGCATCAGCCTTGCCGCCTACGACAACGCCCCTGACGTGATGTTCCGCTTCAAGTGGGACGATGGCGGTGGCTGGGGTACCGGCATGGGTGTGGACGACATGTGCATCAGCACCCTGGTGCCGAACGACCTCGTGGTCGGGAATAGCTGGAGCGTGGCCCAGCCCGGGATCTACGATGACGCCACCGTGCGCAACCTGGAGTACCGCAAGCTGCCTCTGGAGCAGGCCACGGAACTCGAAGTGGCCGTGGACGTGGTGAACAACGGTTCCGTCGCCCAGCCCAACACCGTGCTGAACGCCGAAGTGTTCGTGGACGGCGTGAGCCAGGGCACCTTCACCAGCCCCTCCGGTACGACGATCAACCCCGGTACCCGCGACACGCTGGTGCTTTCCACCGGTTGGACGCCTTCCGTGCCTGGTATGGTCGAAGTGCAGATCACCGTCCAGAGCGACTCCACCGACGCCAACCCCGGCGACAACGTGGCCACCAAGACGTTCGACGTGACCGGTCCGATGATGGCCGACGAGTACAACATCATGTCGAACAACGACCCCGGTCTCACCGGCTCCATCACCATCGCGCAGAACGCGACCTATAGCCTGATCGGTACCGAGTTCCAGATCGAGAACTCGGGCAGCATGGCCTACGGGGTCGGTCTGGTCTTCCGTGACAACACCGAGCTTCCCGCTGTGGTGAACGTCTATCTCTCGGACGACAACGCCGACGTGGGTGAGATCCTCGCCTTCGAGATCCAGGGCTGGCACCTGAGCGGTGCAGGCGAGAACAACGTGATCAACATCCCCTTCGATGGAGGTCCGGTGGCCCTCGACCCGACCATGGACTACACCCTGCTGGTCGAAGGTCCTGGTACGGAGCAGGTCCGCATCGGTGTGGGTGGCACCACCAACCCCGGCGGTCTCTTCGGCTATGACAACGGCGACGCCACGCTGTACCAGTTCATCGGCTGGGGCAACCCTGCCGTGATGACGAGCCTGATGCTGGCCGAGGCCCCCTCGAGCATCGAGGAGACCAACAACGGTCTGACCATCATGGGCAACCGTCCGAACCCCTTCAACGACGTGACCACGATAGTGTACGAACTCGTGGAGAGCCGCAACGTGGGCTTCCAGGTGTTCGACGTGACCGGTAAGGTGGTGTTCGAGCAGAACCTCGGCAACCGCGCTGCCGGTCAGCACCAGATCCAACTGGATGCCGAGCGCTTCGCTCCGGGCATGTACAATTACACCATCACCGCCGGCGATGCACGCATCAGCCGCAACATGGTGGTGACCCGCTGATCGGGTCCCAGGATCGAAAAAGGAAGGCCGCCACATGGCGGCCTTCCTTTTTCTCCTCCAGCCGCTCCCTGCGCAAGGGACGGATGGTGGGTGATCGTATGGGTTCCGGACGTAACTTGGGGATCCTTTCAACGAAAACCACAAACGCAAGACCATGCAACGTTTCTCCACCTTGGCGCTGATGACCCTGCTGGGAGGGGGGCTGATGGCGCAACAGGACGCGCCGGCCTCCGTCGACCGGGTCCGCACGGACGCCATGCGCCTGACCGCCACCCCGGGTAAAGGGTCCGTACCGACCATGCTGAAAGGCGGCGGAGGTGCCGTTTACTTCAGCGAGGATTTCGCCAACGGCCTGGCCGGCAACAACGGTGTGGGGCCTTGGACGACCAGCGGCCCTGATGGAGCCATCTGGCTCTATGACACCGACGGCCCGAACGGTTTCTACAGTGCCACCACCCAGGTGATCACCAGCACCACTGCGGCGAACGGGTTCATGATGTTCGACAGTGATGCCGCCAACACCGTGGGAGGCCAACCCACCTTCAACGAATGGGTGGGAAGCCTGGAATCCCCGGTGCTCGACCTGAGCGCCGCCTTCAATCCGCGTCTGGAATTCGAGATGCGTTCGCGCTTCTGCTGCAACGACGGTGGGCACTTCGTGGACGTGAGCACCGATGGTGGCGCCACCTGGCCCACCCGCCTGGACGCTGAGTTCGGCGTGGCCGTGAACAACGACCCGGGCACCTTCACCGCCGTGGTGAACCTCGAATGCGCCATCGTGGCCGACCCCTCGAACGTGAAGTTCCGCTTCACCCAGGACGGATCCGGCGGGATGACCCACTACCACTGGCAGATCGACGATGTGCAGGTGGTGGAGGGTTTTGGCAACGACGTGAAGTTGAGCCGCGTGTGGCTCGTGGAGGATTGGGACGACTACGACAATACCGCCACGCGTAACCTGGAGTATACCCGCATGCCCCTCGAACAGGCGGGTGCATTGGACCTTTCCATGGCCTATACGAACGAAGGCGCGTTCGCCCAGCCCAACGCCCAGGCCACGGCCGAGGTGTTCTTCGATGGTACCAGCCAGGGCACGTTCCCCGTCACCATTGGCAACCTGGCCCAGTGTGCCGGGGACACCGTGGTGATCAACACGGGTTGGGTACCCTCCGGGCCCGGCAATGTGAGCGTGGTCGTGACGCTCGGAACGGACTCCATGGACGCCGACCTTACGAACAATGCGGTGACCCGCGGCTATGTGGTCACCGACACGCCGCAGGCCAACGAATTCGCCGTTATGGGCGTGGACACCAATGCCCGCGACGGACAGATCAGCCTCTCCCAGAACGCGGCCTACAGCCTGATGGGCACCCTGTTCGAGATGGAGAACACCGGGAGCATGGCCTATGGCGTGGCCCTTTGTTTCGGGAACAACACCACGAACGGTTCGGTGGTGAACGTGTATCTCGATGACGACGTGGGCACCGTGGCCGAGATCCTCGCCTTCGAGGTGATGCCCAACATGATCACACCTGCCGGTGGCGCCAACTGGATACCCATCAGCTTCGATGGTGGTCCGGTGAACATCGATCCGACCATGGACTACCAGATCCTGGTCGAGAACCCCGGGGCTGACACGGTGGCGATCTGCACCAGCGGTGATGTGCATCCCGGAGGGCTCTTTGGCTACGACAACCAGGATGCGACCCTGTACCGCTTCATTGGCGCAGGCAACCCGGCCCTGATGGCACGCCTGCACCTCGCTGCAGCCCAGTTCGTCGGACTGCAGGAACTGAGCGAGAACGGACTTCATGTGGGGGCCTTGTATCCGAACCCCGCCGCCGAGTCCACGACCGTGAGGTTCGAACTGGATGAAGCGCGTCCGGTCTCCATCCAGGTGCATGACGTGAACGGTCGCCTGGTGCTGGCCAAGGACCTGGGCAACCTGGGCGCCGGCGAACACCGCCATGTGCTGTCCACGAACGAGCTGGGATCGGGGATGTACAACTGCACGGTGACCGCTGGTCCTGTGCGCCTGGCCCGTCGCCTGGTGGTCACCCGCTAGGATCGCCCGACCGATCGTTCATGAACGCCCCGGCCAAGGCCGGGGCGTTCACGTTCGTGCCACTTCCAACACTTCACCACCGGATACGGTGGAGGCATCCGGTGATCCCTATCTTGCAGAACAACCCTTGTTGCACATGGAAAGAACACTTACCCTGATCGCCTGCCTCTCCGCATTCGGGATGCAGGCACAGCTCACACACCAGCCCGTACCGCCGCACCCGGAGTACAAACATGCAGGCCCGGCCGCCTGGGTGGAAGGCGTTGCCGGCATGGCCAAAGGAGCATCCTATTTCACGGAGGACTTCGACAACGGTCTCAATGGCTGGACCGTGAACACCATCGCCGGCAGCGTGGATTGGGAGGTGACCAGCACGGGGCCGGGGCCAACGAGTTCCACGTACCCCGTGCCCTCCCTGAACAGCTCCACACCGACCTCCTGGTTGATGGTGGATGATGATTTCTACGGTACGCCGGGCGTGGCCACGGACACCTGGCTGGTCTCCCCCGTGATCGACCTGAGCGGAGCGCCCCCCAACCTGAAGGTCGAGTTCGAGCAGTACTTCCAGGAATGGGAGGAGGACCATTGCTATGTGGGCGTCAGCACGGACGGAGGGGTCACCTGGGACGAGGTGGAGATCAATGAAGGCGTCGGCCGCGATGGCCGTCCGAACCCCGAGGTGATCGATGTGAACATCAGTGCCTGGGTCGCCAACGACCCCGCCAACGTCCAGCTCCGTTTCCGTTACACGAGCATCTGGGACTACGGCTGGCAGATCGACAACGTCACCATCAAGGACCTTCCCGCCAACGACATGGCCCTGATCCGCACCTGGCGGACCGGGTTCGATTTCGACAACACGGGCCTGGCCAACATCGACTACGACATCTACCCCGCCGAGCAGGTGCGCGAGATGCAGTTGAAGGGGCTGATGCGCAACAAAGGCTATGACCCGCAGACCGGGGTCACCCTCACCTTCGATGTGCAGGGGCCGAACGGTGCCGAGTTCAACAGCGCCAGTTCACCCGCGGCCCTTGCGCCCACCGACGAATTGGAGGAGCTGGTCAATGGCTTCACCCCTTCGGGCGATATCGGTACCTACACGCTCACCTACGGGATCGACCAGGACCAGACGGACGACATCCCAGCCAACAACACCGTTGTCCGGAACATCGAGGTGAGCACGAACCTGTGGGCCCAGGATGACGGCACCTGCACCAGCACACAGCAGCAGGGACCTGACAACGCCACCGACGCCTATGAGCTGGGCAACTACTTCGACCTTGTGAACGCCGGAAGCCAGTTGGTGGCGATCCAGGTCGCCGTGCACGAAAGCTCCGCCGTGGGATCCCTGATCTATGGGATCGTCTACGACATCAACACGGATTTCGTGGAGGTGACCGACGACCATGAGCTTCTGGCCGGCGAACTGACGGCGGTCGGCGGGACCACCAACTGGATCACCCTCGATCTACCCTCCCCGCTGGACCTTTCCGATGGCACCGCCTACCTGATCATGGCGGGAGCCTACGGTGGTTCCGACCCGGTGGTGTTCTGCACGGGAGGGATCAGCGATCCCCAGGTGAGCATCATCCGCTACCCCAACTCGGACGAGACCTTCTTCGTGACGAAGACGCCCATGGTAAGGGCCGTGCTCGCGGGCCCCGTGGGGATCGGGGAAACGGCCCTCAACGGCCCCAACGTGGAACTCTGGCCCAATCCGGCCGATGACCGTGTGACGGTGTCCTACGAGCTGGACCAGGCCGCCAGCGTGACCTTTGAACTGCATGACGCCGTTGGGCGCCGCGTGCTGACCAGCTCCTTCGGCAAGGCAGCGGCAGGTGTCCATCGGCACCCCGTCACGCTCGAGCACCTGGCCCCGGGCAGCTACTTCTGGACCTTGAACGCCGACGGCGCCCGTCGGAGCGGCACCTTGATCAAGGCCCTGGATCGTTAGTTCCGGCCGAACGAACACAAGGGACCCCGGCGATCACGTCGGGGTCCTTTCGTTCAGCGCCCCGCGTCACGGGCCCGTTTCACCTCCCGCATCAGCTCGCCCGCGTAGATGAACTCGTTCAGCTCGGTGTTGTCGCTGTTCAGCAGTTCCTGCCGGCTTCCCTGCCACCACTTGCGGCCCTGGTGAATGAAGATGATGTTCTCTCCGGTCTCCATCACCGAGTTCATGTCGTGGGTCACGACGATCGTGGTGGTGTTGTACTCCTCGGTGAGCTCCTTGATCAGATCATCGATCAGGATGGCCGTCTGGGGATCCAGGCCGCTGTTCGGTTCATCGCAGAACAGGTACTTCGGCTCCATGGCGATGGCACGGGCGATGCCCACGCGCTTCTGCATGCCCCCGCTGATCTGCGAGGGGAACAGATCGTCCTTGTCCACGATGTTCACACGGTCCAGACAGAACCGCGCCCGTTCACGCATCTCCTCCTCACTGCCCCGGGCGAACATCTTCAAGGGGAACATCACGTTCGCGAGCACGGTGAGCGAATCGAAGAGGGCACTGCTCTGGAAAAGCATGCCGATCTCCTGCCGGATGCCGCGCTTCTCCTCGTCGTTCATGTCGTGGAAGGAGCGGCCGTTGTAAAGCACGCGGCCCTCCTCCGGCCGGTGAAGGCCCACCATGCACTTGGTGAGCACGCTCTTCCCGCTGCCGCTCATGCCGATGATCTGGTTCACCTTCCCCTGCTCGAACACCGCCGAGATGTCGGTGAGCACCTGGTTGTCGCCGAAGCGCTTGCTGAGCCCCTGGACCTCGATCATAGCAGGAGCACGCGCGTGAGGACCAGGTTGGCCAGCAGGATGACCACGTTGCTATAGACCACGGCACGGGTGCTGCTGATGCCCACCTCGCGGGTCCCGCCCCGGGTGAAGTACCCCTGGTAGGCGCTGATGGTGGTGATGATGAAGGCGAACACGACCGTCTTGATCAGGGCATAGGTGACATGGAACGGCTTGAAGCCCGTCTGGATGCCCAGGATGAAGTCGTCGCTGGAGATGACCCCGGCCTGCACGCCGGCCAGCCAGCCCCCGAATATGCCCAGGAACATGCTGATCATGACCAGGAACGGGTTGATCAGGATGGTGGCCGCGAGCTTGGGCAGGATCAGGTACCCGGCCGAGTTCACGCCCATGATGTCCAGCGCATCGATCTGCTCCTTCACCCGCATGGAGCCGATCTCCGCGGCGATGTTGCTGCCCACCTTGCCGGCCAGGATCAGGGAGATGACCGTGGGGCTGAACTCCAGGATCACGCTCTGCCGGGTGGCGAAACCCACCACCCAGGCCTGGATCAGGGGGCTGTCGATGTTGGTCTTGGTCTGGATGGTGATGACCGCCCCCATGAAGGCGCTGAGCAGGGCCACGATGCCCAGGCTCTGTACGCCCAGCAGGTCCATTTCCTCCAGGGTACGGCGCCAGTAGATCCGGAAGCGTTCGGGACGCCCGAAAACGTCCTTGAGCAGCAGGAAATACCGGCCGAAATGGAACAAGATCCGCATGGCGCTCCGGGCCGCCAAGATACGTGCCCCGCCCCGCCGGACGCCCTTTCCAGCCCCGTGCCCGATACCTACCTTTGCCCGCCGATGGCCATTCCCGGAGCCGAACTGTCCTACCGCCCCTTCCTAGGGTTGCTGCTGGGCGCCCTGATGGCGCTGTCGGCCTGCGCCTCCGGCCCCAGGTACGGCGCTGCCAAGCGCAAGAAGAAGGGCTGCGACTGCCCCACCTGGAACCTGGTCCCCGCGCCAGCCCCCGGTGTCCGTGCCCAGACCCCTCCCGCCCCGCGCCACGACGCATGAGCAGCCTTCGCCCGTTCACGGACCTGGACCAATTGCGCGAGCATGTGCCCGCCGCGGCCTATCCCATCGTGGTCAACTTCCTGCGCCGGAACCCGGTGCAGGTGCGCATCGTGAAGCCCAGGCTCACCAAGCTGGGCGACTACCGGTCAGCCTCGGGTGGCCGTCCACACCGGGTGAGCGTGAACGCCGACCTCAACATCTACGCTTTCCTGGTCACGCTGATCCACGAGTTCGCGCATTACACCACGTTCGTGCGGCACCGGCGCTGGACCCAGCCCCATGGCCCCCATTGGAAAGGCGAATATGCCCGCCTGATGCGGCCCTTCCTGAGCCGGACCGTGTTCCCTGCGGACCTGCTCAGGTCCTTGGAGAAGCACCTGCTGGACGCTCCTGCCAGCAGCTGCCAGGACCAGGACCTGATGCGGGCACTGAAGCGCTACGACGCAGAACCCACCCCGTTCCTGGAGGACATTCCCGAACGCACGATCTTCCGCTTCAACAACCGCCTCTTCGTGAAGGGGGCGCAGGTGCGGAAACGATTCAAGTGCCGCTGTCTCAACGACCGGCGCAACTACCTCATCGACCCCCTGGCCGAAGTGCAGGTGCAAGGCTCCATGCCCGCGCGCCGTGCCTCCTGAGGCCCCACCGGAACCATGAAGGACCAGCATACCTACTGCGTGATCATGGCAGGCGGCATCGGCAGCCGCTTCTGGCCCATGAGCCGGACCGCCTATCCCAAGCAGTTCCTCGATTTCCTCGGCCTTGGCCGCACGTTGATCCAGCAGACCTACGACCGCTTCCTGGCCCTGTGCCCGCCGGAGAACATCCTGGTGGTGACCAACGCCCAGTACGCCCCGCTGGTCCGGAAGCAGCTGCCCGATCTGGCGGACCATCAGATCCTGCTGGAACCCAGCCGTCGCAACACCGCCCCGTGCGTGGCCTACGCCAACCACGTGATCGCCAAGCGCGATCCCGAGGCACGGATCATCGTCGCACCCAGCGACCATCTGGTGTTGAAGGAGGAGGCCTTCCACGCCACCGTCGACCTGGCGCTTCGGCAGGCCACGAGCAGCGACTGCCTGGTCACCCTGGGGATCATGCCCAGCCGGCCGGACACGGGGTACGGCTACATCCAGTTCACGGAGGAGAGCGGCACGGTGAACCCACGGGTGAAGCGCGTGAAGACCTTCACCGAGAAGCCGGACCACGACACCGCCCAGCGCTTCCTGGAGAGCGGTGATTTCCTCTGGAACTCCGGGATCTTCATCTGGAGCGTGAAGAGCATCACCAAGGCCTTCGAGCGGCACCTGCCCGAGATGGAGGCCCGTTTCGCCGCCGGCAGGGAAGCCTACGGTTCCGCGGCCGAACAGGACTTCATCACCGAGACCTACGCCGATTGCGAGAACATCAGCATCGACTACGGGATCATGGAGAAGGCGGACAACGTGTACGTGGTGACCAGCGAGTTCGGTTGGAGCGACCTGGGCACCTGGGGCAGCCTCTTCACCCACCTGGACAAGGACGGCCGAGGCAATGCCGCCGTGGGCGAGCACGTGCGGCTCTATGACTGCGACCGCAACATGGTGCATGTGCACGATGACCGCCTGGTGGTGCTGCAGGGGCTCGAGGACCACATCGTGATCAGCACCGAGGATGTGCTGCTGGTCTGCCGGAAACGGGACGAGCAGAAGATCCGCCAGTTCGTGAACGACGTGAAGGCGGACAGCGGCGACCGCTACGTGTGACGAAGCCCACACAGGACAGGGTGTTCCGGCGTTCGACCTCCCGAAAGCCGCGCCGTTCCTGAGGTTTTGCTATCTTTGTCCCGGACACAGGGACACGAACTCGACGCCTATCGCAGGTCTTCCGAGCACCGAAACCCCTGACGGACCTGTGTCCCCAAGGGTTTGTCCTGGATCGACGCCGGCATCTTCCTGACCTACATGATCGCCCTGGTGGCGGTCGGCACCTACTTCCTGCGCCGTAACACCGACCAGGAGGACTACTTCGTGGGTGGCCGGGGGCTTTCCGGCTGGCACATCGGCCTCAGCGTGGTGGCCACCGACGTGGGTGGCGGCTTCTCCATCGGCCTTGGCGGTCTGGGCTTTCTGATGGGCCTGTCGGGCTCCTGGATGCTCTTCACGGGCCTGGTGGGGGCCTGGCTGGCCGGAGCCCTGTTGATCCCGCGGGTGCATGCCCTGGCCCTGCGCGAACGCTTCCTCACCTTTCCCCAGCTGATCGCCCACTTCTACGACGGCCGTGCCGCCTTCGTGGCGGGACTGATCAGCGTGGTGGGCTACCTGGGCTTCACCAGTTCGCAGATGCTGGCCGGCGCCAAACTGGCCTCGGCGGCCTTCGTGGACCTGGACCTGAACATGGCCCTGCTCGTGATGGGCGTGATCACCGTGGGCTACACCGTGCTGGGCGGCATGAAGGCGGTGGTGTACACCGACACCATCCAGTGGATCGTGCTGATCGGCGGGCTCTCCCTGGTGGGCGTTCCCCTGGCCTGGGAGGCCGTGGGCGGCTGGGAGACCATCCGGGCCACCATACGGCCGGAGCAGTTGAGCCTGACCAATGTGGACGCCGTGACGTTGATCAACTGGGCGGTGACCATCGTACCGATCTGGTTCGTGGGCATGACCCTCTACCAGCGCATCTATGCCTGCCGCAGCGAGAAGGAGGCGCGCAAGGCCTGGGCCATCGCCGGGCTGCTCGAATGGCCGCTGATGGCCTTCCTGGGCGTGACCCTGGGCCTGCTCGCCCGGGTGGCCGCGGACCAAGGAATGTTCGAAGGGCTGGCCGGTGCCTCCGCCGCCGAGCTCGACCCCGAACTGGGCCTCCCGCTCCTGCTCCGCACCATCCTGCCTGCCGGCCTCATGGGCCTGATGCTCTCGGTCTATTTCTCGGCCATCCTGAGCACCGCGGACAGCTGCCTGATGGCGGCCAGCGGGAACCTGCTCACGGACATCCTCGCACGCGTCACCCGCGTACCGCAGGGGACCAAAGGCATGCTGCGCCTCTCCCAATGGCTCACCCTGGCCCTTGGTGCCGTGGCCATCCTGATCGCGGCCATGATGGAGAACGTCCTGGACCTGATGCTCTCCAGCTACGCCTTCATGGTGAGCGGCCTGCTCGTTCCGCTGGTGGCCGCCGTGTTCGGCGGGCGGCGCAATGCCCGGGCCGCGATCGGCGCCATGCTCGGCGGCGGCTTCACCACCATCGCCCTCGGCAAGGCTCCGTTCGTCCTGCCCTATGGACTGGACGCGAACGTCTTCGGCATCGCCATGGCGGCCATCATCTTCCTGTCCATCGACCGCCTGATGCCGGTGGGCGGCACCCCGCTGGTGAACGGCGGGATCAGCACCTCCTGACCATGCACATCGACACCTACACTCCCGACCATGCCGCCAACGACGCCCAGCGCGACGCGGTGGCCTCCTTCCTGTTCAAGCACCTGGACCAGTTCGGGGACCCCAAGGAGCACATCCGACGGGCCATCGACTACGCCCTGGACCCGGGGCGTGGCGGCTTCGTGATCGCCGGCCGGAACGACGAGGGCATCATCGGCGCCGTGGTGGTGAACGATACCGGCATGGGCGGTTACATCCCCGAGCACATCCTGGTCTACATCGCCGTGGACCGCTCCCAGCGCGGCCAGGGCGTGGGCAAGCGGCTGATGCGGGAAGCCATCGGGGCCGCCTCGGGAAGCATCGCCCTGCACGTGGAGCCCGACAACCCGGCCAAGCTGCTTTACGAATCGCTGGGCTTCACCAACAAGTACCTGGAAATGCGCCTCGCCAAATGAACGCGGACCTGGAGGAACTCACCGCCTTCCGGCGCGACCTGCACACCCACCCCGAGGTGTCGGGCGAGGAATACGCCACGGCCACGCGTGTCCTGGACCGGTTGCGCCCCCTGCGCCCGGACGGCCTGCTGGAGGAACTTGGCGGCACGGGCATCCTGGCCACCTTCGGCAGCGATGGCACCGGCCCGCAGGTGCTCCTGCGCTGCGAGCTGGACGCCCTGCCCATCCGGGAGGTGAACACCTTCGGACACCGGTCCATCTACGACGGCGTATCGCACAAGTGCGGGCACGACGGACACATGGCCATGCTCACCGGTGTGGCCATGAAGCTGGCGGCCGACCGGCCCCGGAATGGCCGCGTACACCTGCTCTACCAACCCGCCGAGGAGAACGGCGCAGGCGCCAGGTCGGTCCTGGACGACCCGCGCATGAGCGGGAGGCACTTCGACCTGGTGCTGGCCCTGCACAACCTGCCCGGCTATCCCCTGGGAAGCGTGGTGGTGCGCGAAGGGGCCTTCACCGCCTCCGTGAACAGCATGGTGATCGTGCTCGAGGGCAAGACCTCCCATGCCGCGGAACCCGAGCACGGCCTGAATCCGGCGGCCGCCGTGGCCGAGCTGCTGCAGGGGGCGCTCGCGCTGGACAACAACGTGCCCGAGGACCCGGCCATGCGGGTGGTGACCCCGGTGCATGTGGACCTGGGCAGCATCGATTACGGGATCTCCGCCGGAAGGGCCGAGGTGCACCTGACCCTGCGCTGCTGGCACGACCAGGAACTGGAGCAGCTGGAGCAGGAGACCGAGGACCTCGCCAGGAAGCTCGCGAGGGACCATGGCCTGGACGTGCGCGTGCGACGCACCCACACCTTCAAGGCGAACAAGAACGATCCGACAGCCGCCAGGCTTGTCCGCGAGACCGCACAGGCCACGGGCCATCAGCTCGTGGAGCGGGACCATCCGTTCAAGTGGGGCGAGGACTTCGGCCTGTTCACCGCCCGCTACACCGGCTGCATGTTCGGGCTGGGTTCCGGCGAACGGCAACCCGCGCTGCACAATCCGGACTACGATTTCCCCGATGCGCTGATCCCGCACGGGGTGGAGCTTCTCCATACCGCCGCAAGGCGCTTTCTGGACGCGTAGATGTTCAACGGCTCCACGATCGAGATCAGCACGGACGCGCTGCGGCGCAACCTGGAGTTCATCCGGGGCGCCTTGGGTGAGCGACCCTTGTTGTGCAACGTGGTGAAGGGCAATGCCTACGGGCATGGCATCGGCACTTTCGTGCCGTTGGCCCAGCAACTGGGCATGGACCGCTTTGCGGTCTACTCGGCCAGCGAGGCCTACGACCTGCTGCAGGTGGTGGAGGGGCGCCCCACGGTCTACATCATGGGCGACGTGGACGATGAGGCGCTTGAATGGGCCGTGGAACAGGGCATCGAGTTCAACGTCTTCGAACGGCAACGGCTGGTGCAGGCGGTGCAGCTGGCCCGGGCCCAGCGCCGAGCCGCCCGGGTGCACCTGGAGATCGAGACCGGCATGCACCGGACGGGCTTTCCGCCGGAGGACCTGGCCGGGCTGTTGAAATGGACCGCCACCTGCACGGACGCGCTCCAGTTGATGGGCATCTGCACCCACCTGGCGGGGGCGGAGAGCATGGCGAACGCCTTCCGCGTGCAGGAGCAGAAGGAGCGCTACCGGGACGCCCTGCGCCTGGCCGACGCCAGCGGCCAGGACACCGGCCTGCGCCACGTGGCCTGTTCCGCCGGTGTGCTGAACGAGCCCGACACGCTCTACGACATGGCCCGTGTGGGCATCCTGCAGTACGGGTTCTGGCCGAACCGCGAGACCGAGGTCCGCTTCCGCAAGCAGCACAACATCCCCTCCGACCCGCTGCACCGGGTCATCCGCTGGCGCAGCCGGATCATGAGCCTCACCACCGCCCAGCAGGGGAACTTCGTGGGCTATGGGACCGCCTTCTTCGCACAGGAGGACCTGCGGCTGGCCGTGGTGCCCGTGGGCTACGCGTACGGCTACGCCCGCAGCCTGAGCAACAGCGGGCAGGTGCTGGTGCGCGGACAGCTGGCCCCCGTGCGCGGGATCGTGAACATGAACTGCATCACCATCGACGTCACCGGCATCGAGGGCGTGGAGAAGGGCGACGAGGTGGTGCTGATCGGCACCCAGGAGGATCGCAGCATCAGCGTCTCCTCCTTCGGTGAGCGCAGCGAACAGTTGAACTACGAGCTGCTCACCCGGCTCCCCCACGACATCCCCCGGGTGGTCGTGGAGACCCACCATCCCTGAACCATGGCCTTCCTGGAACTGCACCGCAAGCGCCTCCGCCACAACCACCGGTTCCTGAAGGAGCTGTTCGAGAAGAAGGGCATGGATTGGGGCATCGTGACCAAGCTGCTGTGCGGGAACGAGACCTACCTGAAGGAGGTGATCGACCTGGGTGAAAAGGAACTGCACGACACCCGCATCAGCAACCTGAAGGCCATCAAGCGCCTGGCGCCCGAGGTGCAGACGGTGTACATCAAACCACCCGCCAAGCGGGCCATTCCCAATGTGGTGCGCTACGCGGACGTCAGCTTCAACAGCGACCTCACCACCATCCGCCAGCTCAGCGAGGAGGCCGTGCGGCAGGACCGGCATCACAAGGTCATCATCATGGTGGAGATGGGCGACCTCCGCGAGGGCGTCATGGGCGACGAGCTGATCGAGTTCTACGCCGGGGTGTTCGAACTGCCCCACATCAGCATCATCGGGCTGGGCACCAACCTGAACTGCCTGAACGGCATCATGCCCACGCAGGACAAGCTGATCCAGCTCTGCCTGTACAAACAGCTCATCGAATCGCGCTTCAACAAGCACATCCCCTGGGTCACCGGCGGCACCACCGTCACCATCCCGCTCCTGTTGAAGAAGCAACTGCCCAAGGGCGTGAACCACTTCCGCGTGGGCGAGGCCTTGTTCTTCGGGAAGGACCTCTTCACCAACGGCACCATCAAGGGCATGCGCAACGACGTGTTCCGCCTGCATGCCGAAGTGATCGAGCTGTCCGAGAAACCGATGGTGCCCATCGGCGAGCAGGGGTTGAACGTGTCGGGCGAGACCCCCGAGTACGACGAGAAGGACATCGGGCGCACCGCGTTCCGGGCCATCCTGGACATCGGCCTGCTGGACGTGGACCCCGCGCACATCACCCCGCTCGATGAGCGCGTCAAGATCATCGAGGCCAGCTCGGACATGCTGGTCCTGGACCTGGACGACAACCCCGCCGGGTACAAGGTGGGCGAC
>ERZ795053.2963-NODE-2963-length-19896-cov-19.763167_pt1 | contig 19896 bp, 19 predicted proteins | sample MGYA00375137_ERZ795053 | MGnify/ENA primary metagenome ERZ795053 (study PRJEB30182, sample SAMN05720284) | activated sludge metagenome | isolation source: Anaerobic digester | place: Hong Kong | collected 2014-12-17 ...
AACACGAACCCGATCAGCGTCATGCCACTGTGATAGCGCTTCATGGTGTTGCTCCCCTCTGTCACTGAGTGCTGGATACGAGGAAGTTTGCCTGAAAATGAACGCTCCGCACAGGGATCCAGCACCGGATGGCGCCGGGGCGAGCTTCTGTAGTCAGTGCCTACTTGATTGAGGAGCCAATCCGGCCGAAGTCCACTCCGCCGTTGCTGCCGTCCCAGTTCATCCAGATGAAGAAGGCGCGACCCACCAGGTATTCCTCGGGCAGGAAGCCCCAGAAACGACTGTCCTCGCTGTTGTCGCGGTTATCGCCCATCACGAAATAGCTGCCCTCGGGCACCACCCAAGTCCCTTCACCGCGGGAGCCGTAATAGACCCCGGAACGGACCAGGATGTCGTGCTCCACGCCGAGCAGGTCCTCGTGGCGGAGGTCAGCCCCGGTCATGTCACGACCCTGCCCGACACCGATGTACTTGCCCTTCGACTCCGCCGCCACGACCTCGCCGTTCACGTACAGGGTCTTGTTGCGATAGACGATCTCGTCACCCGGCAGACCGACCACGCGCTTGATCCAATCCTGCCTCGGCACGGGCTGGTCGAGGTCGCGACAGGTGCGATCGCCGCTCCTGACTTCCTCCGCGCCCCGATGGCAGGTGAATCCGGGGAAGCGGAACACCACCACGTCGCCGCGCTCGGGCTCACCCAGTTCAAGGACCTTGGTGTTGGTCACCGGCAGGCGGATGCCGTAGGTAAATTTGTTGACCAGAATGAAATCACCGATCAGCAGCGTAGGCATCATCGAACTGGAAGGAATGCGAAACGGCTCGGCCAGGAAGGAGCGCAGCAGCAGCACGACCAGAATCACCGGGAACAGTGAGCGCGAATACTCCACCGGCCAGGGCTGCGGAGCCTCGTCGCCCTTGTCGGCACGGCGCTTCGGCGCCAGCACGAAATGATCCAGCAACCAGATGGCGCCGGTCAGAGCGGTAAGTCCAACCAGTAGCAGAGCAAAGTCGATATTCACGCGTCCGGGTTCCCCTGGGTTTCTCGTTGCTGCGGCGAAGCCGCGTCAAGACTATTTGTTGTCCGTCTGCAGGACGGCAAGGAAGGCGGCCTGTGGGATTTCCACCCTGCCAACCTGCTTCATGCGCTTCTTGCCGGCCTTCTGCTTCTCCAGCAGCTTGCGCTTGCGGCTGACATCACCGCCATAGCACTTGGCCAGCACGTTCTTGCGCATCGCCTTCACCGTGGTGCGGGCGATGATCTGCGAGCCGATTGCTGCCTGGATCGCTACATCGAACATCTGTCGCGGAATGAGTTCCTTCATCCGGTCGGCGATTTCACGGCCACGCCGATCCGCCTGCGAGCGATGGGTGATCATCGACAGCGCGTCCACGCGATCACCGTTGATCAGGATATCGAGACGAACGAAGGGGCCGGCATCGAAACGCAGGAAGTGATAGTCCAGCGAGGCATAGCCTCGGCTGGCCGACTTCAGGCGATCGAAGAAATCCAGTACCACTTCGGCCATCGGCAGTTCGTAGCGGATCTGCACCTGGCTGCCGAGATAGTTCATGGCCTTCTGCATGCCACGCTTTTCTTCGCAAAGTTTGATCACCGCGCCGACGTGATCTGGCGGCGTCAGGATCGTGGCTTCGATGATCGGCTCGCGGATTTCGGCAACCTTGTCGCTGCTCGGCAGCTTGGCCGGGTTATCCAGCGACACGACTTCGCCACTGCCGAGCGCCAGCTCGTAGACCACCGACGGTGCGGTGGTAATCAGGTCGATGTCGTATTCGCGCTCCAGCCGCTCCTGCACGATTTCCATGTGCAGCATGCCGAGGAATCCGCAGCGGAAGCCGAAGCCCAGCGCTTCCGAATTTTCCGGTTCGAACTGCAGTGCGGCGTCGTTGAGGCGCAGCTTTTCCAGCGCGTCACGCAGATCGGGGAAGTCGTCGGCGTTGGACGGAAACAGCCCTGCGAACACGCGCGGCTGCATCACCTGGAAACCGGGCAACGGCTCTGCGGCCGGATCGGTGGACTGGGTGATGGTGTCGCCCACCGGCGCGCCATGCACGTCCTTGATCGCCGCGCTCACCCAACCCACGTCGCCAGGGCCGAGGTGGTCGCGCTTCACCCGCTTGGGCGTGAACACGCCAAGCTGGTCCACGCCGTGGGCGCGCCCGGTGGACATGACCTTGATCTTGTCGCCAGGGCGGATTTCACCCTGCATCACGCGGACCAGCGAGATCACGCCGAGGTAGTTGTCGAACCAGCTGTCGATGATCAGTGCCTGCAGCTTGTCGGTGTTGCCCGGCTTGGGCGCGGGAATGCGCTGGACGATGGCTTCCAGCACGTCGCGCACGTTGAGGCCGGTCTTGGCACTGACCGCGATGGCGTCCTCGGCATCGATGCCGATCACCGCCTCGATTTCTTCCTTGACGCGGTCCACGTCGGCCGTCGGCAGGTCGATCTTGTTGAGCACCGGAATCACTTCCAGCCCCTGCTCCACCGCCGTGTAACAGTTGGCGACCGACTGCGCCTCGACACCCTGCGCGGCGTCCACTACCAGCAACGCGCCCTCGCAGGCGTACAGCGAACGGCTGACCTCGTAGCTGAAGTCGACATGGCCGGGCGTGTCGATGAAGTTGAGCTGGTAGGTCTGTCCGTCCAGCGCGGTGTACGGCAGCGACACAGACTGCGCCTTGATGGTGATACCGCGCTCGCGCTCGATCGGGTTGCTGTCCAGCACCTGCGCCTCCATCTCGCGCTCCTGCAAGCCGCCGCAGAGCTGGATGATGCGGTCGGCCAGCGTGGATTTGCCGTGGTCGACGTGGGCGATGATGGAGAAGTTGCGAATGTTCCGCATGGACTATGACTGCTCAAGGATGACTGGCCGGGCGATCAGGACGGATCGACAGCCGCAAAGCCGGACATTATGCCACGAAGTGCCGGATTTTCCGGGCAATTCTGCCGAATGGCCGCGTTGCCACGGAAAACCGGCCGCGCCTCGCCGGCGCCTGGCTCAATCGTCGTCCGGCCACTCGATACGCGGCGCGGCGGCACGCGTGGCTGCGGCAGGCTGCCCAAGGACGGCATCCAGCACCGCAAGGGCATCGCGCGTGGCGGCTACATCATGGACGCGCAGAATGGTCGCACCGTTCTGGGCAGCGATCAGCGCCGCCGCGACGGAGCCGGTGACGCGATCCGCTGGCGATTCGCGGCCGATCAGCTTGCCGATCAGTGACTTGCGCGACAGACCGGCAAGCAACGGCAGGCCCAGATCGGAAAACCGCGACAGCTGGCGCAGCAGCAGCAGGTTGTGGTCCAGCGTCTTGCCGAAACCGAAACCCGGGTCGAGCACGATGCGGCGCTTGTCGATGCCGGCCATTTCACAGGCAAAGATCCGCTCGGCGAGGAAGCGGTGCACCTCGCCGACCACGTCGTCGTACTGCGGATCGGCCTGCATGCTGCGCGGCTCGCCCTGCATGTGCATCAGGCAGACCGGTACCGCCAGCTCAGCAGCGGCGTCCATCGCACCCTCGCGACGCAGGGCGTAGACGTCGTTGATCATCCCGGCGCCAGCGGCCACCGAGGCACGCATGACCTCGGGTTTCGAGGTATCCACCGAGATCGGCACCTCGCAACGCGAAGCCAGCGCCTCGATCACCGGAACAACGCGATCAAGCTCCTCCTGAACCGACACATCACCGGCACCCGGTCGCGTGGACTCACCACCGACATCGAGGATGTCCGCGCCCTCCCCGACCAGCGTCAGCGCATGCGAAACGGCCGCCTCGACGCTGTCGAAGCGGCCGCCATCGGAAAAGGAATCCGGCGTGACGTTGACGATACCCATGATGCGCGGGCGGTCCAGCAACAGGACGCGGCCACGGCAATCAAGGCTCGGGGTGGTGTCGAACACGGATGTCACCGTAAGGAAGTTGGGCCAAGCGTGCTTTCATGATCCATCACCTCGGACCCATGAACTGCTTGCCGAAATAGCCGCTGGTAGCGAGTCAACAACTTCGATTGGCCCCGTGACATCCCACTCGACCACACAGCACCCGCAACCTTTCTGTTCTGAAATGTAGCTGAGCGCTGATTTGTTGGCAGCGAGCCATTCGTTGGCCAAAGTCATCTCGTCGTGAGAATCAATCGAGGCGACAATTGTTGCTCGCTTCGCGGGCATGCATCCCCACCAAAACCTGTTGGCAATTCAGCTCTGCGTCGCCGGACCACCCACGCTGCCGGCGGCCGGCGGCGGTTCGCTGCCCGGCGCGGGCGGCGCGTTCTGCCAGTCGCTCGGCGGGCCCGGACGCTCGCCGCGCATGATCGCATCGATCTGCGGCTGGTCGATGGTTTCGTAGGTCAGCAGCGCGTCGGCCATGACGTGCAGCTTGTCCATGTTCTCGGTCAGCAGCTGCGTTGCCCGCTGGTAGGCAGTATCCAGCGTGTTGCGCACGACTTCGTCGATCTTGCGCGCGGTCTCGTCGGACACGTTCTTGTGCTGTGTCACCGAACGACCGAGGAAGACTTCGTCCTCCTGCTCACCGTAGGCCACGGGGCCGAGCTCGTCGGAAAGTCCCCACTTGGTGACCATGTTGCGCGCCATCTGCGTCGCACGCTCAATGTCGTTGCTGGCGCCGGTGGTGACCTTGTCGGCACCGAAAATCAGCTCCTCGGCGACGCGGCCGCCATACAGCGAACACAGCTGGCTGCGCAGGCCCTCGCGCGAAATGCTGTAGCGATCCTGTTCGGGCAGGAACATGGTGACGCCCAGTGCCCTGCCACGCGGAATGATGGTGACCTTGTAGACCGGGTCGTGGTCGGGCACGAGACGACCCACGATGGCGTGGCCGGCCTCGTGGTAGGCGGTCAGCTTCTTCTCGTCCTCGGTCATCGCCATGGAGCGGCGCTCGGCGCCCATCATGATCTTGTCCTTGGCGCGGTCGAAGTGGATGGCGCGCACGTCCTTGGCGTTCTCGCGGGCGGCGAACAGCGCAGCCTCGTTGACCAGATTGGCCAGGTCGGCGCCGGAGAAGCCCGGGGTGCCGCGGGCGATCACCTGCGGATCGACGTCGCGACCCAGCGGCACCTTGCGCATGTGCACCTTGAGGATCTGCTCGCGGCCCTTGAGGTCCGGCAGCGGCACCACGACCTGGCGGTCGAAACGACCCGGACGCAGCAGCGCGGGATCGAGCACGTCCGGGCGGTTGGTCGCGGCGATCACGATCACGCCCTCGCCACCCTCGAAACCGTCCATTTCGACCAGCAGCTGGTTCAGTGTCTGCTCGCGCTCGTCATGGCCGCCGCCAAGGCCGGCGCCACGATGGCGGCCGACGGCGTCGATCTCGTCGATGAAGATGATGCAGGGCGCGTGCTGCTTGGCCTGCTCGAACATGTCGCGCACGCGTGAGGCGCCGACGCCGACGAACATCTCGACGAAGTCGGAACCGGAAATGCTGAAGAACGGCACCTTGGCCTCGCCAGCGATGGCCTTGGCCAACAGCGTCTTGCCGGTACCGGGCGAACCGACCATCAGCACGCCGCGCGGAATACGCCCGCCAAGCTTCTGGAACTTGCCGGGATCGCGCAGGAACTCGACCAGCTCGCCGACCTCTTCCTTGGCCTCGTCGCAGCCAGCCACGTCGGCGAAAGTCACCTTGACCTGATCCTCGCCCTGCAGCTTGGCCTTGGAACGGCCAAAGCTCATCGCGCCCTTGCCGCCGCCACCTGACTGCAGCTGGCGCATGAAGAAGATGAAGATGCCGATGATCAGCACCAGCGGCAGCAGGTTGATGATGATCGCCAGCCAGCTGGGACCGGTTTCCGGCTTGTCGGCCTGGAACTCCACGCCCTTGGCGTTGAGGTCGTTGTAGAGATCGCGATCCGGATACGCGAGATAGGTCACGCCACGGCGCTTGTCCGGACCTTCGAATTGCACGGTCCGACCGCCATCCTTGAACTCGACACTTTGCACGTCGCCATTGCGGACCTGCTCCAGGAACTGCGAGTACGGCACTTCCTGCCGTGCCTGCTGCGTCTGCGAGAAGTTGTTCAGCACCGCCATCAGCACGATGGCGACGACGACCCAGAGCAGAATGTTTTTGGCGAAATCGTTCATGAAGCTTCTTCGTCCGCGGGAATCTTCCCGTTGTTGGCGTCAGGGGACGCCGGAATGTTTCGTGGTGTGACCGCTACGTGTTGCCGGTTTCCTGCCAATTCCTTGCCTACTTCTTGCCGGTGGCCAGGTAGTAGACCTCCGACGAGCGCTGGCGTGACGCCGCCGGCTTCTTCACCTGCACCTTCGCATAGCGCTGGCGCAGGCTCTTCAGGTACTCGTCCGAGCCCTGTCCCTGGAACACCTTGACCAGGAACGCGCCACCGGGCTTCAGATGCTGGTCGGCAAAATCCCGCGCCAGTTCCACAAGATACATGGCCCGAGGCTGGTCCACCGCGCTCATGCCGGTGATATTGGGCGCCATGTCGGAAAGCACAAGGTCTACCGCATCACCGGCCAGCACGGCCTCCAGCCTTGAAACTGCCTCTTCTTCTCTGAAATCGCCATGAATGAAGTCCACCCCGGCGATCGGCGGCATGTCGAGGATATCCAGCGCGATGACCCTTCCTGCGTCATCACCGCGCTTGTCGCGCAGGTCGCGACGGACCAGCTGCGACCAGCCGCCCGGCGCCGCGCCCAGGTCCACCACCACCATGCCCGGTTTCAGCAGTTTCTGCCGCTCCAGCAGCTCTTCCAGCTTGTAGGCCGCCCGCGAACGCAGGCCTTCGCTTTGCGCGCGTTTGACGAACTGGTCGCTGAAGTGCTCCTTGAGCCAGCGGTGACTGGATTTGCTGCGGGCCATGCGTGATCGTCAGGAATCGTCGGGAAACAGTGCGCACATGATAACCTTCGCGCCCACAAAACACGTTCACCGAAAGTCATGGCACAGCAGCTTACCAACGCCCAGACCCGCTATCTGCGAGGCCTGGCGCATTCCCTGAAGCCGGTCATCATGGTCGGCGCCAAGGGCATCACCGACAACCTGCTGGCCGAACTCGACGGCGCACTGACTCACCACGAGCTGGTCAAGGTGAAGTTCGCCGTCGGCGACCGCGATGAACGCGACGCGGCGGTGAAACAGCTGGTCGACGCCAGCAAGGCCAGCCTGGTGCAGCGTATCGGCAATGTCGCCTGCCTGTACCGCCGCCACCCGAAGAAGCCGCAGATCATCCTTCCCAAGGGCTGACCACCGGGCTCGTGGATCTCCAACTGGAAAGCGGCCCCAGCGGCCATCAGGTTCGCGAATGCACTGCCGATGGCGTGCGCGTCGACAACCGCATGCTGACCCGCAGTTTTCTGCTGACGGCGGACCGGATCGAGGACGACATCGCCCTCGATGCCGTGCAAGCCCTTGATGATGAAGCGGAATCCAGCCGCATCGTTGAGCGTCTGCTGGCCCGGCAACCGGAGCTGGTGCTGCTCGGCACGGGTTCACGACTGATGTTTCCGCCGCCGCGCTTCCAGGCCGCGCTACTGCGCCGTGGCATTGGCCTGGAAACCATGGACAACGCCGCAGCCGCCCGCACCTTCAATCTGCTGGCGGGCGAATCCCGGCGCGTGGCGGCGCTGTTCCTGCTGCCTACCGACCCAGCAACGACCGGATAAGGGCCGCCGCGCGCCGCCGATATGGCGACGCGCGACATCAGCCCCGGATCAGAACGACAGCGTGAGACCGAGGTAGACCGAACGGCCCGGACCCGGCACCGGCGTGCCCCACTGCGGGTAGTCGGGCGGCACCGGGTTCATCATTGTGCTGCCCTGCCCCACATAGGCGCCGCCGGTGGGCAGTGCGTAGAAGCGGTCCAGCAGGTTCTCGACCCCGAAATCGATACGGAAGCCTTCCCATTCCTTCGAGAAGCGCAGGTTGAGCAGGGCATGACCGGGCGTGACCGCCTCATTGCGCACCCGGGACACGTCGTCCTTGCGATCCACCGCCACCAGCTCCAGCGCGTTGTCCCAGCCGTTGCTGCGCTGGGTCAGGGCCAGGCGGGCATTGAGCGGCATCTGGTTGACCAGACCGTCGTCCGTTTCGGTGTTGCGGCCATCGAGGTAGTCGACCTTGCCTTCGAGTCCGAAACGTCCCCAGGCCGTCTCAGCCAGCAAGCGGCTGCCGGAAACATCCACGCCGCACAGTCGCGCCGACTGGTTGACGTACTTCAGGACGGTGAAGGCATCAACCACCGGCGTGCTTCGCGGCGCGTTCGCCGCCGCATCCCACTGCACGGCGTCGATGTAGTCGGACACCCGCGTCCAGTACGGCGTCACCTGCAACTCCCAGCTGCGGTTGGCCGCGTGCCAGTCGAAGGTGGCCGAAGCCGTCACGGCACGTTCGGGCTTCAGCGCCAGGTTGCCGACGTAGCCGTTGCCGTCGCCAACGAAGTTGTTCATCAGCGCGGTCATCTGCCAGGTGGACCAGGTGTAGACCTCGTACATGCCCGGTGAACGGACCTTGCGCGCCACGCCGAAGGCGATGTCCAGGTTCTCGTCGTGGGCGTGTCGGACGATGGCACTGATGTCGAGGTTGCCATCGCTGCGCGAGCGATCCGCCGCATTGAAAGCGGCCACGTCGCGCATGACGTTGGAGCCCATCATGTCCATGCTGCTGTAGCCCTGAACCGTGCCCGCGTCCATGGCGATGCGCTCGTAGCGGGCACCGACTTCCGCCGTCCAGCGTGCGTCGAAGTGATGTTCCCACTCGGCATACAGCGCGCTGCGATCACGCCGGCCGTCGCGGATGTTCCGGAAGATGTTCGGCGCCATCATCATGCCGCCCGAAGGCAGCCACCAGTCGTCCAGACGGTAGCGGCGATGCAAGGCACCAAGACGCAGGCGGTCATCACCGGCCAGCCGGATGTCGGCATCCAAGGACAGGGCCGTGGTGTCGCTGTCGGTATCCATCGGCATGCCGGTGGCGCACATCAGGCTCTGTTCGCAGGGAATCCCATTGTCGTAGGGCGGATTGCTGCCCTGCGACGCCGCACCGTAGAAGTAACGCTTGTCGTCGCCGAAATCCATGTGGTGCTGCAGGTCTTCGCGATAGGCGCGCGCCTCCAGGCGACCCCAGGAGAGTTCGCCGGCATAGTGCAGGTTGATGCGCTGCTGGTCGTTGCGTAGCAGGTCCATGCGCTGGTTGGGGAAGCCCTGTTCCGGCATCCGCTGCCAGCCCACCGACGCTTCCAGCAGTTGACCGTCGCGACTCCAGGCAACGGCCAGGTTCTGGTTGCGCACGGCGTAGGCGCTGGAACCGACCTCGTCGCGATCCAGCGTGTGCCCGGCACGACCGGTGAGCGTGTACTCCTTGAAGTCGTCGGCGGCGCGATAGTTGTCGGCCTCGACGCTGTTTCCGGTGTAGCGCAGGCTGAACTGCTCACCCGCCAGCGTCAGGCGGGCGTTGGCGCCCAGCACATGGCCGTTGCTCCGGCCGTTGGCGCCCACTTCTCCATCCAGCACCACGCCCTCGCCCGGTGCGGCGAAACGCATCGCCTCGCCGTTCGCGACGATGCTGCCGCCAATGGAGTCACCACCCACCGATACCGGCGTGATGCCCGGATAGACGGTGATGCTGCCGACGTCGACCGGCAGCAGGTAGGACAGCGCCGGGTTCATGTGGTTGGGACAGGACGCGCTGATGTCGGCGCCATCGACGGCGATGCGCAGACGGTCGTCGGCCAGGCCGCGAATGGATGGCAGGCCGGACACGCCGCCAGCCGGGTTCACCGAGACGCCGGGCAATGACATAAGCAGGCTGGCGGTATCGCTGCTGGCGGCGGCGTGAAGGCTGTCGCCATCGACGTCGCGGGCAGGCGCGATGTCGGCGCGGTCATCTTCGACCGTAACGCGGGGAAGGACGGTGGCGTTGTCACCGGCGTCCACTGAGGCCCGGGCTTGAGAAGCGCAGGCCAGGAAAGGGAAAGCCACAAGGGTTGCCACCGCCATGGGGCGGAGCGCTGGAAAACGGTACGACATGGATCAGATTCCTCGAACGATTCGCATCGCGCAGGCGCGCGGACGCAGTCGCAGGCCGCGTCCGGGAAATCCGGCCGCAGCGCAGCATGAGCAGGACTCAGGCGCGAACGAGGATCGGCGGGCCGCGCGGGCTCCAGCCGGTAACAACGGGTTTGTCGGAGACGGCTTGAACCGGCTGCGGGGCCAGGAAAGGCGCTGGCTCCAGCTTGAGCCAGGCCGGAGCCACCATTGCCGGCAACTTGGTGCTTGCCAGCAGCGGACAGTAGGGACAGTCGTCAACAGCGTGCTGGGTGGGTGCCGGCTGCTCGCTGCCGTCAGTCTGTCCAGTCGGGTCGACCCAGCGCAGCACCAGTCCCTGCGTGGTGCACAGCGCCACCCAGCCAGGGCTCAGCGGATCACTGTCGAGTCCACGATGCAGCCGCCCCAACGTGGGCAGCAGTGCCAGCAGCAACGCGGCCGCAAGGGCCATCGCCGAAAGTAGTGGGTAGGGACGTCGCAGACTCATGATCGGCGCGGATTATCCGCGAAAACGGCCTTGTCTGTCGCGAACCACTCAGCGTTTCGGCAGCTGGGTCAGCGGATCGATCGGCTTGCCGTTGCGACGAATCTCGAAATGCAGCTGGTCTCGGCTGGCGCCAGTGCGACCGAGTTCGGCGATCACCTGCCCGGCATTCACGCGATCACCTTCGGCCACCAGACGCTTGCGGTTGTGGCCGTATGCCGACAGCCACGTGTCGCTGTGCTTGACGATGATCAGCTCGCCGTAACCGACCAGCCCCGAGCCGGAATACACCACCTCACCCGCGGCAGCGGCCTTGACCGGATCACCCGCCTTGCCGTCGATATCGATGCCCTGCCGCGTCGGGTCACCAGCGGCGTAGGTCGCCAGCAGGCGCCCGTCCACCGGCCAGCGCCAGGCAACAGCGCCGCTGGCCACTGCGGGTGCGGCTGTCACCGGTGGTTTTGCCGATGGCGGAGCAGCGGTGGGTGGCGGCAGAGGGGTCGGGTTGCGTGGCGGCGCGTTGCTGCCCGTGCTCGTGACGGGCCGCGCAGCAGTCGCCGGTGCTGGCCTCGCTGCCGTGGGCGCAGCGGACGGCGCCGGTCGATCCGGCAGCGGTGTCGTTACCGCAACACCGTCATCACCAGCCACCGCCACCGGACGCGCATCACCCGACGGCGCCAGCACCTTCAGCTGCTGTCCCGGGTAAATCGTGTACGGCGGATGGATGGCATTCCAGCGCGCGAGGTCCCGGTAGTCGATGCCTAACCGGAACGCGATGCCGTACAGCGTGTCGCCCCGCGCCACGGCGTATTCCGGCACGCGGGTGATCACCGTCTCCGGCCGGCTGCTGGAACGGTCGTCGATGGACGGGCGCGGCGGCGAGGAGCAAGCAGCAAGGCCAGCAGCCAGTGAAAGGCAGGCAATGACGAAACGGCGACTCATCGACCCGTCATCCGGCCTGGTGCCGCCACATCAGCCAGCCGATCAGGGCGATGGCCAGCAACGCCAGCACCCAGCCGATCCATTCAATCCAGCGCCGCAGGCTGGCTTCGAACTTCGGTCCGCCCCAGGCGATCAGCCCGGCGAGCAGGAAAAAGCGACCGCCCCGCCCCACCACCGAGCCCAGCCCGAAGGCGACCAGCGGCATGCCGGCGGCGCCCGAGGCAATCGTGAACACCTTGTACGGAATCGGCGTGAAGCCGGCGACCAGCACGATCCAGAAACCGTACTCCTCGAACAGGGTCTGGATATGGGCGAAGGTGTCCGCGTAGCCGAAGCGCTCGATCCACGGCATCACCGCTTCCAGCGCCCAATGGCCAAGCGCGTAACCGACGAAACCACCGAGCACGGAGCAGATCGTGGTGAGTAGAGCCAGCCGCCACCAGCGCGGTGGCTGGGCCAGCGTCATCGGCGCCAGCATCACGTCGGGTGGCACCGGGAACACCGTGGACTCGGCCACGCTCAACGCACCGAGATACACGGGCGCATGACGGTGCCGCGACCAGCGCAGGGCCATGTCGTACAGCGGTCCGAACAGTTTCAGGGTTGCGTCCTCATCGCACGGTACCGCTCAACAGCGGCACGAACAGTACCGCTCCCAGGTTGCTTTCAGTGATGCCGTCGGCGTCGCGCTGGTAGCAGACCAGCTCCTGCTGCGAGCTCGGACCAACGGGCGCGATCAACCGCCCACCTTCGGCCAGTTGATCGAGCAGCGCCGGCTCGATGCGCGCGGTCGCCGCGGTCACCAGGATGCCATCGAAAGGCGCCAGCTCCGGCCAGCCGATGCGGCCATCGTCGTGGCGCACGCGGATGTTGCCGTAGCCCAGTTTGCGCAGCCGACGACGCGTCGGGCGCAGCAGTTCGTCGATGCGCTCGATGCTGTAGACCTGATCGACCAGCCCCGACAGCACCGCCGCCTGATAGCCGGAACCGGTGCCGATCTCCAGCACCTTGCCGCCACCGTTGGCGAAGTTCGGGCCAGCCAGCAGGACTTCGGTCATCCGTGCCACCACCCACGGCTGTGAAATGGTCTGCCCGCAGCCGATCGGCAGCGCCGTGTTCTCGTAGGCACGACTGGCCAGCGCCTCGTCGATGAACAGGTGGCGCGGCACGGTGCGGATCGCATCCAGCACACGCGCGTCGGCAATGCCCTTGGCGCGCAGGTCGTCGACCAGACGGTCGCGCGCGCGCTGCGAGGTCATTCCCAGACCCGCCGTATCCGGCTGACCGTGACGCAGACTCATCATCCGGCCGACTTGCCTTCCCCGTCGGCCATGCCCGCAGCCAGGCCATCGACCCAGCTGGCGACCTTTTCCAGCGCCTGGTAGCGGGTCAGATCGACGTGGATCGGCGTAATCGAGATATAGCCACGGCGCACGGCGTCGAAGTCCGTGCCTGGACCGGCATCTTCCTCGGCACCGGCCGGGCCAATCCACCAGATCGGTCGGCCGCGCGGGTCGGTTTCATTGATGCAGGGCTCGGCGCGATGACGATGACCAAGACGCGTCACCTCGTAGCCCCGGATCTCGCTCCACGGCAGATCCGGCACGTTGACGTTGAGGATGGTGTCGGAAGGCAGCGCATCGACCAGCAACCGGCGCATGATTTCCACCGCCGCGCGTGCCGCGGTCGGATAGTTGCGTGCCTTGTGCTCGCTGCTGGCCAGCGACACTGCAATCGCCGGCAGACCCAGGAAACGCCCTTCCATCGCCGCGGCCACGGTGCCGGAATAGATCACGTCGTCGCCCAGATTGGCCGCCGAGTTGATGCCGGAAACCACGATGTCCGGCTCGTCTTCCAGCATTCCGGCCAAGGCCAGGTGCACACAGTCGGTGGGCGTGCCGGCCACGCGGTAACGTCGCTCCGACAGCTCGGTGACGCGGATCGGCTGGTCGAGGGTGAGCGAATTGCTGGCACCGGAACGGTCGCGATCCGGTGCGACCACCGTGACCGTGGCGACCTCCGCCAGATGCTCCGCAAGCACGCGGATGCCCGGCGCCTCCACGCCATCATCGTTGCTGACCAGAATATGCATACGCTTCCCTGTGCTGCATCGACTGCCCGCTGGGGCCGCGCCCGGAAAGCACGTGCAGTCGACGGAATGATCAAAGTGCGAATGATAGCCGATGGCCGCACTGCGAACCGGGATCGGCAAGGCATGTGCTGATAGGCTTTCCAGATGTTCCCACCCGACGATGACTCGCCAGACGACGATGCCACCCTGTTCCGCGAGGCCATCGGGCCGGTTCGCGAGCTGCCCCCCGGCGAGCTGCCACCACTGCGACCGCGCCCGAAACCAAGGGCACGCCAGTTCGAGCGCGATGAGGTCGAGGCACTGCGGCAGTCGCGGGATGCGCCGTTCGACCTGGCAAACCCCGATATTGGCGACCGCCTGGAATTCCGTCGCCCGAACGTTGGACCGGCCATCCTGCGTCGCCTGAAGCGCGGCCAGTACGCGGTCGAGGACGAAATCGACCTGCACGGCGCCACTGCCGAAGGCGCGCTGGAGCTGCTGCGACGCTTCCTGCACGAAGCGCATGACGAAGGCCACCGCTGTCTGCGCATCGTCCATGGCAAAGGCCTGCGCTCACGCGACGGCGTGCCGGTGCTTAAAGTGGTGACCGACCGCTTCCTGCGCCACAACGGTGATGTACTCGCCTTTGCCTCGGCACCGGAGGCCGGCGGCGGTTCCGGGGCGGTGCTGGTACTGCTCAGGCGCTGACGACGCGCTGGCAGAAAGCCGCCACCCGCGAAGCGATATCCTCCGGCTGCTTCAGCCAGTCGAAGTGCCGCGGTGGACGGCCATCCGGCAGCTGTTCCACGAACTGCTTTTCGGCCTGAGCGCCGCTGAGCGCCAGCAGTCCATCAATGGACGATTGCGGCGCGAACATATCCTCGGCCATTCCAATCGCCAGCGCCGGCAATCGCACACCGGCAAAACCGGCGCTGAGGTTTTCGCCATGGCTGTCGCGAAGCACGCCGTTGCGACAGAAACCGGCCCATTCACGCATCAGCCGCGCCGGTTGGTGGCCGCCGAAACCCAGCAGCTCGCCGTGGAACTGGCCGAACAGCGCACACCACAGCCGTACCCACATCGCGAACAGGCGAATGCCCAGCGTCCAGCGACCGAAACTGCGCCAGTATGGCGTTCCAGAGGCACAGAAGATCAGTCCGGCAAGATTCTGCTCTCCACCGCGCGAGGCATGCAGCAGGGACAGTTGCCCACCCAGCGAGTGGCCGAACAGGAAGCGCGGCGAGCCGGGAAAGGCGTCTGCCGCCGCCGCAAGCATGGTCGGCAGCTCGTCATCCGCCAGATCGAGATAACCCCAGCCGCAGCGTCGCGACGCACGGAAGGGGCTGTCGCCGATGCCACGCAGGTCTGCGGCCAGCACGTTGACTCCGCGCTCGGCCAAGGCGATGGCGAAGCGCCGGTACACGCCGGCCGGCGTGCCCAGCGCCGCCGCGATAACGACCGCCGGCGCACCGGCTTCGGCACGGAACAGTCTCGCCGGCAGCGGTTTCCCGGCAACCGTCAGCTCGACAATTTCCGGTTCGATTTCAGCGCGCTTCGATGACAGGGAAGGAGGCGCGGTTGTCGGACGATCCATATCCGGAAAGACTCAGGCAGCCGGACGCATCACGTCCACCACCTCGCCCAGCTGCGCCAGCAGCACGGTGGCATAGCTGCCTGCCGGCAGCGCAAAGTCGAGCAGGAGTTGATCATCCGCTGGCCACGACCAGAGCATGTCGCGCACGCCGACGCGCAGTGCACGGCGCTCCTGCTTGAGGCCGGCCTTCTCCAGCCCTTCGCGCAGATCATCGTCACCGGACAGCGCCACCCCTTCACGCTCCCGCGCCGCATCCGCCGACGACAGCTCGCCGCGCCCCCAGAGCGGGCCGGTGGGATGGATATCGCCCTCGGTGGCGCGACCACGCAGCGTGTCGTCCAGCGCTTCCGGGCCGAACACGCTATGCCGGCCATCCAGCATCCAGATTTCGCCATCAAGGCCGGTGTTCCAGCTGCCATCGGCCACGCGCGCCCACAGCACCTGGTTGAACAGCTGCGAACGCACCGCCGACAGCAGCATCGAACGCTGATCACGGCGCACGCGCTTGCCGGCGAACATGGCCCGTGCCGCCTCGACGTTGTCACCTCCGCGACCGAATCGCTGTTCGCCGAAGGCATTTGGCACGCCGCCGTCGCGAATCGCCCGCAGCCGCGCTTCGATGGCATCGAGATCACCGGCAACATCACGCAGCAGAAGGCGGAAGCGGTTACCGCGCAATGCGCCGCGCGGCAGCTTTCGGCGGTGCCGCGTCTGCGACAGCACCGTCACCCCGTCGATCGCCATCGTCTCCAGCGGCGGCGCCTCACGTCCGGGCAGATGCACGGTGAAGGCCTGCCGCGTCACCGCGTGCCGATCCTTGAGGCCGGCATAGCTCACCGCATGCCGCGCCACGCCGGCCCAGGCCGCCAGCTGATCGGCCACCCAGGCCGTGTTGGCTCCGCGCTTCTCGACCTGCAGGAACAGCTGCTCGCCTTCGCCACTGGGCTCAAAGCCGAGGTCCTCGTCAACCCGGAAGTCCTCGACCTCAACGCGCAGCCGCGCCGTCAACACCGCATCGCCATAGGCGCGCGGGATCGTCTGGTCCTGCGTAGATTCCCTGCTCATTCGCCCTCGCGTCGCAGCAGCACGACGGCCTGCGCGGCGATGCCCTCGCCGCGTCCGGTAAAGCCAAGCCGCTCGCTAGTGGTCGCCTTCACGCTGACCGCGCCAACCGGCATCGCGAGGTCTTCGGCAATGCATTCGCGCATCGCGATCACATGCGGCGCCAGTTTCGGCCGCTCGCAAACAACCACCGTGTCAAGATTGGCGATCTGCATGCCGTGCTCGGCCAGCATGCCGCCGACATGGCGCAGCATCACCCGGCTGTCGGCGTCCTTCCAGCGAGGATCGGACGGCGGAAAGTGCTGGCCGATATCCCCCAACGCCAGCGCACCCAGCAGCGCATCGCAGAGCGCATGCAGCAGCACGTCACCATCGGAATGCGCCACCACACCCTGCTCATGCGGCACGCGCACACCGCCGAGCATCACGTGATCGCCCGGCCCAAAGGCGTGAACGTCGTAACCAATACCGATGCGCATTTCAGTCCCTGTCCGGATTTGACAGCAGCATAGCCGCCAATCGCAGGTCGGTGGGTTCGGTGACCTTGATGTTGTCGCTGCGGCCAGCGACCAGCCGCGGCTTCAGACCCGCGAATTCCAGCGCGGAGGCTTCGTCGGTAATGGCTGCACCTGCCACCGCTGCGTCGAGAAGCGCTTGGGACAGCTGACTTCGTCTTGCCGCCTGCGGCGTGAGCGCGCGCCACAGCGTTTCTCGCGGGAGGGTCGCGATGATGCGATCGCCGCCATCACACGACTGCTTGACGGTATCCGCCATTGGCGCGGCAAGAATGGCGCCATCGGCTTCCTGCAACAGCGCGAAGACCAGGCGATCCAGATCATCCAGCGCCAGACAGGGCCGCGCAGCGTCGTGCACCAGAATCCAGTCTTCGCCGGCGACGTTTTCCGGCAATGCGCGCAGCGCGGCGGATACCGATTCCGCGCGACTCGCGCCGCCTTCGCAGCAACGCAGCTCGACAGGCAGTGACTCCCGCGCTGCGGCCTCCACTTTCGCCCAGTGCGTATCGTCCTCGGCCAACGCCAGCTGGATGCCAACCACCGCCGGATGCGCCGCCAGCGCGCGCAGCGTGTGCAGCAGCATCGGCTCGCCATGGATCGGCAGGTATTGCTTGGGCAGCCCGGCCGCCATGCGCTGGCCGATGCCGGCCGCCGGCACGATAGCCCAGATGCCGCGGCCGTCGTTGATGTCAGCGCGACCGATCACTGGTCGCATTACCGGTCGTGCCCGGCATCGTTGTTCGCATCGGCCGGCGGCTTCGGATCATCGATGACGCGGTAGAAGGTCTCGCCGTCCTTGATCAGCCCCATCTCGCTACGCGCACGCTCCTCGACGGCCTCGTCGCCGTGCTTGAGCTCCTCGACTTCCGCCGCCAGCGCATCATTGCGCCCGCGCAGCCTGGTGTTTTCCTCGCGCTGTACGCCGACGCTCTGCTCCAGCACCTTCACGTCGCGCATGCCGCCTTCGCCCACCCACAGCTTCACCTGCAGGGCGAGCAGCGCCAGCAGCAGGATGATCAACAGCAGCGGTTGGAAGCTGCGCCGCATGTGCGGGCCCCGATCAACCGTGGTCAGCCGAAGCGCTTCAGGTTCGGAAACGCCTGCCGACCCGCGTAACGCGCACGCGAACCCAGCGCCTCCTCGATGCGCAGCAGCTGGTTGTACTTGGCCACGCGGTCGGTACGGCACAGCGAGCCGGTCTTGATCTGCGTGGCGGTCGTCGCCACCGCGATATCGGCGATGGTGGTGTCCTCGGTTTCGCCGGAACGATGCGAGATCACCGCCGCGTAACGGTTCTGGTCAGCCATGCGGATGGCTTCCAGCGTTTCGGTCAGCGTGCCGATCTGATTCACCTTGATCAGGATCGCGTTGGCGATGTGCTGCTCGATACCACGCTGGAAGATCGCCGGATTGGTGACGAACAGATCATCGCCAACCAGCTGCACCTTGTCACCCAGCCGCTTGCTGATCTCGGCCCAGCCGTCCCAGTCGTCCTCGGCCATGCCGTCTTCGATGGTAAGGATCGGGTGCTGATTCACCCAGCCTTCCAGATAGTCGGTGAACTCGCCCGCGGTGAGTCGCTTGCCTTCCGAGGTCAGGTGGTAGCGACCATCGTGGTGGAACTCGGAGCTGGCAACGTCGAGACCGAGAAACACGTCCTCGCCCGGACGATAGCCGGCCTTCAGCGTCGCTTCGAGGATGACCTCGACGGCTTCCTCGTTGGAGCGCAGGTCCGGCGCAAAGCCGCCCTCGTCGCCCACCGCCGTCGACAAGCCGCGACCCTGCAGCACCGACTTCAGCGCGTGGAAAATCTCGGTGCCGGCGCGCAGCGCCTCGGAGAAGCTGTCGAAGCCCACCGGCAGCACCATGAATTCCTGCATGTCCACGTTGTTGTCGGCATGCGCACCGCCGTTGATGATGTTCATCATCGGCACCGGCAGGCTGAGCGCCGACTCATCGGTATTGAGGTGCTGCCACAGCGGCATGTCCTTCGACGCGGCGACGGCATGCGCATTGGCCAGCGACACGCCTAGCAGCGCATTGGCGCCCAGGCGCGACTTGTTCTCGGTGCCGTCCAGCGCGATCAGCTTCTCGTCCAGGCCCTGCTGGTCGTTGGCGTCGAAACCAGTCAACGCTTCGGCAATCGGCCCGTTCACGTTCGCCACCGCCTTGCGCACGCCCTTGCCGCCGTAGCGGGTCTTGTCGCCATCGCGCAGCTCAACCGCCTCACGCTGGCCGGTGGAGGCGCCCGACGGCACCGCCGCGCGACCAACTTGGCCGCTGTCCAGCGTGACTTCGGCTTCCAGCGTGGGATTGCCACGGCTATCAAGGATTTCGCGGGCGTGGATCTTGGTGATGGTGGTCATGGGCTCGGGCTGCGATGCGGAGGGGAACAGGGGCCGCATGATACCGGATCAGGCAGGGTTCCCGGCCCTGAAAACACCGGATTTGCTGGCCTTGCGGCATAATTTCGCGATGCGCACCGCCGTCCTCACCTACCATTCGGTCAACATCAGCAGCAACGACTATGCCGGCAACGACCATGTCGCCCTGCGCGAGGACCTGCGCCTGCTGGCGGAGCTTGGGCTGCCGGTGGTGCCGTTGCGCACCGTGGTCGCGGCACTGGACGATCCGGCCAACGCCCCGTTCGAGCGCGCCGTGGCCCTGAGCTGCGACGACGGTTCCTGGTTCGACTGGCACGACCTGCCGCACCCGACCTGGGGCATGCAGCGCAGCTTTCGCGGCATTCTCGACGACCATCACCGCGGCACCGGCATCGCCGCCGAAATGTCGAGCTTTGTGATCACCTCACCGGAGGCACGCGCCGATCTGGATCGGCTGTCGCTGATCGACAAGGGCTGGTGGGATGACAGCTGGTGGCCGCAAGCCGCGACCGAAAGCCTGCTGCGCATCGAGAACCACAGCTGGGACCACAACCACGAGGCCGTATCCCGGCGCGCGGCACCGGATACATCGCCGGGCAACTTCACCCACATCGACAAATTCGAGCGCGCAGATCGGCAGATTCGCCAGGCCAGCGACTACCTCAACCGCCACTGCGCACCATGGCGCAGCACCCTGTTCGCCTATCCCTACGGCGACAGCAACGACTATCTGGAACGCGAGTACCTGCCCGACTTCCAGCACCAGCACGGCTTGCAGGCGGCCTTCACTACCGACCCG
>ERZ795053.2964-NODE-2964-length-19893-cov-9.958262_pt1 | contig 19893 bp, 15 predicted proteins | sample MGYA00375137_ERZ795053 | MGnify/ENA primary metagenome ERZ795053 (study PRJEB30182, sample SAMN05720284) | activated sludge metagenome | isolation source: Anaerobic digester | place: Hong Kong | collected 2014-12-17 ...
GAGGCGTACCGGCTCGTGTTCGGCGCCTACGTCGACGCCCCGGCGGAGCTGGCGGCCGAGCTGCGCGCCAGGCTCGCGTCGGCGATAGCCGCGTCCAGGGAGACGCTCGGCCGGGCCCTCGACGCCACCGGGCTGGCCCCGGGAACGGATCGCGGCCGGGCCCTGGACCTGGTCTGCGCCTGCGTGCGCGGCCTCGCCGACGACTACGTGGAGCGCTACCGCGCCATGAGCCCGGCCGAAGCCCTCGAGCGAATCGGCGAGGCGCGCGACGAGCTGGCCGGCATGATCGCCCTGCTCGGATCCGGCATCCTCGCCAGAGACGGGGGCGCGGCGCGCCCCTCGCCCTAGCTCTCCCTCGCCTCCATGACTCGCGCCACGAGCGGCTCGACGAGCGCCACCAGGGCGTCCTTCGCCACGCCCTCGACCTTCAGCGTGCAATAGCTGGTTTCCTTGTCCTCTCCGTCGAAGGCGACGAGGGACAGCAGGTTGCCGCCCGCGTCGGCTATCGCGGCGGCTATCGCCGCCAGCTCTCCGCGCTTCTCCGGCATCAGCAGCGTCAGCCGCACGCCCCGGTGCCTCGCGCCGAACAGGTCGATGAACAGCCTGAACAGGTCGGACTCGGTGATGATGCCCGCCAGCTCGCCGTCGCTGATCACCGGCAGGCCGGCCACGCGGTTATCGTCCATGATGCGCGCGGCCTCCTCTACCGGCAGGTCCTCGCGCACCGTGATCGGGTTCTTGGTCATCACCGACTCGACCTTGAGCCTGGAGATCAGGTAGTGCAGCTCGTAGATGTCGAGCGTGGTGGCCGGCGGCGCCGACGCGCGGCGCAGGTCCGACGCGGTGACGATGCCTACCAGCTTGCCGTCCTTGTTCAGCACCGGCAGGCGGTGGATCTTCTCGCGGCGCATCAGGGCCTGGGCCTCCGGTACGGCGGTATCGGCGCTCACGGTGATCAGGCGCCGGCTCATGCGGTTGCCTACGGTCATACTGCCTCCTTACGGGTCATAGCCCGAGGTACGCCTTGCGCACCTCTTCGTTAGCGAGCAGGCGCTCGGCCGAGTCGGCCATCCTGATCGAGCCGTTCTGCAGCACGTAGCCCTTGTCGGCTATCTTCAGCGCCATGTTGGCGTTCTGCTCGACGAGGAACACGGTGGTCTTCCGCTCCTCGTTGATGCGCTTGATTATCTCGAAGATGTTCTGGACTATCAGCGGGGCCAGGCCGAGCGACGGCTCGTCGAGCAGCAGGATCCGCGGCCTCGCCATCAGCGCGCGCGATATCGCCAGCATCTGCTGCTCGCCGCCGGACAGCGTGCCGCCCTGCTGGTTCCGCCGCTCCGCGAGCCTCGGGAACAGGTCGAAGACCTCCTCCAGGTCGACGCGGACCATGGCCTTGTCGCGGCGCAGGAAGGCGCCCATGTCAAGGTTCTCCAGCACGGTCAGCTGCGGGAAGATGCGCCTGCCCTCCGGCACCTGGGACAGGCCCATCGCGACGATCGAGTGCGGGCTCCTCCTCGAGATGTCCTCGCCGTCGAGCAGTACCCGTCCGGAACGGATCTGGGCGATGCCGCAGATCGACATCAGCGTGGTCGTCTTGCCGGCGCCGTTCGCGCCGATCAGCGTGACGATCTCGCCCTCCTCCACCGACAGCGATATGCCGCGCAGGGCCTGGATGTTGCCGTAATACGTGCAGACGTCCCTGAGTTCCATCAAAGCCATATCATTCTCCTAGGTAGGCCTTGATGACCTCGGGGTTCCCCTTGATCTCGTCGGGGCTACCCTCGGCTATCAGCCGCCCGTAATCGAGCACGTAGATGCGCTCCGATACGTTCATCACGAGGCTCATGTCGTGCTCGATCAGCAGTATCGTCACCTTCTCCTCGTCCCGTATCAGGTTGATCGTCTCCTCGAGCTCCTTCGTCTCGTGCGGGTTCATGCCCGCGACCGGCTCGTCGAGCAGCAGCAGGAACGGATCGGTCGCGAGGGCCCTGGCTATCTCGAGGCGCCGCTGGGCGCCGTAGGGCAGGTTCCTGGCCGTCTCGTTGATGAAGGGGTCGAGCCTCATCTTGACGAGGATGCGGCGGCAGTCGTCTATCAGCCGCTCCTCCTCGTCGCGCGTCGCCGCGTCCCTGGTTATGGCCCGGAGGACTCCGGCCTTGAGGGCGTTGTGCCGGCCTATCATCACGTTCTCGAGCACGGTCATGTTCCCGAACAGCCTTATGTTCTGGAAGGTGCGCGCCAGGCCCTTGCGGTTGATGACGTTCGGCTTGAGGCCCTGGATGGCCTCGCGCTGGCCGCTGCCGCGGCGTATGGTCACGCGGCCCTCGGTAGGCCTGTACACGCCGGTGATGCAGTTGAAGATGGTCGTCTTGCCCGCGCCGTTCGGTCCGATCAGCGCGCATATCTCGCCCTCGCGGATATGGAGCGACACGTCGTCTATGGCCCGGAGGCCGCCGAAGATCATCGACAGCCTGTCGATCTCGAGGATGGGGTCGGTCGCGCTCATCGGCGTGCCTCCTGGCCGTCCACGGACGGCGCGCCCTCGAAGGTGTACTTCTTGCGGTTCCTCGGGAACAGGCCGTCCGGCTTGAATATGATCACGAGTATCATCGCGATGCCGTAGATCAGCATGCGGTACTGGGCCAGGGGCCTGAAGTACTCGGGCAGTAGCTTAAGGAGCAGGGCGCCGCCTATGGCGCCCGGGATCGAGCCGGTGCCGCCTATCACGACGGCCATCAGCACCGTGATCGACTCCCAGAGCGTGAAGCTGTCCGGGTTGATGTAGGTGGTCTGCGCCGCCAGCAGTACGCCGGCGATGCCGGCCCAGAACGCGCCGAGCGAGAAGGTGACCAGCTTGTTGCGCACCAGGTCGACGCCCATCGCCTCGCAGGCTATCTCGTCCTCGCGCATCGCCTCGAGCGCTCGGCCGACGCGGGAGTCCTCGATGCGCCTGACGACGAAGACGGTCAGGGCGACCAGGGCTACCGCGATGTAGTAGATGTAGGTGGCGGCCTGCCTGGGCGGCAGGCGCAGGCCGAAGAACCACGGCCGCGGGATCAGGCTGATGCCGGTAGCGCCGCCGGTCACCGCCCCGGAATTCTGCAGCACCATGCGGACGATCTCGCCGAAGGCCAGCGTGATGATGGCCAGGTAGTCGCCGCGCAGCCTGAGCACCGGCAGCGACAGGAGGGCGCCGAAGACGGCCGCCAGGACCCCGGCCGTAGGCAGGGCTATCCAGAACAGCCAGCCCGGGTCTACGCCGGCGGCGACGAAGGCCGGGCCGGCGTACTTCCACAGGAGCCCGTAGGTATAGGCCCCGACCGCGAAGAACGCGGCGTAGCCGAGGTTCAGGAGCCCGCCGAGGCCGACCACGATGTTGAGGCCGAGCGCCAGTATCACGTAGATCAGCGCCGTGATCATGATGTTCGTATGGTACATACCGAGCGCGAACGGATATACCGCCACGACGGCGAGCAGGACGAGCGTGACCGACAGCCGGATCGGCTTGACGGCCAGCGCGGAGCGGGCCCTCGCCGTCAGGGCGGCTATCGGGCCGGCGCCGCTCGGCTTGTCGCCGCGCGCCTCGTTCCATTCGAGCGCCCTGCGCCACGCGAACGACAGGGCGAACGCGGCGACGGCGATGCCCGGCAGCCGTTCCCAGCGGAAGCGCACGAGCGCCGCGCCGCCCGTGACCGACACCTTCATCACGAGGAGCGGGAACAGCAGGAATGAGAACCACGCCGCGATTATCAGCGAGGTCCGTAGGTCGCGAAAGAGCTTGTTTCGTTCCATGCCGCTACACCTTCTGCTTCTGGTTCTTGCCGAGGATGCCGTCGGGCTTGAGTATCAGGATGAGTATCAGGATCACGAAGGCGTAGGCGTCCTCGTAGTCGCTCGACAGGTAGCCGGTGCCCAGGCTCTCCGTCCATCCGAGGATGAAGCTGCCGAGCACGGCGCCGGGTATGCTGCCGATGCCGCCGAGCACCGCCGCCACGAAGGCCTTGATGCCGGCGACGAAGCCTATGTAGTAGTTGATCTGCCCCATGTACGAGCAGATGAGGACGCCGCCGACCGCGGCCAGCGCGGATCCGATGATGAAGGTCAGGGAGATAACGCCGTTTATGTCGACGCCGACCAGCTGGGCCATGTGCTTGTCCTGCGCGGTGGCGCGCATCGCCTTGCCCATGCGGGTGAACTTGATGGTCAGGGTAAGGATCACCATGATGGCCGCGGTGGTGACCAGGATGATGAACTGGGTCGAGTTCAGGTACTCCCGGACGGGCCGGAGGAACTCGAGCTCGGGCAGGTAGGACGGGAACGACAGGTACTTCTCGGTCTGCGCGAGCAGCACGACGTTCTGCAGTATCATCGAGATGCCTATCGCGCTGATCAGCGCCGATAGCCGCGGCTTATTGCGCAGCGGCTTGTAGGCCAGCTTCTCGATCGTGAACCCGAAGGCGGCCGAGAAGACGACGGCCGCTAGGATGGATAGCAGGAGCACCAGTGGCACGGCCATGCCGGAAGAGAACAGCAGGCCCCCGATTATCAGCGCGGTGAATCCGCCGATCATGTACACCTCGCCGTGGGCGAAGTTGATGAGCTGGACGATGCCGTAGACCATGGTATAGCCGAGGGCGATGAGCGCGTAGATGCTGCCCTTGGCCGTACCGCTCAGGAAAAGCTTCAGGAAAAAATCCATGATGACCCCTTCTCGGCCGGAGCGCCCATACGACGCGGCCGCCCCGGCTGGCTATCGCCGGGGCGGCCGCTGGGCCGCTCGCTAGCCGACGCTTACTTCAGCTCGACGTAGGTGCCGCCCTGGACCTGGAATACAGAGAATCCGAAGCCGATAACGTCGCCGATGCCGTCGAAGCTGATCTTGCCGAGCGGCGTCTCGACGTACTCGGAGCGCATCGCCTTAATGATCGCGTCGTAGTCGGTCGAGCCGGCCTTGTCGATCGCGTTGACCACGGCGAGCGTGGCGGCGTACGCGTTCAGGAAGAAGGCGCCCGGCTCCTCGCCGAACTTGGCCTTGTGGTCGGCCACGGCCTTGACCGCCAGCGGGTTGGAGCTGGTGTCCATCGGGCCGGTCGCGTAGACGCCCTCGGCGTACGCGCCGGCTACCTCGATGAAGGTCTGGTCCTTGACGCCGTCGTCGGAGATGAACGGCAGGTCCATGCCCTTGTCCTTCATCTGCTGGACGAGCTTGGAGGCCTCGGGATGGTAGCCGCCCCAGACGACGCCGGCGGCGCCGGAGTTGCCTATCTTGTTGACCACCGCCGAGTAGTCCGGCGCGCCGGGGTTGACGCCCTCGAACAGCACGACGCGGATGCCCTCGCTCTCGGCGTACTGCTTGACGAGCTCGGCGAAGCCCTTGCCGTAGTCGCCCTTGTCGTGCAGCACCGCGAGCGACGACAGGCCGAGCGTCTCCTTGATGAACTTCGTCGCGAGCCTGGCCTGCGCGTCGTCCGGCGCGATCGTCCTGAAGAAATTCGGGTACTCGCCGCTCTGGGTCAGCGACGGCGTGGTCGCGGACGGGGAGACGGTGATGATCTTGGAGTCCTTATAGATGCCGAGCGCCGACTTGGTCGCGCCGGAGCAGATGTGGCCGATCACCGCGACGACCTCGTCGCTGACGAGCTTGGCCGCCGCGTTGGTCGCCAGCTCCGGCTTGCACTGGTCGTCCTCGACGAACAGCTCTATCTTCTTGCCGTCTATGCCTCCGGCGGCGTTCACCGACTCGACCACGAGCTTGGCCGCGTTCACCGACGGCAGGCCGTACGAGGCCAGGTCTCCGGAATGCGCGCCGGCCACGCCTATCTTGATGGTCCCGGTTTCCTTCTTCTGGCAGCCGCTAAGGACGAGCGCGACCGAGACGGCCAGGATCGCTACCACCACTACGCTTCTTCTCATTCGTTCCTCCTGATTCGCGGCCGCGTCGTACGTTCCCGGCCCAAGAGGGTCGGCGCGCCGACGAAGCGCCGGGTAAAAAGTACTCCGATTGTTTCTATGTATAGTAGTTAGTCGGTCTTAGTCAAGTAGCGAATACCTATGCATAGAATCAATCGCGCTCCGCTTAACGAGACGGGACGCATTGACGACACGCGCGGCCGACCCGATACTGGTCTGGCCGCCGCGCTCGGGCGGCCCCGGAGGATGATTCATGAAACTATCGCTCAAGGAAAAAGCGAGCTACGGCGTCGGCGCGCTCGGCAAGGACATGGCCTGCGGCATCGTCAACACCTTCCTGATGTTCTATTTCACCGACGTCGTCGGCCTGGCCCCGGCCTTCCTCGGCGTCCTGTTCATGGCGGCCAGGATATGGGACGCGGTCAACGACCCGATGGCCGGATGGCTGGTCGACAACACGAGGGGCCGGCTCGGCAAGTTCAGGCCGTGGATACTAGCCGGCACGCTGAGCAACACGGTCGTCCTGCTCGCGCTGTTCTCGAACCCGGACGTCCGCGGCGCCGGGCAGTACGTCTTCTACAGCGTCGTCTACATACTCTGGGGCATGACCTACACGCTCGAGGACATAGCGTACTGGTCGATGATACCGGCCCTGGCGGACGACGAGGGCGAGCGGAACACGATCTCGGTCATACCGCGCGTCTTCGCGGCGGTCGGCAACATAGCGGTCGGCTCGCTCGGCCTGGCCCTCGTCTCGAAGCTCGGGGGCGTAGCCCCGGACGCGATGCCGACGCCCGAGCAGCAGTCGCGCGGCTTCTTCTGGCTAGCCGCGCTGATCGGCGCGGTCTTCGTCGTCACCAACGTCGTCACCGTACTGTTCGTCAAGGAGAAGGTGGTCGTCCCGAGCGACAGGAAATTCAAGTTCAAGGAGATATTCACGACGATAGCCGGGAACGACCAGCTCCTCGTCATCATCGTCGCGATGCCCCTGTACACGCTCGCCATCAACCTGACCGCCAGCCTCGGCCTGTACTGGTTCAAGTACGACATGGGCGACGAGGGACTGTACGGCACCTTCTACCTGACGGCCGCCGCCCAGGTGCTGGCGATGGTCGTCTTCCCGGCCTTCGCCAAGTGGTTCTCGCGGCGCAGGGTCTTCATCCTGTCCGCCGCGCTGCCCATCGTCGGCTACGTGTCGCTCTACGTCATCGGCAAGACCACGGGCGACGGTATCGCCCTGATGGCGGTCGCCGGCGTCGTGCTGTTCTTCGGCTTCGGCTTCTCGCTCGTGCTGACCAGCGTGATGCTCGCCGACGCGGTCGACTACGGCGAGTGGAAGCTAGGCGTACGAAGCGAGAGCATCGTGTTCTCGATGCAGACCTTCATGGTAAAGTTCGCGATGGCGCTGTCGGGGCTCGTGACCGGCGTCGGCCTCGCGGCCTTCGGCTTCGTCGCGAACGCCGCCCAGAGCGCGAGCGCCGTCACCGGCATACGAGTCCTGATGTTCGCCGTGCCGATGGCGCTGATCGTCGCGTCGCTCGTCGTCTACCTGAAGGGCTATAGGCTCAACGGCGAGTACTTCGAGACCGTGAAGGCCGAGCTCGAGGAGAGGAGGATACGCCATGCGTGAGGTCATACACCTGGATACCGACAGGACGAGCTATATAATCGACGCTCTGCCGACCGGCCATCTCCAGAACCTGTACTACGGCCCGCGCCTTAGGCGCATGGCCGACTACGAGCCGCTCAGGCAGAAGAACGACGTGCCCTACGGCACCATGGTCAACGTCAGCCAGGAGCACAAGAACCTGGGCCTCGACGACCAATGCCTTGAATATTCAAGCTTGGGTAAAGGCGACTACCGCGAGCCGGCTATCGAGCTAGTATTCGCGGACGGTAGCCGAACGACCGACTTCCGCGTCGCCTCGACGCGGAGCTACCGCGGCAGGCCGGCCATCGACGGGCTCCCGAGCGCGACCGGCGGCGAGGACGACGTCGAGACCACCGAGGTCGAGCTGCGCGACGAGCGCGGCCTGACACTGACGCTCCATTACTGCGTCTACGCGGCCTACGACGTCATCACCCGCTTCGCGACGCTGCGCCGCGACGGCGGCCCCGGCGCGGGGCCGGTCCGTATCGGCCGCCTGATGAGCGCCCAGCTCGACCTGTTCGGCGGCGACTGGCGCCTCGTCACCTTCGACGGCTGCTGGGCCTACGAGCGAGAGCGCCACGACAAGCCGCTCTCCCCGGGCGTCTACGTCAACGACTCCAAGACCGGCAACAGCTCCAACCGGCATAACCCCTTCGTCATGCTGGCGGCCCCGGACTGCGGCGAGTCCGGCGGCGAGTGCTACGCGAGCAACCTCGTCTACTCGGGCAACCACGCCGAGATAGTCGAGCGGACCTACCAGGGCAAGACCCGCCTCCTGACCGGCGTCAACCCGTCCGGATTCGAGTGGCTGCTCGAGCCGGGCGAGTCCTTCTCGACGCCGGAGGCGGTGCTCAGCTATTCGGCCGAGGGATTCAACGGGCTCAGCGCCAACCTGCACCGTTTCGTCCGCGACCGGATCGTGCGCGGAGAGTGGCAGTACCGCGAGCGGCCCGTGCTCGTCAACAACTGGGAGGCGACCGACTTCGACTTCGACAGGCGCAAGCTACTGGCGCTCGCGAAGGAGGCGGCCGACCTGGGGATCGAGCTGTTCGTGCTCGACGACGGCTGGTTCGGCCATAGGGACGACGACTCGAGCTCGCTCGGCGACTGGGAGGTCAACGAGAAGAAGCTGCCCGGCGGGATCGCGGGCCTCGCCGGGAAGGTCAACGCGCTCGGCCTCAAGTTCGGGCTGTGGGTCGAGCCGGAGATGATAAGCGAGGACTCGGACCTGTACCGCGCCCACCCCGACTGGGCCGTCTCGACGCCGGGCCGCGCGCCCGCGTACGGCCGCAACCAGTTCGTGCTCGACCTGACGATACCGGAGGTCCGCGCATACCTGATCGAGGCGATGACCAAGGCCTTCTCGCAGGCCAGGATCGAGTACGTCAAATGGGATATGAACCGTAATATCTCCGACGGCTACTCGAAGGCCCTGCCGCCGGAGCGCCAGGGCGAGTTCCACCACCGCTATATACTCGGCCTCTACGAAGTGCTCGCCGAGCTGACGAAGCGCTTCCCCGGCATACTGTTCGAGTCCTGCGCGTCGGGAGGCAACCGCTTCGACCTCGGCATGCTCTGCTACATGCCCCAGACCTGGACCAGCGACGACACCGACGCGTACGCCCGCCAGAGCATCCAGGGCGGTACCTCGTACGGCTACCCGCCGAGCGCGATGGGCGCGCACGTGTCGGCCAGCCCGAACATGCAGACCCTGCGCGCCTCGACGATAGAGACGCGCTTCAACGTGGCCGCGTTCGGCCTCCTTGGCTACGAGCTGGACCTGACGATGCTGTCGACGTTCGACAAGAAGGCTATCAAGGCGCAGGTCGCGTGGTACAAGGAGCACAGGAGGCTCCTGCAGTTCGGGCGCTTCATCCGATCGCGCTCCAGGCTCGACGAGCGCAAGATAGTCTGGACCGTCGTCTCCGACGACGGCCGCGAGGCGATAGCCGGCCTCTTCCAGGGACCGGCGACGGTCGGACTCGGGCAGGACCTGCTCGCCGTGCCCGGCCTCGACCCCGAGGCCGACTACCGCGTCGCCGGCCGGACTCAGTACATCAACGTGAAGGCCTTCGGCAGCCTGGTCAACCGCGTGCTGCCGGTCAAGATTCGCGGCGACGGCGTCGTGCATACGGTACTGTCCGAGCACTACATGTTCGAGATGGCCGCCGAGGAGTACGCCGTCGCCGGCGACCTGCTGTCAGGCTACGGCGTCAAGCTGATCCAGCAGTTCTCCGGCACCGGCTACAACGACCGCGTGCGCATCCTGTCGGACTACGGCTCGCGCATCTACTTGATCACGACGGTCAGGTAGACGCCTTCCGGCAGGTCGATCGTCCAGGTCCCGGTGCCTGACAGCCCCTCGGCGGCCAGGTAGAAAGCGTTCGACGACGGGTAGATGGCGCCGTAGTAGGTCGGGCCGTCAACGTTTATCCACGGCCCAGCCTGCGAGGCGCTCTGCCCGCCCGCGGTATACGTATACGTATAGTTATACATGTTTATATCGCCTAGGCTGTACGTCGTATCCGCTTCCGTAGACGAGAAGCCGGGCTTGCCGGACGACGCGCCGGAATCATAGCGGTACGGAGCGGACCTGCCCGAATCGTCGGACACGAGGACCGCCGCGCCCCAGGCCGCGAGCAAGTCCCCGAAATCAAGGTCCGAGTCGCCGCTCAGCTCCCGGGCGGCAGCCAGCACGCCGTCGGAGTCCACCGACGCCTGGTCCTCGACGGCCCTGAGCGTTTCGACGGCCCCGTACTGACGCATGAGCCAGGCGCCGAACGCGTACGAGCTCGAGTAGCTTATCAGCTGGCCGGAGTCGCTCGACGAATCCCAGTTCGTAAGGCTCGAGTCAGGGTAGTAGACGAACAGGGGCAGGCGGCCCGAGCCGTTGCCCGATAAGCCCGCCGAGTAGTCGTCGTAAGCCACGCCCCTGGGCCCGTCGGCCAGGATTTTGTCGGCGACGAGGTCCTCGACGCACATGGACATCATCTCCTCTGCCCAGGTGTCGTCGGCGTCGTCGTCCAGGTTCTGGTAGAAGCTGATCATGTGCTGGAACTCGTGGGCCAGGGTCGAGACCAGCTCGCGCGGCCAGTAGCTCCCCTCCAGGCTCCAGTCGCCGGAGGTCTCGACGCCGTCCGTCCCGGCGCTGGCGAGCATCACCGCGTCTATCGCGAAGCAGACCATCTCGTTCGAGTACGCGGAGTACGACGCGCCCGAGCCCTTGACCAGGTTGTCGCGGCCGTAGAAATACCCGAGCACTCCGCCGGTCGTCGATCCGTCGTCGTCGATATCGAGCAGGACGATATCGATGACGCCGTCGAAACCGATGAGCGAGGAGGAGCCGACGTCGCCCCACTCCGCGCCGAGGACCTTGGTGACCCAGTCGTAAATATCGTTGTCGGTACCGGCCTCCCCCGACAGGAATTTCCCGGCGTACGCGTCCGTCATCGCCTGCGAGACGAGCAGGGGCTTGTCGCCGTCGAGCGAGTCGTCGTCGTCGTCCCAGCAATCGTCGGCGACCCAGACGCGGAGCGCGCGCTCGCCCATGGCGGTCGCCGTCGCGCCGGAGACGTAGCGGAGCGTCACCGGCACGGCGTTCGCCACGGTCTCGTAGTCGTAGAAATCGCGGACGTCGCCGACCGAGCCGAGGGCGGCTTCGTCGACCTCGAACGACGCGCTCCCCGAGACCGACCTAGCGGCGCCGTACGGGTCGGCCTCGGCCTTCCCGCCGCGCAGCTCGTCCCTGAGCTCGGCGTTGCGGTCGGTAACCTCGGGCGCGCCTCGCGGCGGACGTCCCGCGGGCGGCGGCCCGCTCAAGCCGAGCGATCCGGGCGTCGTCCGGGCTACCGCGGTTCCGCCGGCAGCGGAGGACCGGGCCGACGAGGCCGACGGCTCGACGCCGGGCTCGTCGGCGTAGGAGCCGAGCGACGAATTGGTGAAGACGAAATAGACGTCGCCGGCCGACTCGAGGGAGACCGTAAGGGTCAGGCTCCCCGACGACTTAATCGTCCGGACGGTCGTCGGCTCGGATATCGCGACGCTGACGGCCTCGGCGGACGAGGACGCCTCGCCGCTTCCGTCTTCGGTCCCGTCATCCGAGCCGAAAAGGCCCTGCAGGAACGAGCATGAAGCGAGCGCGAGCGGTAGCGCCGTCGCAGCGGCGAGGCGCGCTAGTCGTATTCTCATGGTTGTCTCCGCGATCGGGCCCCGGGCCCGTCATTATGTAAATATCCCGGCGATGACCGACGATACGGCCTCGGCTGTAACGATACTGTAAACTCCGGACAGTCTCGCTCCGATCCGCCGCCGGCAGCCCGGTTCGTCAGTAGGTAGCGCGTTGACACGGCCCTTGATCGCGCTTACCCTCTCACGGAAAAAGGAGCGATTATGTCGATCAAGACCTCCTCGGGCCCCGGATCGGAGCTAGACAGGATACTCCGGGACGTCGGGCAACCGGATACGCGCGCGCTGTTCTACTTCTTCTCGAGCGAGCTCGCCGGCTCCGGTATAGTCGAAGCGGTCAACGGGCGATTCCCGGGAACCGCCTGCGTCGGCGCGTCGATGATAGGCGGCTGGTCGAACGCCGGGGCGATCGAGAAGGGCGTCACGGCGATGACGCTGTCCTCGGAAGAGGTGGAAGAATCATTCCTATCGATGGCCGAGGGCGTTAAGGCCGACCCCGCCGGGGCGGCGCGCCGCGCCCTCGCGGACATGAGGCGGCAGCTCAAGGGGAGGAAACTAAACCCGGCCGAGTATATCGGCGTGATCCTGTTCGACGGGCTGTGCCTCGGCGAGGAGATCATGCGCGAGCTCATGGTCGCGGAGGACTTCCCGATACCGCTCGTCGGGGGAGCGGCCGCCGACGAGCTGGCCTTCGAGGCCACCTACGTCGCCTCGGGCGCCAGGATGTCGTCCGACGGCCTCGTGCTGCTCGTGCTCAGGATGAAGGTCCCGTTCTACTACGACCATTTCGTCCATTGCCGCCCCGCCGGCTCCTCCATGGTCGTGACGAAGTCGGAGCCGTCTCGCCGCGTGGTCTGGGAGATCGACGGAAAGCCTGCCGCCGCGCGCTACGCCGAGCTTCTCGGCCTGCCTGGCCCGGAGGCAGTCGGGGTCATGGACTTCTCGCGGCGCCCGTTCGGCGTCACCATCGGGGACACGGTCTACGTCAGGAGCCCGAACGCGGTCGTCGACGGAACGGGCCTGCAGTTCTATTGCTATATCGAGGCGGGCACGACCGTCAGCCTGCTCGAGCCGGGCGATATACTCGAGAACGCCAGGGAAGCCCTCGTGGAAGCGAACCGGCGGCTCGGCGAGGTACGCGGCGCGCTCCTATTCAACTGCGTGCTACGGTACCTGGAGCTCAAGGCCTCGGGGTCGACCGCCGCCTTCAACGATATATTCGCGTCCGCGCCGTTCATCGGGTTCAATACCTTCGGCGAGGAGCTATTCACGCACCACAACCAGACGCTGACGGCGATCTTCATCGGGAGGTAGGAAGATGGACGCGACGAAGCCCGCTATCGCCGGATCGGAGCGGAGGACGCTCCATTACCTGAACAGCAAGTTCAAGGCATCGATATTCGAGGTCGTATCGCGCAGCGAGCTGCTATCCGCGACGGTCGCGGGGCTCAACAGGCGATTCCTCGATATGACGGGACTGTTCAAGCGAGTCGGGGTCTCGCTCAAGGCCAGCATGAGCGCGTTCTCGGCGACCTTCGACGAGGCCGGAGCGCGCGTCGAGGAGGCCGACCGGAGCTTCTCGTCGATCGAGTCCGTCTTCGACGAGGCGTACTCGCTGAGCGAGGCGCTCAGGAAGGAGGCGACGAACGCGGGGGAGCAGCTGGCGGTCATCGACGACATCGCCGAGACCATGAGCATCCTTTCGCTCAACGCGTCCATCCAGGCGGCGAGGGCCGGCGGCGCCGGCAAGGCCTTCGCCGTCGTGGCGGCGGAGATCAGGCGGCACACGGTCTCGACCAAGGAGTCCATCGAGCGGACGGGCCAGAGCGTCGATTTCCTCGTGAGGACGATAGCGTCGCTGGCCTCGGACATGGACAGGATCAGGGAGGAGGTGCAGTCCGGCTCCCGCGTCATGAAGGAGCTCGTCGAGATCATCGAGCGCGAGCGCGTGGAGCTTTCGTCGGTCAACGCGGACCTCGAGGCCGTCGACCGGGGCTTCGAGGACTACGAGGCCATCAAGGCGGCCCTGGAGCGCATGATCGGGCAGTCGGCGGTATCGAAGACCGAGATAGAGCGCATCCTGCTCTCGTACCAGCGCCATCTCGACGCGATCGAGCGGACATAGCGCCGCGGGGCCGCGCCGCGGTTTTCGGTTGCGGCCTCGCGCCGCCGCGTATATAGTCGTATTCCCATGATAGAAAGCGATGTACTAGTCATCGGCGCCGGCCTGTCCGGCCTGACCTGCGCCGCGCTGCTCGCCGAGCGCGGACTATCGGTACGGGTGCTCGAGGCCTGCGCGACGCCCGGCGGCTCCTGTTCGTCCTTCAGGCGCGGAGCGGTCACCTACGACCTCGGTGCGGCCCTGCTTTTCGGCTTCGACGGCGGCTTCTCTCCCCACCGCTACCTGATGGACGAGCTCGGCGAGCCCGTAGACGTCTACCGCCACGAGGCGCCGTACAGCGTGCGCTACGGCGAGCGCCGCATCGTGTTCCATCGCGACGTGAACCGCTTCATCGACGAGCTGGCGGAGGCCTTCCCCGGCACCCGCGACTCGCTGCGCGCGTTCTACGACGAGCTGTACGCCCTCCACCCGCTCATAGCCGGCTCGTCGGCCTCGTACGTACCGCCGAGCGAGATGCGGCTCAAGGACCTGGCGCCCGCCAAGGGAGCGGACCCGTGCGACTCGCTCAAGGCGCTGACCCTATTGGCCAAGAGCGCCGAGTCGCTCGCCCGCAAGCACCTGCGCGACGTGTCGCTGATACGGTTCTTCGACAAGCTGACCTCGACCTACTGCTACACCACGATGCCGGAGACGCCCGCGGTGCTCGCGGTCACGATGTTCGTCGAGAACCACGAGGGCGGGGCGTACTCGATAGCCGGGGGCCCGGCGATGCTCGCCGGCCGGCTCGAAAAGGCCGTGGAGGATCGCGGCGGCTCGATCGAGTACGGCGCCCCCGCGAGCCGTATCCTGTTCGACGGCCGGCGCGCGGTCGGGGCCGCGACCGAGGACGGCCGCGAGTTCCGCGCGCGCGACGTGGTCTTCACCGGCGCGCTGTCGCAGCTTGCCTCCGGGCTCGTGCCCGAGCGGCTGCTGCCGAGGCGCTGGAAGAAGCGCGTCCTGGGCTACGAGATGACCTACCGCAACTTCATGGTCTACGGCACCGTCGACAGGGCGGCCCTGCCCCCCGACGCGATGCCCATCGAGGTGTTCATCGACAACAAGGAAGCGATCGACGAGGGCGACGTCACGCTCTACCTGGAATCTCTCGAGGACCCGAGACTGGCTCCGGAGGGGCGATGCTCCTTCATGCTGCTCGGGCCGACATTCTCCGCCTGGCCCGCCCCCGGCTCGGCCGCCCATCGCGATCCCGCCTACGAGGCGGCTAAGCAGGCCGAGGGCCGGCGCATCCTGGGCCTCGTCGACCGCCGCTGGCCCGGCTTCGCGGCCGCCGTCGGCGACGCGGTGCTGGCCAGCCCGACCACCGTCGAGCGCTACCTGCGCAAGCCCGGCGGCGTCGTAGCGGGGCCGAAGCAGGCGCTCGGGCAGGCCCTGCTCAAGCGTCCCGGCGCTAGGTCCCCGTGGCCGGGGCTGTGGTTCGCCGGCGAATGGACGACGATGGGCACCGGTACGCCGGCGGTAACCGTCTCGGGCATAGGCGCCGCCGACCGCGTGCTCAGGGAACGCGGCCTTCCGGAATTCCGCAACGCGCCGCGCGGGAATTCGGTCGTTCGCCTGTTGCCGACCGGGACGCCGGGCAACGTGCCGGCGAGCGCCGCCGGCGTCGAGGCGTCGCGATGCCGCTGGTGCGAGCGGCCGCCCTGCGCGCTAGCCTGCCCCGCCGGCATCGACGTACCGGGCGCCCTGCGGCGCCTGGAATGCGGCAACGAAGCCGGCGCCGCGAGGCGCGTCGCGGAGAGCGACCGCGGGCGGCCAGGCCGCGAGCCCGGCCGGGTCTCGTGCGTCGGCTGCGCCGCGCCTTGCCTCGAGGTATGCGTCAGGCACGACGTGGACGGCCGTCCGGTGGCTATCGCGGAGCTGCTGTCGGGCCTCTAGCCGGCCCGGCTCGCGTCAGTCGCCGAGCATGTCCGCCATCAGGCTGTCGACGTCGGCCTGGTCCATGTCGGCCTTGCGCTCGTAGGCAAGCTCCTGGTTAGCCGCGCGCAGCTTGCGCAGCAGGCTGTAGATGACCACGAGCAGGAACTTGTTGCCGCCCGCCGGCTTGCTCCGTATGAAGGCGCTCATGTCGTCGCGGTGCAGGCGCAGCAGCGTCACCTCGTCGGCCGCGCTGACCGTCGCGGTCCGCTTCACCCTGATGAAGATGCCGGCCTCTCCGAATACGTCCCCCGGGCCGAGCGTGCAGATGTACACGCTGCGGAGCGAACCGTCCAGCGACGCCTCGTCGACGGTCACGTTGACGGCGCCGTCGAGGATCGCGAAGAAGTATTGGCTGACCTCGTCCTCTCGGACGATGATCTCATCGGGGCGGCAGGTCACCACGGCGGCCTTATCGATCAGGAAGTCGAGCTCGGCCGGGGACAGGTACTTGAAGGTCGTGACGGCCGCTATGCGCCCGCGCCACTGAGACTTTTCTTTCGTTTCGTTCATACCCGGATTCTACGCCGAGGCGCGTCGTCGCGCAATCCCGCGCAGTCCTTGACAAGACCGCAGTAATTTCGACAATGGACGTCAGGAGCGTACAATGATCGACACAGAGCTAGATATCGCCTGGATACTCCGCGAGCACGGCGAGCGGGACCTCGCGGCCGCGCGCGATATGTTCCCGATCGAGGTGGCCAGGAAGAGCAGGAAATTCCATCGCCAGATACCCGGGTACAGGACGAGCCCGCTCCTCGCCCTGCCCCACCTGTCCGCGATGTTCGGGGTAGGCGGCATCTGGGTCAAGGACGAGGCGTCGCGCATGGAGCTCAACAGCTTCAAGGTGCTCGGCGGCTCGTTCGCGCTCTATCGCTTCATCCAGGAACGCCTCGGCATCCCCGACGATAAAATGTCGTACGAGTACCTCCTGTCGAAGGAGGTCAAGGACCGCCTCGGCTCCATCACCTTCGCGAGCGCCACCGACGGCAATCACGGCCGGGGCATCGCCTGGGCCGCCCAGAAGCTCGGCCACCCCTGCGTTATCTACGTGCACGCCGAGACGAGCCGGCGCAGGATCGACGCGATCCGGGGCTACGGCGCCACCGTCAAGATCATCGACGGCAACTACGACGACGCGGTCAGGCAGATAGCGGTCGACAGCGCCAAGTACGGCTGGGAGATCATCAGCGACACCAGCTGGGACGGCTATACGGCCGTGCCTACCTGGATCATGCAGGGCTATACGACGATGCTCGCCGAGGCCCAGGAGCAGTTCAGCGCCCAGGGCGTCGTCAAGCCGACGCACGTCTTCGTCCAGGCCGGCGTCGGCGCCCTCGCCGCGGCGGTAACCGGCTACTACCACAACCTATTCGGCGCCGACGCGCCGATATGCGTCGTCGTCGAGCCCGACCAGGCGGCTTGCCTCTTCCATAGCGCGAAGGTCGACGACGGCGAGCCCCATTCGGTGGGCGGCGCCCTCGACACCATCATGGCCGGCCTCGCCTGCGGCGAGCCGAGCCCCTTGGCCTGGGACGTGCTCAAGGAGACCGTCGACGCCTTCGTGACCGTACCGGACTACGTCGCGGCTAAGGGCATGCGCATCTACGCGACGCCGCTCAAGGGCGACCCGTTCATCGTCTCGGGCGAGAGCGGCGCGGTGACCCTCGGCGCCCTCGTCACGATCATGCAGGAGAAGGGCGCGAAGGCGCTCAAGGAGGCGCTCCGGCTCGACGAGGACAGCCAGGTGTTGCTGATCAACTCGGAGGGCAACACCGACCCGGTCCAGTTCAGGCGTATCATCTGGGAAGGCAGCAACCCGGTACCGCGCCAGCATTGGTCGGAGCGGGACTAGTCCTAGCCCTTAGCGCGCCGGCCGTGCTACAGTAGGGCCGTGGACATCATGAACGCTCACGTCGACTATTATTACCGCTCGTACTCGTCGCGACTCCCCCGTGGAGGCTCGCGAGGCTAGCGGCGGAGCGTACGCCGCGAGAGCCCGCGGCCGGTTCCCCGAGGGGGCGCCGGCCGCGGGCTTTTTTACGCCCGGCCGCGTCCCCGGTCGGCGCCGCCCGCGCCTCTCCACGACGGTCCGCGAGGAGGCATACCATGAACGCGAGGAACGAGGCCGAGCGCCAGCTGAGGCTGCTCGAGCGCGGCTGCGACGAGGTCGTCCCCCGGGAGGCCCTGCTCGATAAGCTCGAGCGGAGCGTCGAGTCAGGGACGCCGCTACGGGTCAAGCTGGGCATCGACCCTACCGGGAGCGCCGTGCATATCGGGCACATGGTCCCGATCGGCAAGATGAGGCAGTTCCAGGACCTGGGGCATACGGCCGTGCTGATCATAGGGGACTACACCGCGTCTATAGGCGACCCGACCGGCCGCAACGCCGAGAGGCCGCCGCTGTCGATGGAGAGCGTGCGGCTCAACGCCGAGCGCTACGCGGAGCAGGTCTTCCGCGTCCTCGACGGCGCTAAGGCGGAGCTGCGCCGGCAGAGCGAGTGGTACGGATCGCTGTCGCTCGCCGAGCTGCTCGGCCTCGCCGGGTCCTTCAGCCTGGCCCAGCTCCTGGCCCACGAGACCTTCAGGAAACGCTACGACGACGGGGCGCGCGTCGGCCTGCACGAGCTGCTCTACCCGGCGCTCCAGGCCTACGACTCGGTGATGGTCGGGGCCGACGTCGAGCTGGGCGGCACGGACCAGAGGTTCAACATCCTCGCCGGAAGGGAGCTGCAGCGCGACCGGGGTCTCGACGCGCAGTGCGCGATGCTGATGCCCCTCCTGCCCGGGCTCGACGGCCGCAAGATGTCCAAGTCCTTCGGCAACGACATCGCGGTCGACGCCGGGCCCGACGAGCAGTTCGCTCGCGTGATGGCCATAGCCGACGAGGCCATGGCCGCCTTCCGGGGACTCGTACTGCTCGAATCGCCGGAAGAGATCGCCGGCGCCGCTTCCAGGCTCGAGGCCGGCGAGAACCCGATGCGCCTCAAGCTCGAGCTGGCGGCGGGCGTAGTCGACCGGTTCAACGGCCCGGGCTCCGGGGAGGCGGCCCGCGCTGCCTGGGAGCGGCGCTTCTCGAGGCGGGAGACGCCGGACGAGGTCCCGGTCTACAGGTGCGCCCGCGCCGTCGACCTGCGCTCGCTGATGCGCGACGCCGGCCTGGCCCCGTCGTCGAGCGAGGCGGCCAGGCTCGTGGCCCAGGGCGCCGTCTACGCCGGGGACGCGCGGCTCGCCGACCCGTCCATGCTCGTCGTACCGGGGGAGCTGCCGGACGAGGGCCTCGTGATACGGGTGGGGAGGCGCCGTTTCCTTCGGGTCGTGCGGGACTAGCCGCCGGGATCGGCGGCGGGGCCGGCGACGGTACGTGCGGCTACGATAGCTCGGCGGAGAAGGCCACGTGGGCGCGGCCGCCTATCGTCACGCGGACCGGCTCGCCGCCGTCGGAATAGACGGTCACGTCCATGTAGCCCCTACGGTCCATCGCCTCGCCCTGCTTGATCCTGAAGCGGTACCCGTCGGCCCTGGCAGGTATTCGGCCGTAGCGGGTCAGGTAGGCGCCAAGCGGCCCGTTCGCGTTGCCCGTCACCGGGTCCTCGCGTATCCCGATCGCCGGCGCGAACATCCTACCGCTCGCCAGCACGCCAGGCTCTCCCGAGTCGAGCGAGAACGCGTAGAAGCCGTTGCAGCCGACGCGCCCGCTCAGGGCCGCGAGCGCCGAGTCGTCCGGGTCGAGCGCGTCGAGCCTCGCCCGGCTGGCGAGCGGCACCATCACCTTACTGTGGCCGGTGGATACGATCCGGACCGGCAGCCCGGGCTCCAGGTCCGCCGGCCCGAGTCGGAGCGCGGCCAGCATGCCGGCTTCGTCGTCGCCCTCGAGGATAGGACCGAATTCGATAGCGCCCTGGGTCATCACGACCCGCAGGTCGTCTCCGTCCGGCAGCACCTCCACCGGCAGGATACCCGCCTTCGTCCTCATCCTGACGACGCCGCTCCGGTAGCCGCGCTCGATCGCGCGCACGTAGTGGGCCGCCACCGTCGCGTGGCCGCAGACGGG
>ERZ795053.2965-NODE-2965-length-19893-cov-4.289495_pt1 | contig 19893 bp, 6 predicted proteins | sample MGYA00375137_ERZ795053 | MGnify/ENA primary metagenome ERZ795053 (study PRJEB30182, sample SAMN05720284) | activated sludge metagenome | isolation source: Anaerobic digester | place: Hong Kong | collected 2014-12-17 ...
TTCTGGCTCAACTTCTTGTTTCTTGGGCAAGAAGTCAACTGTTTAGATACTATATGAAACCCTTTCTCGTAAAATTACTTCTATTTGTAATAGCCGTATGCCTTTTACAGCTAGCCATTTCCGCCTTGTATCCACCTCACCTACCGGACGAAATTTTGCAGTTGGACCGATACCTACAAGATGACACCGATATTATTTATTTCGGCGACAGCACCTTAATCTATCCCGTAGGCGAGGTCACGACCGGCGAAATTCTGCAAGAGCTGCTGCCGGAGCAGACCATCGGCCAGGTGGCCCATCCGGCTTATAATGCGGACCTGTATCGCCGCTACGCCGACTACATCACCCGGTTCGACCACCGGCCCGACAGAGTCATCATCCCCATTAACCTGCGCTCTTTTTCGCCGGAGTGGGATCGACGGCCGGCTTACCAATTCGAGGCTGAAAAAGCGGTGCTAACTTATGGCCGGCTGCTGTCAACGATGTTTTACCGGCCGCTGGCGACTTTCGGTGGGTTCGACTCGCCGATCAGCCAGGCCGATTTCTTGCATACGCCGGTTTACAGTGGAACCACGCCGGTAGGGCAGGTCGGCGATTTTGAGGAACAGTTGGGCCACACCACATTGGCCACGCAGGCGAATAATGTCGCTTCGGCTTACTATCGCAATCTACCGGAGGAAAATGACGAGGCCACGCTGGCAGCCTCGCTGGTCTACTATTACATGGGTGAGCTGGACCCCAACCACCGCAAAATTCAATCGTTGCTGACCACCGCCCGCCAACTAAAAGCGGGCGGAATTAAACCCATTTTCTACATCAGCCCGCTCAACACCCAATTGGGCGAGCGCGTTCTGGGCGAGACGTTTGGCCGGCAAATTGAGGCCAACACGGCCGTGATCGAGCAAGCCTTTCGCAGCGAAAAGATCGATCTACTGAATTTGGCGTTCGCGCTAGAGCCGTACTATTTTGTCGATACCGAACACCTGACTGAAAACGGCAAGGCTCGGGTGGCCGAAGCCTTGGCAACGCTGATCAAAGCCGCCCCATCAGAACCGTTAACCTCGACCCAATCCGATCAGTCGGACGTAGCGCAGGTTGCTCCCGGCTCGGCCATCGCCCAGATCACCTCGCCGCCAACCGCCACGATAAGTGCGGCATCGGTGGGGCCAACGCCGACCGGCGCCCACGTGGTTCGCCGAACCAACGGGGCGGGCAGCGTGACGGCTGTCGAGTCGGTCGGGACGTTTGAGCCGGTCGGCAACTACTTCGTCGATCTGTACCGCATTCGCTACCGCACCGTGACCGATGACGACCGGCCGGTCGAGGCGCGGGCCTATCTGTACATCCCCCTGACGGCTGAGCCGGAGGCCTTTCCGGTGCTGGCTTACGGCAACGGCACCACCGGCATTGGCCCCGGCTGCGCGCCGCTCGACGAGATCCGGCAGGGCGCGAACTGGGGCGGGAACCACTATCAAATGCTGGAATACGCGGCCCAAGGCTTCATTGTGGTTTGGTCCAACGGCCAGGGCTTTGACGATACCCAACCGGCGCACCCCTATTTTATCGCCAAAAATGAAGCGCGAACCACGCTGGATGCGGTGCGGGCGGCCTACAACTTTATTGAAGAGGGGCGCGCCGCCGAGACCGAGGCCAAGCCGATGGCGGCGGTCTTCTTGGGCGGCTACTCCAGCGGCGGGCACGCGGCCTTTGCCGCCAAAGATTGGGCGGCTCGCTATGCGCCCGAGTTGACCATCAAAGGGGTTTTGGGCCACGGCCCGACCACCAACGTCGAGACGCTGATGAAAGAAAATCCTATTTTCAGCCCGTACCTGGTCTATGCCTATCGCGCTTTCTATGGCGAAGTGGTGATCGACCCCACCCGCGTTTTTCAGGACAACTGGCTGGTCAGTTTCAACAGCGATGCCATGACCAAATGTATCGATGACATCTACTACTACTATTCGCCCAATGCCCGCTTGATGTACCGAGGCGACTTTAGGGACGCGCTGTACACCGACCGCCTGGCCAGCTTTGCGCCCCAATTCAAACGGGCGCTCGATACCAATGCAACCGGTCTGGCCGGGGCCGGTCTGGCCGTGCCGGTGCTAATTTTGCAAGGCACAGCCGATATGGTGGTCACTCCGCCCAGCCAGGAGGCGTTTGTAACTGAACTGTGTCGCCGGGGTAGCCGGGTCACTTATCTGACCTATCCCGCCATCGATCACGCCCAAACGCGAATCGAAAGCTTTCGCGACACGATTAGCTGGATGAAAACGCTGGCCGAAGGTGGCCGGCCCAAATCAAGCTGCGGCAGCCTGATGGGGCAATAGCAACCGCGATGTTATTTAACTCTTTGCCGTTCCTTCTCTTTTTTCCCATAGTCATGGGGCTATATCTAGCCTGTCCGGATCGCTATCGTTGGGCGCTGCTGCTGGCCGCCAGCTATTATTTTTACGCGGCCTGGAAGGCGGAGTACGTACTGCTGATTGTGGCCGCCACGCTCATCGCCTACGGGACGGCGCTTCAGATGGCCCGAACCGAGCGTCGGGCGGCGCGATTGGCCCTGCTGCTGATTAGCGTGATATCAAACCTGACGATATTGCTGGCCTTCAAATATTTCAATTTCTTTAGCGACTCGCTGCGAGCCATCCTTGCGCAAGCCAGTATCTTTTACGATCCCCCGCTGGTCGAGGTGCTGCTGCCGGTGGGTATTTCCTTTTACACCTTTCAAATCATCGGTTACAGCATCGATGTGTATCGCCGCCGGCTTGAGCCGGAGCGGCACTTGGGTTACTTTGCCCTGTTTGTGGCCTTTTTTCCGCAGTTGGTGGCCGGTCCCATCGAGCGCGCCGCGCACATGCTGCCGCAATTCCGCCGCCGGTTCGAGTTGGACGCGGCGCGGTTGACCGGCGGCCTGCAATTAGTGCTGTGGGGCTTGTTCAAGAAGGTCGTCATCGCCGACCGGTTGGGGCTGTACGTTGATGCCGTCTATAACCAGCCCACGACTTACACCGGCTGGCCAATTTGGGTGGCAACTTTTTTCTTTGCCTTCCAAATCTACTGCGACTTTTCCGGCTACACCGATATCGCTCTGGGCCTGGCCCGGATGATGGGCTTCGACCTGATGGAGAATTTCAAGCAGCCCTATTTCGCTGCCTCACCGGTCGATTTTTGGCGGCGCTGGCATATCTCCCTATCCACCTGGTTTCGAGATTATCTCTACATTCCCTTGGGCGGCAATCGAGTACCTGTCAGCCGGTGGTACGCCAACCTATTCATCGTCTTTTTGGTAAGTGGGCTGTGGCACGGAGCCAATTGGACTTTTGTGGTCTGGGGCGGGCTGCACGGTCTATACGTCATTGTCGAGGTGGCTACGCAAGGGGTGAGAGCCGGTTGGAACCGGCGGCTAGGACTCAATCGTTGGCCGGGGCTGCTGACCGTCGGCAGCCGGTTGTTGACCTTTAGTCTCATCTGTCTGACCTGGCTCTTTTTCCGAGCAAACTCGGTGGGGGATGCGCTGACGCTGCTGGCCCACTTACGCCCACTCGCCAACCCGGCCGAAATCAACGCTCCCTGGCTGACGGTCGTCGATCATCCGGCACAACAAATGGCTCTGGCCGTGGGGTTGATTCTGCTGCTTCTGGTGATTCAGTGGGGCCAGGTTCGGGGTTGGTCGTGGCCGGTTATCTTCCTACGCCCGGTGTGGCTGCGCTGGGCCACCTATCTAATCCTGGTGCTGTCGATCTTGAATTTGGGGATCGCCAGCGAGGTTCCGTTCATCTATTTTCAGTTTTAGCCGCTGTCTAGCGTATGGCGGTCAGAAGGATTAGTTGTTTGATCAGCATGGTGGCATAGCAGCCCGTCGGCAAGTAGAAAGAAACGGTCACGGCCTGATCGCCAGGATGTAGCTCATCGGCAAATTGATCTAAAATAAAAACAGGGACGGTAATGAAGACCGGCCGCGTTTTGATGGTCCGGTAGGGAGCGCCGCTGGGCCACTTTATCTTTTCTACATCGATAGAGAGCCGGGGCAGCATGGGGACGGTCTGGTCGATCGGCAGCGCCAGCGGCCCCAGATACGGCAATTCCACCTGAACGGCGTTGAACTGCTGCTCGATGATCTGTTTTAACCGGCTGTTCCACACGTAGCTGTTATAAGAGGAGACAAAGAAATTAAGCTTACCGGCTGCGCTGGTCGACAGCGCTGTCTGGTGCGAACCGGATTGGTGCAGCGCCGCCACGGCCTGAGCGATCTCGCCGGCGTCGATGCCGGATTGGAGATAGTGATGATAAGCAGCCGCCCAGTCACCGGCCAGCAGCGCCTGCCCGATGAGATAGGTGTTGTGAATGCTACCGGGCAGACCGAACCGCTGTTCGTCGTAGTAGTTGATGAACTGGAAAAACCGGTCGCTATCGAGGTTACGGGCCAGATTGCCGGCGATCTCAGGCGCCAGTTGGCGGATGATAATGGTGAACTTGTTGCCGTGGAGCAGCCGGGGCCGAACTGGCTCTTGACCATAACCCAGGAGTCGATCGATGGCGATGGTTAACCCACTACCGGCAAAAAATTCGTTAGCCTGCCGGATCTGTTTGTTGGAAACCACGGCCCGTAGCGAAATGGCTTGCCGAGTTACGGCGAATTCATCTTTCAACCCGGCTGCCGAGACATCCGGCCGGGGACAGTTAAAATAATCGGCCAAATGGTGCAGCAAGGTGAAAGTGGTCATATTTTCTTTTTGGACCCATAGATAGGTATAGGCGGCGTTCTTTTTGGGGGCGTAGTGGGGTTCCAGATAAATTTCGTCAACCATAAAATCCGAATTCAACGTTTTGAGTTGAAACGGCGGTAAAACTACAGCACTTTGAATAGGTGTCATGGCGATGCCTTTGCTCGACCGATTATTTTTTAGAACAGGTTTATTGGCCAAGAGGGTTTCGCGTTTAGCCACCCCGACAAATTCGGATTTCACTGAAAAAAATGACGACGATATGATATTGGCCGGCTAACGCACCGCTCATGGTAGCACATGCTGCCGATTATGAAAATTACAACTGTATATGAGATTAGTTCTAATTTCGTTGGAAAAAATTACCCCCGTAAACACCTCCCGTCGACCATGACCACTCCGCCTTTTGAGCCCCCAACTTTCATCCTCATAATTCATCCCTCATCATTCATAATTAAAAAAGCCCCACAGGCCAAATCTACGGCCCGCAGAGCTTCTATCCTAAAAAATGTTCAATTTTTGACCGGGCTAGAAACCCATCAGGCAACACCCCATCTGCATTTTCCTAACTGGAAACCGTCAGATTGAACGTCGCAGTTGCGCCGCCCGCAACGCTGGCAACCACCGTAAAAGCGCCGGCCTCATAATAGGCATAGACGCTCATGCCATCGGGCATTTCGTTTAATGTGGCGATGCCTTGGCTATCAGTTTTTACGGTGGCCGGAGTGGCGCCGCTTGGATGCACTTGTACAGCCATACCTTCCGGGTACGTGCCGGGATTGAAATCGACGAGGACATCCGGCAAAATGCTGCCTTGCGCATCGGTTAAACGAATTTGTAACGGGGCGAATTTCGCCTGACCACCAGATACGGAACCTCTGACACGGGCGACAGATTGTTTATCACCGGAAACTAAAGTAAGCACCGCGCCAGGATAGGCAGGCCGGGCCGGCGTTGGGGCAACGGTCAGGTTAAATGTTTGGCTGAGATTATTCAGACTTGCCGTCACTGTAAAAGCGCCTTCCGCGTAGTAGCAGATCACGCTGTCGCCGAACATCGCATTCAGTGTGGCGATGCCGGATGCATCGGTCGTGGCCGTTACTGTTTTTGACCCGCCGGAAGGTTCAAGCTGAATCGCCATTTCCGGCGGACCGGCTGCCGCAAAGCTGACCTTCGCCCCGGCGACTGGAATGTCATTGGCGTCCGTGACGCGCACTTGCAGTTGGTCAAAATGAGCTTGCCCGCCGGGAATTTCAATCGGATTTGTTCGCGCCACGCTTTGGTTGTTGCCGGAAACGATGGTCAGTTTTGCCGCTGCACCCGCTGCCTGGGTTGTAACGGCATTGGATACCGGAGACCAATCACTCATTTTAACGGAGCCGGTGAGCGGCGTTTTAATCATCACCCGGCCGCCGGTCATTTTCGCCCCATAATGCCCTGCCCACCCATTGACATCCTTGCCGCTGTGTTCGAAATAAACAAACCGCACGCCCGCGCCATAAGCCGAGAACAGGTGTGAGATTTTTTCCCAGGGATAAACCCAATTCGGCGCGATCGGCGCATTGATAACGCCGGTGTCAAAACGCTGGATGACTTTTTGACCCGCGTCACGCAATTCGACGACCAATTGATATTGGCCCACGCAATCGCTGCGCGAGCACATCCACTCGCTTATTTCGATATCCGGGACGCTATCCAAATAGGCTGCGGCAAAGCCCTCTGCCAAAAGATCGATGGTTTGGGCTTTTTTATCCCATTGATATGATGTGACAAAATTGGTATTACCCTCGGTGCCGGGGCAGGAGGCCGCCGGGCCGTCTTCGATTTGCCACTGATTGCCGCCGTTCGCCAGAATCTGCCAGTTGTTGAAACCGTCGGTGGCGTCGCCATTTTTGAGCACATTACGGGATTGCGTCCCTTTGGCCCGCACCCGAGCGCTCACGCTGCTGCCACCGGCCACTGCCGTTGCAGCGATGGTGGCTTGCTTCCCGGCAAATACGGCGTCAGGTGGCGGATCCAGCGGTGTTTGTTGATCGCCGATCAGCAGTTGCACTTCATAATCCACACCCTCGCTTGCATCATCCCAAGTGATGGTGAAGGTGTTGTTGGCATACGCCAAGTGCACATTGGTCGGCGCATCAAGTCCCGGCAAGGTCAACACCTCGGTCAGCGCGCTCCAGGCGCTGATCTGGTTTGTCGCCGTGGCCCTCACCTGCGCTTTGATGCCGTCGGCTGGAAAGTCTGCCCGGACCGCGAATTGCCATGTTACAATATTGTTTTGGCTATCTTTTGCTGTGAAATCGGGTTGATCGACTAATGGTGTTCCGGCCGCGTCGGTAATCTGTACTTGGTAATCGGTAGCACTACTCACGGCATCCCAATTGATTGCAACGGTGTTTTCTTGATCAACTAAATTGATTTTTACGTTGTAGGGCACTCCGATAATCGTTAGGCTGTCGGTGGATATTTTCCAGATACTCGGCAAAAAGTTATCCGCCACCGCCCGCACCTGCACTTGATAATTTATACCCGCCGCATCATTTAAAATGCTGAATTCAACGGAATACTGTGTTGGATCTTGTGCGGATTGTTGCATCGTACTCATAGTATCCAGCGGCGTACCGAACATCACCAAACGCGCCTGGTAATATTTTGCATTAGGCGCCGTATTCGCCAATGCCGCGATCAATTTTTCGTTCGCATACCGCAGTGGCTGTTGATCCGGTGAGTCGAGCCGGTTCATTGGATCGGACACGACATACGAGCTGGGCAGATACCCATCGGCGAAGGCCCGCACTTGCACTTTGTAGACCATACCCGCCGGTTGATCGCTATCGATCGTTATCGGAAACGCCGCTTGCGGTACATCGGAATTATCCGGCGCTGGCGTCATATCCACCGGATCACCAGAAGCAGCCCCGTCGATCAGTAGAAGAGATTCATACCTTTGGGCGTGTTCCACGGCGGCGGTCAGTCGCGCCACGAGCGTATTTCGAGACCAACCTAGCAGGCCGAATTGCGGATCGTCAAGTTTGGTCAGGGATTGCGTTGATACGTTCCACATACTGGAAACGTGTCCGCCACCTGTGGCCCGCACACGCACCTGAAATTGCGTGCCGCTGATTTGTGGATTCATGATTATTACAAATTTCGGTTGACTGCCGGTGTCCACGGCAGAGCCAAAATAACTCGCCGGTGTGCCATCGACAACAAGCTGGATATCATAATTATTGGCATCTGGGATGGCGGCCATAAAGGTGATAATGAGATTGCCGCTGGTTTCATCAACAGTAATCGACTGCACCTCGGGGGAGGCTAATCTTGTGACGCCCTCGGTCCCGGTGGCCCACAAGCTCGGTAATGCATTGGCGCCGAGCGCCCGCGCTTGCACTTTAAATTCCGTGCCGGGCGTGGTTTCCGTTATTGGGAACGACGCGAGATAGTCATTGCCCGCCTCTGCCGAGGAAACGTCAACGGTCGTTTCCTGGGGTACACCGTCAACAAGCAAACGCGCCTGGTAGCTCTCCGCGCCGGGTACCGTTGTTTGAATATTAATCAGCATGCCGCCGATATGGAGGGTTGGCGAGCCTATTCTGGGTTGCGACAAATGAGTGATACCATCCGTTGATGTGACCCACGCGCTGGGCAGCGCATTTTCACCAAGCGCCTGCACCCTGACCTGGTAATTGGCGCCGGGGGCATCGCTAGATAAAGCGAACTGGGCGATACGCTTATCCGGTTGTTGCGTGCTGGGTTGCATCTCGACCGTATCGCCGACAGGCGTGCCGTCTTTGATAAGCTGCGCGTTGTAACCGGATGCTCCGGCGACATCCTGGGCCAGGGTTGCGGTAAGTTGACCGTTGTTGTAAGCCAAAGCCTCAAGTTGCGGCGATGACAGCGGTTTGATCGCTTGTGTAGAAACCTGCCAGCCGCTGGGCACGCCCTGGTTCACCATCGAACGCACCTGCACTTGATATGTCGCCGTCAAATCGCTAATAACGAATTGCGCCTGCGGTGGCGTGCCATTCATAGTTTGTAGTGCGCCCGCCGGAGCATTGTTGACCACAAGTTGGGCTTGGTAAGAAGTCGCGCCATTTTGGGTTTGGTCGATTTGCGAGGTGATCGTTTGACCGGAAAGTTGCAGCGGTTTGAGCGTGGGAGGCGCGACTTTCCAGAAATCATCCGATACGGCGGCATCGCTTGCCCGGTAATTTGGCGCATAAGCGATAATTTCAACGTGATACGGCCCAACAGGTAAATCGCTCACGGAAAAATCAAGTTGGACGCCGCCGCTGGCCTGGGATTTATTGGCGGCGCCGCCTTTGACGGTAACCTGATAATAACCGGCATCGTTGGCTTTGCTCCATGTCACCCGTAAAGTGTTCGCATCAACCGGTGGAAATTGAATATTGGAAACTTTATCCAATTTCGGGGGGAGTGGCGGCGGATTATCACCACTGTGACTGCCGCCGCCATTGCCGCTGCTATGGGTGCCGGAGCCACTTGAGTTATCGCCGCTGCCGCCAAACAGCGAACCAATGAATCCACCGATTACGCCGCCAATACCGGCCCCGGCTGCGACTGCGGCGGCCACAGCGGCAGCCTCGGCGGCGGCCACACCCGCGCCGGCGGCCGCCCCGGCTGCCAATGCTGCTTCGGCGGCTTCAGCTGCGGCTGCGCCCAATTCGGCAATTTCCGCGGCCGACGCGCCTGCTGCTTCGGCGGCTTCGAGCGCTTCGGCAGCTTCTTCGGCAGCCTCGGCAGCTTCGGAGGTTGCTTCCGTAGCTTCGGGCGATTCTTCCACGGTTTCCATATCACAAATGAGGTTGCTGATGATGCCTTTGGCCAGCGCCTGCGCGCCAACCACGCTGATCAAGGCGCTCAACTTCACCGGTTGGCTGATCAATTGTTCGATTATCAAACCGGAGTTTGCAACAATTTGCTCGATCAAATCCCCCGGCAACCGCGATAAGGTCAGGTTGTCTTCCAGGGCAATTGTCAGCGTGATCTCCGGCATATCGACAAATAAAAATGGATGGTTGTTGTCGATGAGCGACAGCGAGTAGATGCCGTTCAACGTGACGTGCAGCTTGTTATCCGCCTGGTCTTTCATGCTGGGTTTAATGAGAAAATTGGTTTTGATGAGCTGCTCAAAACCGGTATTGACGATTTCCGCGCAACCGCTCTGCAACGCGGAAACAGCCTGACGCAACTTGGCCAGATCTAGCGCGACATCAGAATGGAAAGGCAGGCTGGTGAGATTAAAGCCTTCCGAAGTACTGTACGTGAACACCAGCTTTGAATATTTCAGCAGGTTGATTGAACCGACATAGGTGAACTCCGCCAGAATTTGGGCATCTTTCACCGTCTCGGTTTTGCCGACAGTCACTGTGCCGGTGGCGAATTCTTCACTGAATAATTTTAATCCGACATCCAAACCAAAGGCTTTGCGTGCAGTGAGGACTTGTAGCAGTAACGCCGGGCTTGTTGCAAAAGTTGAATCGTAAAAACCCATAAACCACAGCGTAATCGGATCATCAAAGCTGCCTTGGGCGATCACGCCGGATTGCGGCCCGGTCAGGCCATTCACGGTTTGGCCGTTGAGCACTTGCACCGCCAAATTGACATTTTTAGCAAACAGGCTGATTTTGGTTTCGAGGTTGAAATTGGGTTTGTACGTCGTGCCATCGTACACGAGATTGCTGCCGTCCAGGCTTTTGTAATAATAAATCCGGCCTTGCAGCAGCGTCAGCGCGGATTGGTTGGCCAGATAAGTTTTCTGATCTGAAGTATCGGGAACCGCTAAGAAAACGGTTTGGAAAAACATCAGCAAATCGAGCGGCTGCACCAACGCAATATTCACTAAAACCGGCGAACCACCGACCCAAACAATATTGGCCGTTAATGCAACCGGATAGCTGCCGTCCGGTTTTTTCGTACCAAAACCCACTGTACCGCCCAGTTGGATCACCGTCGGCGGTGCGTCCGCGCCATAGGTGTGATCGACAACCAAGAACAGATCTTCAAGTTTGATGCCGAACATACCCAGCGGGTCCGGCAAAGTCATCTCCAGATTGGCATCGACCTTGAAGATGGCTTTTTGCTCGCTGATGGTCATCACCCCTTTGAAGTCGAGCTTGTTTGGGTTGCCGTCACTGCTGAAATCAATCGAAGCATCTGCCAGCAAGCGCAAAACCGATGTCGTCTGCGCGGGTTGGTCGCTACCTTCCGCGGGGGGCGTGGTCGTCGAATCGACATAGGGCTGATAGTGCAATATCAAGTTGCTGAAGTGAATCACCCTGAAGACGGTGAAATTGCCCAATTGCGCGCTGAAGATCGTATCTTCGGGTTGTCCGCCGATGTGCGCGAACAAAATCAGTGTGCTCTGGTCGATGTTAACCAGCAAGGCCGCGACGTTGCCTAGCAGCGTCGTGTGGAACGTCAGCTTGCCATAGAGGCTGAGGCCCGCTTTCAGCGCGACTTGATCGCTGAGCGATATCGTATCGCCCAATTGCAATTTATCCGCCAATTGCTGTTGGAAGGTCGAATCTACCGCGTAATTGGCAAGCATAATACTCGCCGACTCCACCGAAATCACGCCATCGACCACGGCCAGGCTCCGACTGATACGCATAAAGGTGAAATTTTTGAGCGCTGCCGCCAGCACAAAGCCCCAGGTCGATTGGCTTGGCGCGGGGCTGCCATTATCGGACGGTGTGGGCGCGGGTAAATTCTTGACTTGCAAGGCCACAAGGCCGTAGAGCGGGTTGGTCTCTTCCGCACCAACGACTAATTCCCCCCACGCGAGGAATTGATCTTGCGTCAGATTGAGTTCGATGCCCGCTTGGAACTGCGTTGGCGGGTTAAAATCGCTGGGTTGCGGCGGCGCACTCAGCGCGTTGTCCGTTCCGCTGATGCTGCTGACCAGCGAGGCCGGGCTGAGCTTGGTCCCATCGCCGACGGTGACCGTGATGACGGTGTCGATGGCGCCTGTGCCCAGCGCAAGCGATGCCGCGCCCCAAATATCGTCGCCGATAGTGAAGGTGCCGTGTAATTCGCCGCTGGAATCGCCGCCATCGCTGCCCGCGCGATGAATCGACCCGCCCAGCGCGACCACGGCAAAGGTCGTCGAACCGAAATTGATCGGCCATTCCATCAGCGCGTCACCCATAAAATCGAATTTTCCGGTGCTGGGGACCAGCGTAGCGTCCGCCGCGATGATGGTCAAGCTGGTGGGGAAGTTGTAAACAGAGGGCAATTGCCACTCAGTAGAGAGCAAAGTTTGCAACAAGGACGCAAAATCAATATGTAAGCTCTGCGTCAACCGGCCCTTGAAGGTCCACGGGTCGCTGGCTTCCGGCTTGTTGGCGCTGACGGCAAACTGCGCCGGACCAATCCCCAGCAAGGCGCTGACCTCACCCGTGACGACTTTGTCGCTGCTGGGGCCGGCTTGATTCACTTGCAGGGCGATGTGGATGGTATCAATGTAAAACACACCGGGGAGCACATCCCAGCCCGAAGCCGCCTCCAGGCCGAAAGTCGCTTCCGGCAGATACTTATTTTGGCTATCGTAACGCATGGTGAAAGCCGCCATTTGCAGGCCGCCATCTGTCGGCAAGCCGGCGGGTAAGGCGCTGGTCACACTACTGGACGAAACAAAATTGCTGAGATCGTCCAGACTGCCCAGTTGGGCCGATTGTGCCCGCAAACGCACTTGCCAGATCGCCTGCTGATCGAAGGCGGTTAGCACGCCGACTTGCACAGACCCAATCGTCATCACGGAACTGAGTTCCCCCTGGATGAGGCGTTGCGCGGCCTCGCGTGGATTTTGTACATCCAACTGCGCGCGAATTTGATTCATCGTGAACCAGGGCAAGCCGTCAATGGTCCAGTTCTGGATGGTAAAGGCCACGGAAAAAGCCGTGATCTGGGGCGTATCTGGGTTGAACGAGATGCGCAATTGCTCCAGCGTGAAGCCGTCCGTCGCGCCGATTTTGCTCATGGACGCGCTCAAGGCTGTTTCGTCCTCATTTAACAGTTGGGCCGTATCCGATAGCTGGAACGCCTGACTGGTGCCGGCGGAAAGCGTCCAGGCGCCGCCTTGATCGGGCACTTGCACCAAGACATCTAGCGCAGTGAGCGACCCCAGGCGAAAACGCGCGCCAATCGTCCCTGCGGAAGCCGTCAGAAAGCCATCTGCCGTTTCGTAAACATCGGCGTCCAGCGTCATGCTCAGTTGTTCCAGTTCAAGCACGTTGGAAATGATGGTCCAAGTGGGCGCTGTCCCCGCGTCGGCGGCATCTGCGGCGGGCGGCGCCGTCAAGGTCGCGGCGACATACCACGACCAGCGATGGCTCTGTGGCGGATGGCGCATCATCAGTTGATTCAGCGTCAACTGACCGAGGCTTTCAAACTGGGTGGGCACGGCCAGGCGATTCCCGCCGAATAGCGCGTAAATATCGGCAAAACCACCGACGTAAAAGGGTTCACGCAGGCCTAATTCCCACGGGTTGTAGCCGGTGGGCAGTTGTAGGTAAACGTTCAACTGATGGTTGCTGCTCAAATCAAGCTGAGTGGTCAACCGGGCAACGTAATGCTTCGGTTCAGCTGCGATCAGCACGGTGGTCTGCAATTCCGGCTGCACCTTACCTAACGTCGCGTTTGATAAGCCGAGCACGGACCAGGCCGAGCCATCACCCGTGCTAGTCACCAATGCCTGCCCGGTTTGGCTGTCTACTTGCAGGAGGGCATGTTCGATGTTGGCCAGCTCCCCCGCCCAATTCATACTGTCATCACTTGTGAAGATATCCGGCGGCGCTAACGCAGCGGTCTGCAAGTCCGTAATGCTGATGGACCCCAAGGTCACGCTGAGTTTCATCTGCACCATAGCCGATGGCACAGTGAAGATGAAGGTACTGGCCAGTGGTGTCACATTGAAGAGTGTTATATCGCCTTGCAAGGTGACACTGCTAGGGGTCGCACTCAATTGGGCGTTTTCCACGGGCAAAGTTTGATCGGCAACCCCTAGCAAACTTGTAAACAAGCCTGTGATATTGCTCGCCTGCACTAAATCCGGCCCCAGTTGCGGGCTGCTGCCCGCACTCTGTAACCGCTGATAAAGGGCCAACAAATCGGGATTAATCGGTAAGGTTTTATCGATGGAAATGCTTGTGAAGTCTGACCAAGGTCCGAGGGCATGGGCGGCGCCGGCCCGCAGCCGGATTCGATAGGTCGCCTTTTCCGCCAAGTCATCAAAGGCAATACGGGCCTGGTTGGGATGTTCGGGGTCCAGTAGCGTCGGGATCAATGCTGTTTCACCGTTCTCATCTTGTACATCGAAGAGGTAGCGATCCGCACCGCTGACGGGCGTCCAAGTGATATCGATCCCATCGATGGAAAAGCGGAGTCGGGGCGCATCAACCTGCGGCAGCGTCTGGAGCGTGATCGACGTGGGGGTATTAGCCGGCGCGATCAAGCTCAAGGCCACGTTGATTTGCGCCCCGTCAACCAATGCCGAGCCGGAAACGGTCGCGCTAGTGCCACTGTATTGTATATCCGGTGCGGGGGAAAGAGCGGCGCCGCCTGAGTCGGTCACAACAACCAAGACGCTATACCCTTCCGGCACGGCGTCGGCGGGCCAGGTGATTTTCAGGACGTCCGTCTCAAAAACAATCTGAACAAGAGTTGGATCAATCGTCTGAGTTTGGCTCACAATATATCCTCATTCCGCATAATCCCGCCCATTTCCCAGTGGTATGATGCGTCTAAACGGGGCATTACACGCCCGATAATGGTCAAATAGCGAAAGGCACGCGGTCAATATCCAACCCGGGGATAACGGGGCGGACTTCCAGCGAGCCACGCGTGAAGCGCACGCCGGCGAAGTCCTGAATTTGGCTCGCCATTTGGCCCGGATCAACCTCGTACTCGATTAGCAAGTTAAAAAGGAACAAGCGGCGCAAATCTTTATCAATACGGGGCCAGATATTGCCGCTCGGCGAGTCCAGGACGTTACGCTGAAACGCCCGCGCCCACAGCGACCAATGACCCGTCGCGCGCAAACTCTGCCGGATGCTGGCGGTAATTTGTGAGATTGCGGGGGTAAAGAGGATACTATCCTGGTCGAAGCCCCGTTTGCCCGCCAAAGCGGTCACCAAATTATTCAGACGGTTCCACGCTTGTTCCACCATCGTGAACACCTCTGTGCGATTATCCACCCGGCGGTCAAAGCGCAGGGTATCCGTGGGATTGGAATAATTGAGGTTCAAGCCCCGAATCGTGTTCTTCACGCGGGTTTTCATATCCAGTATGTCGTTGCCGTGCTGAGATTGCCACGCATCGATGGCGGTTTCGTTGGGCACGACCCACACTTTGGTCTGCGCTTGAGTCATCCAATTCTGTACCCCATTGGTGAGATCCAAACGCAGCAGGCCGGCGTCGTGTAAGGCTTGCTGCGTGCGTGAATCATGGACATACGTGATGAAGCTATAAGTTGGATCTCCCTGAGCGCCATAAAGCAAGTTCCCCACTTCATCGGCGGAATAATCGGGCGAGACCCACGTCTGCAAGGCGACCTGGAACAAGGTATCCCAGTCGTCATTGCTCAAGCGCGACCTGTTGCTCAATTTACCCGCTATTGTGTTGAACAAGCCGCTATTGTTGACCTGATCATAGGCTTGCAGAAATTTGAGCGCGTCCTCTAAGTTGGGGCTTTCGCCTTTGGCGGTCACGCACGCTGCACACATCAATTGTTGGTTGACCCAAGCCGTGTTGAAGCGATAATAATTCAAGCCAACTTGGTTGGTGATTGTATAGGCGCCGACTTGAAATTCATGCGGAGTCTGTGATACGGAGATTTTATGGGCATAAGGAATATCCACGGTGAGTGGCGCTTCGCAGTAGACGCAGTAAGCCCCCATGGCTTCCAGTAGGAGATAGCGCAATTGCTCGCTGGACATGTTATTGTGGACCCTGCGTGAGGGAATCTTTAGAACCGGGCGCATTGGAGCCTCCTCAAATTTGCCACTTAGTGCTGGCGGTACCGGGTAGCACGCCGTTGAGCCATTGCCGGATCGGATTGCCGAAAACGCTCAACCAGACCCCCCAAAAACCGGTCGCGCCGATGGTCACCCGCAGTTGGTCCAAGAAGGGCGCAGTCAATAGGGTTTCGGGCGCTTTGATGGTTTTTGTCAGCGTTTCGTTCGTCTGTTTAACCCGTAACCACTGTTGGCTTTGGCTTAGCGCTTCAAAATAGGCCATGGTCCGCAACTCAACCCGACGGTCCAGGTTATCTTCCGTAAAGCGAACCGCGCCCATATTGTTGAGTTGCATCAAGCCAATGGTATGGCCGATGTTGGTATCTACCGTCCGCCCTAGATTTTTCTCTGTCACCTTTACATAGATATGGACATACCGCTGGCTTTCAACGGCCGCCAACACCGGCGCGACCTTGGTCAGGGCGGTGCGCAATTCAGAGCTAGGATTATTTAGGCGGAAATGATGAACCAAGCCATCCAGGGTGTAAGCATCGGTGCTGATCGAATTCAAGTCAAACTGACGTAAGTCATTGCTGAGCGCGGCTAAGTCCTTATCTTTAATTGCATCGAACATACGTACGATCCCGTTCAATTGCAATTTGATGGCCAAATCGCGCAGTTGGTAGAGGTCATTCAGCTTGGGATATTTTAGCTGCTTGTCGCCGAGGTGCAGCGGCAACAATTCGAGCACATCAATGTATACCTTGCTCAGCGACGGTTCACCGAGCGTGAAAGCCTCCGCGCTGGAGACGTGTACATACCCCATCTGATAAGCCAACAACAAGGTCGTCTTGACAAAATCCGGATCAATCACCTGGTCGGCGGCGAATCCGGCGGCGCAGTACATATTGTAGCGGAAGGGTAAGGGCGTATCATCTGGCGCTCCCTGCCAATAGTTGGTGGGCAAAGCATACGTTGTCTTGTTCTGACGATCGGGTTGTGCTCTGCGGGCGTGCCCACATGCCGGGCAAATCAAGAACAAATTCTCAATATTGAAAGCCTCTAGCGGATACGATGCCAGCGGCTTGAACGGTTGGGCTACCAAGCCGGACCACAGCGGCGTATCACAAAAGGCGCAATAAGTTCCTGTCTGTGATAGTAAGTCGGCAGTTGCCGCCTTGTACCCTGGCGTTACCGCGGCCAGCAAACCCTCGTATGCGGTTCCAATTTGGTCACGCGCCAATAGCGTGTTCAATTCGGTTAGCGCATCGCTGACCGTTACCCGTATGGTGGCTACGCCGACATCACCTTTGCGTTTCTTGGTAGGCGCTTCCGTCACCGACCAATACGCTTGAGGGACGAGCATATTTTGGGAAAGTTGCGCTATTTTATTGTAACTCATTTGATTGATATTAACCGTAATTGGACGCATGCCGACCCTCTCGTTTATAAGTCGTGCGCAGACACCGTTTCGCTTGCGGGTACATTGATGGGGATCCTCAAGAATCGATAGATCATTACCGCCAGGTGTTGCTCAGGACCTGGCGGCTGATGTTTATGGCTCTTTGATGACGGCAAAAACGGGCATGTGGTCGCTCACCCGACGGCGAAAGGCAATGAATGCATCGTTAATACCGGTGGTCGAGTTAGCATATTTGGTGGTCCCCGGCGTGTTGCCGGAATAGGCATCGGCAATCGCGCCTAAAAAGGGTTCCAAATAGCCCGTCGCTGCGCTTGACCACCCACTGGTGACGCAGTCCTCAATCAGATCATCTTGGTAAGCACCCTCGAGTGTCAGCCCAGGTGTGCCATTATCCAGCCGTAAGAAGACCTGGTCGTAGGGTTGATTGAAGTAAGCTTGATCAACCCACGGCGTCAGGGTAGCGGCTTTGATGAGGCTCGTTTCAACATCAGTCGGGTCAATGACCTGTTTGAGATTGGCCGTAACTAAATTGCTGAAGGCTAAATCCCCGTATGAATTCGCCACCGATTGGGCCGCGCTGTATTTCACATTGAAATCCCCCATAATGACACAGGTCTCCCCCACGTTTTTGAACTCCGCCACTTGCGCCATGTTACGGGCCGCGTCGCGTACATACGGGAAGTAATCCGGCCCCGGCGAATGCATGATGGCAAACACGAATTTGCGCGGTACATTGTTGCTGTCCGGCGCTTGGAAATAGCCGGCAAATGGCGGACGGTCAAGCTTTGATTGGCGGGGGAAACCCAGCAATTTCGGCGCATGCGCTGGGTCCTTAAATTCAGTCTGGAAAGCGCTATTGGGCGTGGTCGCCGTGTTGCCGTTGTAGGTGCTCAATTTGGCGCTATCCCACACCATGACATATTCTTCCCAGCGGTTTTTGCCAAATTTGGGGCTGGCTTGCGCTTTCCACGTGGTCACGGTTTGCATCGTATTCAGTTCTTTGGCGATACCGTCACCGATCTTTTGGCCGAGGCCGCTGCGCAATTCCGAAAATCCGGCCAGCGCGACCTTATTATTATCCATGACTTTCGCCACGAACTTTATCAACTCCGAACCATGGGTCTTATATTTCGATGTGCCGAAATTCTCGATATTCCAGCCCATAATGGTTAGCTTCAGTTTTGCCATACTGTTTACGCCCTCCGAGTCAGTCCCTATCGGAAATAGGGGTGCCTGCGCCACTTGCTACTCAATGTCATGAAGTTGAGACCGGGCAGGTTTTCAAAAGTGGTGTTTGGTCAATCAGCATCACCGCTTCGAAACCATGATGTCGTCCTTATGGCCCGTTAGGTCACGCTGAGTCTTAGAAGCTGTTTTATAAAGTGGTAATTTATAGACGGTAGCGCTGCACTAAACCGTGAAACTTAAAAACCACCAATTTTGCGGCAAACTTAGACAGAACCTGCGGCAAGATTTACAGGATTTTCTTTGAAAAAAATTGAAATAATCTTGATAATCTTGTTAATCCTGTCCATTCCACGCTTAAGTGTGGCGTAACCGATGCAAAATTAAAAAGGCATAACCCCCCGATAATCAGGGTATTATACGGGTCGAAATTTTTACGATACTTTGGTTAAACTTGAACGAAGAGGCTAGCGTCATGATGGGGAAACCGCAATGCGGATAGTATAAAGCCGAAGGGCCAAACTGACAAAATATCCCCGAAATGCAATAGGTCGTTGGTGCGGCAAATTTGCGTCACCCGCGAAAATGATAGGACACGGATCACCCGGATTGAACCGATTTTCACCGATCTAAATTCAGTCGATCACGATTTCAAGAGCTGACGAGAAATATTAGAACACAGATGACACGGATCATACAGATTTTCACGGATAAGGCCTGATATAATTTAAGAAAATCCGTGTTTATCCGTGCGATCTGTACGATCTGTGTTCAATTTATATAAAACTGTGATCTACTGAAATTTATTTTATCCGGGTTAACCCGTATGATCGGTCTAATCCGTGTCCTATTTTGGGTGGTGGCTTCGCGACGTTATGCCTATCTTGCGGGGAGACCGGAATTAACGGCCGGCCATCGGACTTGTTTTCAACCTCGGCATCTGGCCTAATCGAGCCGGTTGCCGGCTAATTTAAGGTTAAATATAATACGGCCCCAATGGCGCCGCAGGCCAGTAAAGCGGCTACCGCAATGGCGAAAAAAACAAGGAGTTTGACTATCAACGGGGCTTGTTTCAAGTTGCTCATAATGCTCACAAATTGATACTTCCACAATCTGTATTTACAAATCGAAAAAATGAGCTAAAGCCCCGGTGGTTAAACAAGCTTTATCTCTGCCTAAGCCAGCGCATCGACCCCAATAGCGGCCAGACCAACTCTCCCCTCGATTGCCACACGTTTCATCTTTCATAATTCATTCCTCATAATTCATCCTTTAAAGATGCGCCGCCACGAAATCCTCTACGTTCGAGAACTGTCCCCCGCTTAAGCACAACTGTCTCTTCCCGAAGCAAAGCTTTTTGAGCTTCATAATTCATCCCTCATCATTCCTAATTCATAAAACTCTCCACCCAATCAGGCTAAAAACTGGCGTGGTGACTAATTACAGCGGTAGATATTTGTAATATAATAGTGTGTGGGAGGGATATCGCAGAATATCGATATCCCTCCTTTTTTGTTGGTATTTTTCAATTAAAAATTATTGGAGGTCTTCCCAATGAGCCTTGGCATAAAAAATCCAGATG
>ERZ795053.2966-NODE-2966-length-19891-cov-8.688647_pt1 | contig 19891 bp, 20 predicted proteins | sample MGYA00375137_ERZ795053 | MGnify/ENA primary metagenome ERZ795053 (study PRJEB30182, sample SAMN05720284) | activated sludge metagenome | isolation source: Anaerobic digester | place: Hong Kong | collected 2014-12-17 ...
TGGGCACAAAGACCACCGCACCCGCTTCGTACGCCCCTGCATCGCACTGCTCATCCACGCGGACGAAGCCGCGTTGGTCGGTGGCTGGGCAGTTGGCGTTGAGGCCGCCGCCAATGGCCGGGCTGCCCGCCAGCAGCGGAATGTCCGCGTCGACCCGCCATTATCGGACAAGACGCCGAGTAAGGGGTTGACGGCCGTTTGCCCACCAAAACATTCGTAATCATTCCAGTTACCGGTCGTTTTCTGGGGATACTGGATGTTGCCGCCACCGTTCGTCAGCTCGACGGTGCAATTTTGTTGGATGTTCGAGGGATTGCCGCCCGTGCTATTGGCGATGAGGCTGTTTGTCACGGTCGCCGCACCGGCCAGCGCCCCACCGACAAACCCGGCCGTGTTGCCGGCCAGGGTTGTGAATAAAAAGTAAGGGCAGCCCGACAGATTTACCCTGTCCCCTATGCCCGTTGCGGCTCAAGACAAAACGGCCGTTTTTTCATTTCTGTTGGGGCAGCCGAATTTGAATCTATGTCCGCCAACCCGCAGAGATTATCCGGCGGTCAACCACACAATGCCTTTTGTTAACGGCCGTTGCAATCAATCGTTTCCCGGTAGCCCCAGCCCTCGCTCCAGTTGAAATGGAGACGACAGCAGGAGACGACCACCAGGGCACAACCAGCCGCCCGTGGCGAATGAACGAGCTGTAGGGCCGATGGCGCCTGTAACAGGGAGCGGATTTCCGCTTTCCCTTCCATTTGCCAGCCAGGGGTGGTGATGACAACGGCCGTTTCCGACTCCAGGTTAAACAGTACGTCAGAGGAAGCGGGGACCAACAGATAAAGCGTTAGTCCGTCCGCCTCGCACGGGAAAAATCCGGCCTGAATGCCGCCCGGGCCCTTGGTTGACAATGTAGCGGACGATTCATTTTTAAGTGCGCCAATTACGCGTAGCCGCAGTGGTTCTAACATGCCAAAAGTGTATGTTGGCGTGAGGTTATTGTCGTCTAACCAAAGTTATGATTGCGGCTTTTAGTTGTCTAGCAAGCCCCGTTCACGGGCGCGCAGCAGCACCTGGGTGCGGTTTTTGACGTCCAGCTTGCTGAAAATGTGATTTACATGCCCTTTCACCGTGCCAACGCTGATGAATAAGGTGTCGGCAATTTCCCGGTTGGATTGTCCCAGGGCAATGAGCTTGAGGATTTCTTGTTCTCGTTCGGTCAGGGGGTCGACCAGGGGAGAAGTAGGGGAAGTGGCTGTCGTGCCGGGCGGCAGTGCCGCCAGGAGTTGGGCCACGTAGTCGGGGAACAAGTACCGTACCTGGTTTAGCAGCGGAGCCAGCGCCGTGCCGCTCTCTGCAAACACGCGAATGTAGCCCTCCTGTTTGGCCAGCGTTAAGGCCTGGATCAGCGCGGCTTGAGCATCGGCGCCTTGATTTTGCCTGGTCCAGGCCAGGGCTTGCAGGACGTACGCCTCGACCATCAGCTGGATGCGCCCGATGGTTTTGCACTGGGGTATGACCTCTTGCAGCAGCGCCAGAACGGCCGTTGCCTGGCCCTGCGCCAGCCAGATACGGGCCAGAAGCAGATCGGCCGATTGGGCCAGCAGGGGGGTCAAAACGCACGTTCCGTCGGCCCGCTGGCGGGCGTACTCGTTGGCCCAGGCAGCCGCGGCGATGAGGTTGCCCCAGGCCAGGTCGTGCCGCGCCTGATGTAGGGATACCTGGGCAGAGACGGGTGTGGACTGCAGCTGTACGGCCGTTTCGGCGGCCAATCCCAGCGCTTCGCGTGCGGCCGTTCCCTCTCCCTGCGCGGCCGTCGCTGCCGCCAGCTTTAGGTAGCCATCTACTAGGGCCAGCAGCATACGTCCTGACTGGGCCAGTTCAATCTCCTGTCGGGCGTAAGCCTGGGCCTGGTCCAGGTCATTCCATTCCCAGTACAAATCGCTGAGGTGGCCAAACACCTCGCCCGTCATGATCAACGGTTCAAAACCGGCGGCCTGGGCGCGCTGGCGTATCGATTCATAGGTTTGCCAGGCCTGGTGGAGCCGCCCTTGCATGATCTGAATGCTGGCGATGCGGTAAAGGGGCAGTTGGCTCATAAAGACGTTGCCCATCGCTTCGAACTGCTGTCTGCCCTGGGTGTAGGCGTTGAGGGCGGCATCGAGGTTGCCCTGGTAGCGGTAGGCATTGCCCAGCGCTTGATGGGCGGCGGCGAGGCTCAGGTGGTCGGCTGGGTCAATGAGCGAGAGCGCCTGCGTGGCCCATGCGATGGCGTCGTCGGGCCGGGCATAAAGAGAAGCATAGATGGCGTGTACAGCGAGAATCTCCCCTCGAAACGCATCTTCTATTTGGGGTAGCTGTTTAGTGATGTCGGCGATGAGCTGCTGCAGCTGGGGTTCATTGCCTTCGTAGACCCGGCACCAGGCAATAGCCAGGCGCAGGCGAGGTGAGCGGTGTTCGGCGGGCAAAACGTCCAGCCATTTCTGCAAAGAAACCAACAGGCCGTGGGCCAGAAATGTTTTGTAGCTCCCGGTGAGGAGGCTGGCCATTAAATCGTAATCTTCGGCTTCCAGGGCGTTGCGTACGGCGTCCTGCATCAGCTGCTGCCGGGCGTACCAGTGGGCGGCGCGGCGATGGCATTCGCGCCGGGCGGCTTCCTCCAGGTCGGCGCGCAGCAGTTCGGCAAAGAGGGGGTGGTAGCGATACCACTGCCCTTCGTCGTCGAGCGGGGTGATGAAGAGATTGTCGGTGCTGAGCTGGCGCAGCAGGTGAACCGCGTCGTCCTGGCCGGTAACGGCCGTACACAATGACCCGCAAAACTGGCGCAAGACGGCCGTTTTCTGCAAGAACTGGCGCACGGTATCCGGTTGGTAACGCAGCACTTCCTCCATGAGATAGGCAAAGACGTGCTGCCGGAGGCCGCTAAAGGCTTTGACCAGTTGGGCCGCCTCATCGACGCCGCGCTGGCGCAGGGAGAGGGCTGCCAGTTGTAAGCCGGCCGCCCAGCCTTCCGTTTGTTCGATCAACAGGTGAAGTGCCTCCTGGGAAACGTTGAGGGCCATGACCTGGTTGAAAAACGCGGCCATTTCCTCTGCGGTCAGGCGCAGATCTCCGGCGCGTAGTTCTACCAGCCGCCCTTCAACGCGCAAACGGGCCAATGACAGCGGCGGGTCGGCGCGGGTGAGCAGCAGCAGGTGCAGCTGCGGCGGTTGGTGCTGCAGCAGGTAGTTGAGGGTTTGATGAATCGAGGCGGTATGGATCCAGTGGAAATCATCCAACACCAGGGTCAAGGTCGTGTCTGGGGCGATATGGCTGATGATGTCGTTGATGAGGAAGGTGACGGCCGTTTCCAGCGAAACCCGGCTGAAGGCCGACAAAACGGCCTGGGCTTGCAGGCCAAGGCGGGCATCCACCGCGCGCAAGGCGGCAATGAGATAGCGCCAGAACAGAATGGGATCGTTATCTTGTTCGTCCAGCGTCAGCCAGGCAACCGGGTTGTGCTGCTGGTGGATCCAGTCTGTGACCAGCGTTGTTTTGCCAAATCCGGCCGGTGCGGAGAGGAGGGTGAGACACTTTTGTCGCTGGAGGCTTAGCTGGTTGATGAGGCGAGGCCGGGAAAGCAGCGTCGGTATGGAACCCGGTGCGCGCAGCTTGGTGTGCAGCAGCGGGCCTTCCATGACCGGCCCGGATTCCGGTGAAGCGGCAGGCTGCGAGGACTCTGCTGTATCCACTAATAAATCTCGCATCATAAAGTCACCAGGAACAAAATCTACTCTTCCAGCAAATATGATACGAGAAAGCTAAGGGGGTAGGGTAGTGAGGAATGTCATCCCTACGTTATGACGAGTCCTGGCCTCACAGAATAGCAGCCATCAGTGTTGCTAAATCAGCAGCAATAAACAGGAAACAGTCTTCCGTTTCTCAGAACATTTTCTCTGGTTTGGTTGTTTCTATCCACACGTGGCGGAATTTGCCGCTGCGCGGATCGCGCTCCGGAAGCTCTGTCGCCAAGGCAAGCTGAACATGGCTTAATCCCTGCTGGGTTAGATAACTGTGCAGCCTTTTCTGCAGCGAGTCCCATACCGCTTGCCGGTCGGCCGTCTGTTTGCTTTCCAGGCGCACCGTTAGCTGACTAGCCGCAGTTTGGAGCGCCTGAAAGCGCTGCACGCCCGGCGTTTCTTTCATCACTGACCACAGCGCCAGGGGCAGCACCGGTACTTGTGAGCCATCTGGGGCGGTGAAGCGGAGAATGTCGTCGGTACGGCCGTCTACCCGAATGGCCGGAAGTGAACTGCCACAGGCACATGGTTCCGGGTTAACCAGGATGCGGTCACCGAGGTTGTAGCGCAGGATGGGCTGGGCATGGTTGGCCAAGTTGGTCAGCAGCACCGATTGCGAGGTCTGCCCCGGCGGTGTGGGCTGAAAGTCGGCGTCTACCGGCTCCAGAATGATCCAATCAGCGTGGACGTGCAGCCAGCCGTGCCCACAATCGTAGGCGATGGCGACGAATTCCGAACAGCCGTAATTGTCGCGCACCTTTCCGCCAAAAGCGGCCGCAATACGCGCTCGTTCCTCGACGGCCAGTGATTCGCTGGAGGTCATGATCAGCGTTGGCTGGATGTGCAGACGGCCCGCTTCTTGTTCTTGAGCCAGGAGGGAAACGGCCGTGGCATAGCCATTGAGCATCGCCGGTTGGAATTCATTGAGAGCGGTCACCAATTCCGGCAGGGGCGTGAGGACGGAAAAAGCCCGAATGCTTTTGGCCCGTGACGGTTTTTCCATGATTTGCCGCTGGGCCATCGAAACACCCAGGAAATGACCATCGATAGCCCAGACGGCGGCCGTGCGCGCCCTGGCTTTCAGGATACGCATCAGGTCACCAGTTGTCAGCCAGGCTGGCGTAGCCCGGACGACGTTTAATGCCCCCACGACGCTCATCATCAGCGGGTCCTGAACGAGAATCGCCGGGTTGCCAGTCGTGCCGGAGGTGGTGCAAACCAGGTAACGGTCTCGGAACAGATGCCCTATGTTGCTCTTATCGGCAACAAATTGTTCCAAACTGGCGCGGGACAGTTCTCTATCCGTCACCCAATCATCAAAGTTGTCCATCAGTTCGACCTTGCCGGTGATGGGTAAATGCCTTACGTCGCGTATTTGTTCCGGCAGGTGAGCATACCGTTCAGCGTAATAGGGCGAATGCTGGCGGGCATAGTTTACCAGTTCCGCCAGCCGGGCTTGCTGCCGGGCTTGAACTGCCACTGGAGTGGCGCGTGAAGCATGTCTCACGTCCCAGGCGATTTTGGCAAAGGAAGGTTTGTTCATCAAGATCTCCAGATGTTATGAATTGGGGGGAATATCCCGCGCCAGCAGGCGGGGGAAAAGCCAGGGATGTCGCACTAAGTACTTGCCGATGGGCGGGGTTTGAGGTGGGTGCAGGCGCAGCCGACGAGAGGGTGCTATCCAGGCCATGGGTAAATGTACGGCCGTTCCCGGCACATCTATCGTTGCCAAAGCGTGTAAAGTCGCCCGTAAAATCTGCATCTGCGTGGCCTTGTCTCCGGGACAGCCAAACTGCAAGCCCAAGGGAAACTCAATCGCGGCCAATCGAGGCACACTGACAGAAGCGGATAAGGCGGGCACATTGGAGAGAATAATCGTGCTCATGCCGGCTGCTTCAATTTCGCGTTGTACCAGTCCTACAGACCAGTTGCAAATAGGTCAGGTGGGAACCAGGACGACGGCATCAACCGCTTCCTCTTGCAAGCAGCGGATGATGGCCGGCGTGGTCTCGACCAGAAGCACTTCCGGCTGCAAGATGTAGCCCATGATCGAATAATGGGATGGGGCCGAACGGCCAATTTCGCCCTGTTTCGTGACAAACTCCTTTGCAGTTACCAAATCTTCTCAAGCGCTATCACTTCGTCACGCCAGCTGTAAACGTGACGCAAGTTTTCTTCCAGTTTTACAGAGTCTTTCTCGTACCCTTTTGCCAGATCGGCCAGGTGCTCGTAGTAACCGGCCAGCTTTTTCAGCGGGGGCTTCTGAATGGCTGCCTCTCCGCCCCAACTTTTCTCAAGCCGTTCGAGGGTCAGTAGCCACTCCTCTACCGGCATACCGGCGGTCTTCTTGAAATCCCGGATGACCCATTGGCGCTCAAACAGGGAGCGGTTTTTCCAGCCCTGGGACTGCTCCAGCAGCGTTTTGTGGACCTGCTGGCACAAGATTCGAGCCTGTTCTCGTTTCTCAATAGCTAACTGCTCCGAGGCATCTGCCGTTTCCCCGGCCCCGAAGTTGATATCCGCAGCCTTGAGCGCCTGGATTGACGAGATTTCTTGCCCCCGAAATTTCTTGGCGAAGACGAATGAGGCGGCAAATCCCGCGCCTGCTTCTTCAACCGTTAGCACTGCACCCTTGTTCATTTCAAAGAACTGCTCAACGGTCATGCCCATTTGCGGCGCGAGTTGGGCAACTGCTTCCGACGCGGTCTTCGTCGGAACCAGTCCCGGGCCAATGGTATAGGCAATCACGCCTGTGCCCTCGAGTTCAGCATCTAACGTGTTGGCCAGATGCACCTGAGCTGCCTTGAAGGTTTCGTAACCGCCGAGGTAGGCTGTGCCCGTGGAGGAGACGCAGGCAAACACGCCGTGATTCCGCCGGATCATATCGGGCAGGAAGGTCCTGGCCATCAGCACCGGCCCACGCAGGTTGACATGATAGCTGCGGTCCCACGCGGAGATGGGGAGATCCACCACTTCGCCCAGCACGGCGATGGTGGCGTTGTTGAGCACCCCATCCACTTTGCCAAATCGAGCCAGGCACTGCTGATACAGGTTCTGCACGCTGGCTTCGTCGCCCACATCGGTCTGCACGAACAGGATGCGGTCCGTACCGAATGCCTCTGCCAGCATGGTTTCGGCGTGGCTGCCGGTTTCCGGGTTGATCTCGGCGATGGCAACGTTGGCGCCCAGCCAGAGCAAGGCGCGGGCCGCCTCGTAGCCGATTCCCCCGCCCGCGCCGGTAACGATCGCGGTTTCTCCGCGCAAAGTGTCAGGTGTAAGTCCCAGTTGAGAGATAATCATGAAATGGCCTCCTAACGTTTGATGGAATTCATTTTGTACTTTCCTCGTGTTTTGTGCGGCCTGCCGTTTGTTACACGGCCGTTGGCACCATCAACACCAGCGCCAGGTCCATCAACCCATCAAGGCAAAAAGGGCCAGCCGTGCCGGCAGCATCAGCCAGGGCCACCGTGCCGATTGAGTTTGTAGTGTCGTTGAAATGATCATAGTACCCCCATGATTTTACTAATCTGCCAGCTGGCGTTGACGACCAACGACGGCAATGATAAATAGAACGACGGCTAGTCCCGCAAACATTGGCCAGGAAGTGGCCGTCGAAGTTCCCATGAAATCTAGCGCCGCCGTTTTTTGAAATGGACCGATATACCACAACATCATGTAAATCACTTCGAAGGGCTTGCTGCTGCCTATCCACACGCCCAGCACAAGCGCCAGGGAGGGAATAAACAGCGCTCCCGCCAGCAGAGAAAACAGGCTCAGCGTTTCGCCAGCCAGGAGAAATCGCACAGCAGCTCCGGCGCCCATCAGGGCGGCGAACAAAAACCCGGCCAGCCAGGCAGACGGAAGCTGCCACCGCAATGGATGGGGGGTGGAAAACACAATCTGGCGCGTATTGTGGTGGGTTTCGCGGCAGCCCAGACTACTCCACAAGAGAATAGGCCAGAGCCAGGCAAACGGTAAAAGTTCCGCCCGCGTGGTTTCAAGGGGTGAAAACAACGTGCCAAGTACCAGCCCGAGAGCCACCAGATACCACCACCAGGGCCACCCCTTGAGCAGCAAGCGAATTTCAGCTGCCAATAATTGAAGAAAGCTAAAGCGCGGCCAATCTCGCGCCAGGACACTCAACTGAACAGGCTGATGTTCTGTATGCTGGATAGATGTTGGTACTTCTCCCATGCCGTCGAGCGTCTGGGATGTAGATTTTTGGGGTTTCCTGATTTTTTCAAATGCGGGGTCAAAACGCCGGAAAAAGAGGCTGCTTACCAGGACCAGAACCACAGTGACAATCAGCCATATGAAACGGCTCAACAAAATCTCCGGCGTCCAGTGAATACCCATCCACTCAAAAGTCAACAGACCGCCGGCAGGCAGTGCCTGCTCCGTAAAGTTAAATCCACCGCTGTAACCCGGATAAACTTTCGTCAGCGCTTCGGCCATGCTTTGCCAGGTGATCCAGAGGCCGGTCCAATCGAACCAGAATACTTTACTCTCCAGGGCGGAAATCAAAGCAAACAGCCAGACGAAAAAGTAGATGACGTTTCCTGCCCCGCCGCGCAGCCAGGAGATGGTCTCGAAAAAGAGGGCGATAGCGGCAACAAGCAGCATAGCTGGCAGTGCCAGCAGCAAAAAGGGGGCCAGCAGCGCCCAGCTATCCAACCGGCTGGACTCGCCGCCGAGAAGCTGCATAACCAGTGCTGCCAGGGCCAAAATGATGATCAGGGTGAGGAGAACGGCCGTGTTGCTCAGCCATTTCCCCAATAAATACATCGGGCGAGAGATTGGTGTGGTGGCGATGATCTGGCCGACGCCTGTTTCCCTATCGCGTTCAATCGTGTTTTTAACCAGATAAAAGCCAAAAAGGGTCAACAGCAAAACCGACGAGGCAGCCATCATCCCGCCTACCCAGGCTGAATTCAATACACCACGGTAACCGTCCAGCTCCAAATAGAGGTCACCGCGATTGATGGCAAAACCCAGATAACCGGTCGCGGCCAGCACCAATAAAAAACTATACCGGCGCACCCGCTCTAGAAAATCGGCGCGAGCCATGTGATACAGGATGCGTAGATTGTTCATTGGCCCACTCCGTTCTGTGAAACCAGATGCAGGTAGACGTCTTCCAGATTGGGCACGACAGCCTGGGCAGCGGCGGCCGGGGCGGATTCGCTCACCACCCGGACCAGCAAACCTTCACTGCGGCGCAGCGTGCTGCTGACAATGTGAGTTTGTTTTAGCGCGGGCAGATCAGGGCTGGGTACGATCCACTGCCATACCTGGCCTTCAAGCAGTTTTAAGAGTTGTTCCGGCGCCGCCTGCTGAATTTTGCGCCCTTTGTTGATGACCACAATTTCAGTCGCGGTGGCTTCTACATCGGAAACGATGTGAGTGGAGAGAATGATGATGCGCTCTCCGGCCAGATCGGAGAGCAGGTTACGGAAACGAACGCGCTCCTCGGGGTCGAGACCCACCGTTGGCTCGTCGACAATGAGCAGTTGGGGGTCGTTTAGCAGCGCCTGGGCAATGCCAACGCGCTGTTTCATACCGCCAGAGTAGCCGCCTAACGGCCGTTTCGCAGCATCCGCCAAATTAACCACCTGGAGCAGTTCATCGATCCGGCGGCGGGCAGCCCGAGCACCGATTCCCTTGATAGCCGCCATGTATTCCAGAAATTCAACCGCGCTCAGGTTGGGATACACGCCGAAATCCTGCGGCAGGTAGCCGAGAACGGCGCGCAGGGTGTTGGGCGATCCGGCAATATCGACGCCATTCCACTGAATGAAACCTTCAGTAGGCCGGGTGATCGTGGCCAACATGCGCATGAGAGTCGATTTACCGGCTCCGTTAGGACCAAGCAATCCAATCACGCCAGGACCCAGCTCTAAATCAAAATCGCGCAGACCCCAGAAATGGCGCCCGTATTGTTTGCCAAGATGGTCAATTGTGAGTTTCATCAGTTCGTCCCCGCCTGATTTTTTCCTCAAAGGTTCTACGGTTAGCATACGGCCGTCACCCCGCCACCCGCTGTTTCATGCGAATCGTAACGTCCTTTTACGTCGTCTCTCGCTGCCAGCAGCTTCCTTTGTACATCTCGGTGAAGCCGAGGCTAAAAACCAACCACGAACTCCAAAACGAAATAAATTCGTTGCTTATGCCTAACTCTCATTCCCCGGCTCTTAGTGCAGCAAAGCGGCCGTTAAGAATGTAAAGATGGCGACGTCACTCAAGAAATGAATCCACCACGTCCAAAAGAAACCGCGTGTCTCCACCATGCCCTTGCCCAGAATCCACCCCATGAAAATTGACAATATGCCGCCAATCAACCCGCCCGGTGTGCCAAAGTAATGGGCGATACCAAAGAAATAGGCCGACAGCCAAAGCGCCTGTTTGCTGCCACCCACCGGTTCCAGCGTGGCCAGCATCGGCGCGCGATAGGTGATTTCTTCGTTAAAGGCATTTAGCGCGGCATAAAACAGGATGGAGGGCAGGATGGGCACAACGTTGAGCATCATCCCGCCACTCGGCCGCAGGCCAATATACTGAACAACAGCCAGGGCAATGGCGATGTAGAGGCCCCACTGCAGGGCAAAAACCGGCCAGGGAGCGGGTTTGGGGAAGCCCAACAGCCGCACAGGCTCGATAGGGGCGCGCAGGTGCCCGCGAGTCAGGAAGAAGTCGCGGCGTTTGTAACCCAACCCCAGCAGCACGATGACCATCACAAGGGTGACGGCCAGTTTGCCGGTTTGTTCAGCCTGCATCCGGTCGTCAAAAACGGTATTGCCAAACAGCGCCTGAAGGGGGGCAAAGGTGAAGTTAAAACGCAGGCGCAGTTCCATCAGGCCAAAAAAGGTGAGCATCACCAGGAAGAAGTTGCGCAACGGCCGTACCGGCTGCCAGACGATGGTTATCAACGCTAAAACCAACAAAAAGCCAATCTTGGCATAGGTCAGCCAGGATGGCATGCTGCCGGTCAGTTCAATCCAAACAATGTCTGGCAGTGTGCTAACCAGGAGCGTCACGACCCAAACCACGACAGTGAGGTTACGGCTGCTCTGGGGGACAGGATACGGATTGGCCTCGATCGCGCTTGGCCGACTATTAGGAGGGGATAAATAGGCAGACTCTTTCAATTGGCTCTTTCCTTCAGGCGTGGCGCAAACGGGGAGCGACGGATTCAGCCGTGGGCCGCCCCAACAACAACGCCGTTACCACCCCGGTCGTAAAATTCTGGCAAAAGATTTCTATAGCGCTGGCCAGCAGCAAGGGCAGCGCCAGTGTGCCTGCCTGCCAGGTTAGCGGCACAATGCCGCCAATGATGAACAGCAGCAGCCCACTCCATATCGCCAGGCGGCGGATGGGCATTTGTGCCGTCAGCAGGAAAGGCAGCAGCGAAAGCACGATGAATAGGGCACGAATCAATTCTGCTTGCAGGGTAACGAGCGGATGGGGCACAGCCAGGGGAGAACCTTGTGCTTCGTAGTACGGCCGTGTGACCAACGCAAAGTTAATCGCGCCAAACACCCAGTATGCGGCCAGATAGGTGGCGGCGCTTAGGGCAAAACGCCAAAGCCACTGCGTCCAGGGACGGTGAATCGTTACAGCCGGCGTCGTGGCTGGCCGGGGAGCGAAGAGCCAGTACACCAAAACGGCCGTCACCAGACAGGGTAGCAGCTGCTGAGCCAGGGTTATCCAGACGTTCGATACCAGGTCGGGCACGAAGAAGTAGCCCTCAATGATCACCGAGCCAACGTTGGCGAAGAGTAGAACGCTCCAGATAAGAACATGACGGGCGGCGGATGCGGGAAGCCGCCGGGCGGCCAGGCCAAGCGTCAGCCCCATGATGAGGCCGCCGATGAACGTCCATAGGAAAACGTCCATAGCGTCCGCCGCCTGATTCGGATCTGCTTGAAGCAAACCTAGCATTCCCAACACAACGCCGGCCAGCACCAGGCTCAGTGTGTACCCGGCAGCAATCACCAGCACTCGCCAGGTCATATCCATGATTGTGATCATCTTCTGTTTCATTGCCAACCTCCAAATCATTTTCTTCCCTAAAACAGTGTGGCATAAAATGGTTTGGTTCGCCTCTGACTAAGGTTATGATCGAGGTTACGTCTGGGGACATAACCAAAGATAGACGACAATCATCTCCTTTTTTTGCTAGGCTAACAGTGGCACAGTGTGGCATCCTGGAAAAGCCAATAGAGAACGCCGGAACCGTCCCTTTGCACTTGCCCACCGGACATGACCCTTTGGACGGCACGAGGCGCTGGCGCGCCGCAAATCTGGGTGAGGCCTCATTAGCAAATTAAAATTAACCCATCAAAAGGATTGCCGATGACAACACAACCTGTTTTGCTACCTACAACCACAGAGAAAAAACGACTACACGGCCGTTTCTGGCGCATTTTAGGCATTATTCTAGGAATTTGGGCGGGGGGAACGGCCGTTTACCTGCTTTTCCTCTGGCCCTGGATGCGCACCTGGGGCGCCACCAAGGCGGAAATCAACGCTATGCTGCCGGGCGATGACATCGTGCCCAACGCCAACATACGCTCCACCAAAGGCATTACCATCCAGGCCCCGCCGGAAGCCATTTACCCCTGGCTGCTGCAAATTGGCGTAGACCGGGGCGGCATGTACAGCTACGATTGGCTGGAAAACTTGTTTGGCCTCAACGTGCACACCACGGATCGCATCGTGCCCGAATACCAGAATGTGCAGGGGGGCGATTTCTGGCGCTTTACACCTAAAGAGTACGTCCTGAACCCTGGCCCGGGTCTTTACGTGCAAAAACTAATTGAAAACGAAGCGGTCCTGCTGTGCTTCGGCCTGGAGGGCAAACCAGACGAGACCTGCTTTGACACCTGGCAGTTTGTCCTGGTGCCACAGGCTGATGGCTCAACCCGCCTGCTGCTGCGTTCCAACATGGCCATGGAATCCGAGCTGCCCATCAAGCTGACCTATTTCGTGCAGTTTATTATGGAACGCAAGATGCTGCTGACGCTGCGGGATCGGGCCGAGCAGCCACCTTTGGGGATGCCCCAATGACCACCAAAACAATCGGCTCTTTTTTGTCATCACCTTCACAACGTGGATGTACAGGAGTATATCCGCGCTGCCGGGCCGTAAAGAGCCGTGGGGAAGGGTACCGCAATGACAGATTTACACGCTCCAAATAAGCAAACGGCCGTACGGCCGTTCTCCCAGTTGGCACAATATCGCTGGCTGCGCTTGATTATCACAACCGGTGTCGTGGCGCTGGCCGTGATGGCCAGCAGTCTGGCCGTAGGGTTGTTCGCTGGTTGGGTTTTGCGCCGCCGCTGGGCGCTGCTGCTGGCGGCGATTGTCACCATTATCACGGTTGAACTGACCCGGCTGGAGGTGCCCATCTGCCCATCTACGTACTCGACGGCGCGGCCGAACTTTCTGCCCGGCGTGACCTGGCGCTGGAATGGTTTGACCTGCTGGATGCCCCCATCAAGCGCATGTACACCTTTGACAATGCGGCTCACGCCCCGGCGTTTGAGCATTTTGAGGCATTCACCCGGATCATGAAGGAAACGGTCTTGCCGGAAACCTATCCTCAGTAGAGCGAAATGAGAGGAGCCGGTATCTGAGGATGCGGACTCCGCTACGATCTACTGACGCGACTTTGAACTGACGATTACCTGATTGCAGGCATATTTTTCGGTATCGGAGCAAATGATGAGATTAAAAAAAACGCTTCGTGTGCTGGCTTCCATCCTGTTTTTGGTGATATTTTTGTTCCTGGCGATTGCCATGCTGGTTTATTCCCCTACGTATGTCTACCGCACACTCGCCTGGCGGGAGTCTGATGCCTTTGATTGGCAAAAATTTCCAGCGCACTTACTCCAGGCAGCCCCCGTAGCTTATCACTTCGATGCCGCGCCAGACCCCCGTGTGGAAGAATTATTTAAACAGCTTTCCGGGACGGACGATTGGGGCGGCTTTTTGGAAGCGAATAATACGCAAGCGTTTATCGTAATCCAGGACGGGAAAGTCTTGTATGAGAACTATTTCAACGGTACGCAGCGGGATTCAATCGTTACCTCGTTTTCGGCCGCCAAATCTTTTACTTCGGCCTTGATTGGCATCGCGATTGACGAGGGCTATATCAAAAGTGTGGATGACCCGATTACCACTTACCTGCCCGAACTGGCAGAACGCGACCCGCGCTTTAACGAAATAACTATCCATCATCTGCTCTTGATGGCTTCAGGTCTGGCGTATGAGGAGTTTCGGCCGTTGCTCTTCAACAGTGACGATATCCTGACCTCGTATTACCCGGATCAGCGTGCAATCTCGCTTGAGAACACTCATATCATCGATCCGCCGGGCCAGTATTTCCGCTACAACAAATACCACCCGCAGTTACTGGGGATGATTTTAGAACGGGCAACCGGCATGTCGGTGACTGAGTATCTGCAAACCAGGGTTTGGGACAGGCTGGGGATGGAATTTGACGGTTCGTGGTCCACCGACAGCGAAGCCAGCGATTTTGAGAAGATGGAGACTGGTGTGAATGCTCGCGCCATTGATTTTGCCAAATTCGGCCTATTGTTCCTCAATAACGGCCGTTGGCAGGGAGAGCAGGTAATTTCCCAATCTTGGGTAGAGGAGTCCACCAGGCCGTTACTGCCGGACAATTATACAGAATACTACCCTGAAGGGTTTTTATCCCTGCCGGGGCAATCATACTATCAGCTGATGTGGTGGGGGATGGCACGTGAGGATTCCTATGACTTCGCAGCGGAGGGAGATAAAGGACAATATATTTACGTTTCCCCAGCAAAAAGCCTGCTCATCGTACGCAACGGGACGGATTTCGGTATCCCTTCGGAAGAATGGGTGAGATTGTTTTACGAGTTTGCCAGTCAATACTAATTGGTGTTCATTCAATGGACGAAACAAAGAGCTACCATCCTCTTGATCTTGAAACAGGTCATCCAACCTCTCTGTCGATTCGTGGGCTTGTCTCAGAGGTACCAGCAGCCTACCTCAGTGCTGAAAGATTCAACAGTGATCAAAAAGGCGAAAAACGATAATACCCACGATGTCGTGTACCTGAAAACGGTGGGGCGCGGCCAGGAATTTGTGCTGGACATAGACCATTACCCAGAGGCAGAGGGGTAGCTCTGTACGCTGTTTGCCGACAGCTTCAGCCAGCTATCAGGCGCAAATGAGAGGTGGTGAGCCAGCGCCATGAGTTGTTTTGGACAATCAAGGGGAAGTTGTGTTTTACGGCGGTGTACCCATTCCCCAGGAAGGCCACAGGTCATCAGCGGCATGGGCCGCCAGAGGGCGCTGGTCGCTGCCGTCCGGGTTCATCAGGTAAATCTCAAAGTTGCCATCTCGATTGGTCTGGAAGGCCAGCAAATCGCCCTGCGGCGACCAGGCTGGATTTTCGTCAAAGCCGGACGCGCTGGTGAGCTGGCGGACATCTGTGCCGTCGGCGTTCATCACAAACACGTCGGTGTTGCGCGAGCGCGGCACCAGCCCGGTGTAGGCAATTTGCGTTCCATCGGGCGACCAGGCCGGAAACAGTTCCCAATCAGGGTTGTCGGTTAACGGCCGTTGCTCGCGGCCATCGGCGTTCATCACAAAAATGTCCCAATTACCGCTGCGGTCTGAGGCAAAAGCAATTTGCGTGCCGTCAGGCGACCAGTCGGCAAACTGGTCATTGGCGGTGTTGGCCGTCAGGCGCTGCAAGCCGGAACCGTCGGCGTTCATCGTGTAGATTTCGTAGTAACCATCCCCGTCATAATCGGCATCGAAGAGGAGCTGACGGCCGTCTGGCGACCATGCCGGGTGATCTTCAGCCGCTTCGGTGTTTGTCAGGCGGCGCGAACTCGTGCCGTCGACGGCCGTCACGTAGAGTTCATATTTGAGGTTGGGAAACCGGGGGTTGGGATCGTGCCGGGCGGTCAGAAAGGCGACCTGCGCGCCGTCCGGTGATAGGGCCGGGCTGTCGTCGAAGGCGGGGTCGTCGGTCAGGCGGCGCAGCCCGGAACCATCCACATTGATGATATAGATCTCTGGGTTGCCGTCACGGTTAGAGTAAAAGGCCAGCACCTCCTGGCCCGCCGAGGGCATCTCCGGTTCGTTCTGATTGGTTATTTCCAGGGCGATGGTGGCGGTGGGTATGGGCGGCGCAGTGGTTGGTGCAGTCGGCGTTGGGCTGGGAGATGGCAAGGGGGCTGAGCGGCAGCCCGCCAGCCCTAAGATCAGGATATAAATGAAGGTGGTGGCGTGTTTCATGGTTTCTGCTCCCCTTTTGCATTCATCGCCGGGATGGCGATACGGCTCTGACCTGATTTTACCGCATAAACGGCCGTTTATACTACCCAGGTCGGTGTCCCAGCTGCGGCTCAAGTCGTGATGGTCTGCACGGCCGTCAGGGTGATGGTATGCGGCGCGGGACCGCAGTTGAACGTGACCGTACCGCCGCGTCCTTTGTTTCCAAAAGCCGCACATCTCCCCAAAAAGATGAGACTCGGCGCAATTAGGATAAAATCCGCCCCTACAAACAGGAGGTGTTTTGCATGGCCCGTGAAAAAAGCTACACGCCCGTTGCGTCCTGCGGCGGCGGCAGCAGCGGCTGTGCAGGCGGACGGCCAGGACGAGGCCGCACAGGAAATCCACCGGCGCATCCAGGCTGAACACCCCGGATTGGCCGCGCCGCTTGAGTCGTAGGCCGTCCACCGACAGCCTGTACCTGCTGCCCAAACACCATGACGCTTTCAGACTACGTCCAGAAGTTCGCCCACCTCAGCGCCAACAAGAATCGGACCACGTGGACGGCCGTAACCACCTGCCGCGCACTCCACAAACCCTTACTGCTCCTGGCCGTTTTGGACCTGTTTTCCCAGGGAAAAGGCCTGGCCAGCCTCATCGAACTTAACCCGGAATTGAGCGAACTGTTCACCCTCTACTGGCAGAAGATTCGTCCGGCCAGTCAGCGCAGTGTCATCACCTACACAACGATGACCCACGCAACGGACTGGCCCTATGCCACCTGTGCCACTGGACATTCGATGAGGGATTAGTGACACTGACCGACCGCTATCAGGTAAAAACGTCGCCCCAACTGGCTGTGACCTCGAATCTGCCCGGCCAATTGATGACGTTTAACGGCCGTAGCCTCATCGGGCCGGAGGACACTGCTCTCTGGCCCTTTGTAGCGTCCCTTCGTTGGCATCGCCAGGAGGTTTTTCGTAGTCGTTGATGGGCCAGAGCAGTTTGAAATCTATACCTCAACTGCGACCACAAAAATCGCAAGTGGAACCTGTCCTTTAGTTTGGGGACTACTCTGCTCGGCCTAGTCCCTCCACATTGATCCTTGAAATTAATAGACCGGTCGCTATAATACAGTACTAGGAACCTATGATGAACCAAAAACGGGAACAGATTATCCAAACAACCGGCCATCTCATAGAAAAACAAGGGTATCATGCCACAGGTATTAAACAGATACTCGCGGAAAGTGAAGCGCCCAAGGGGTCTTTATATTACTATTTTCCAGAAGGCAAAGATGAATTGGTCGAAGAAGCGATTTTCTGCACAGGCAACATGATTGCGAGGCGATTGCAAGAGGTCATGGGCGCTCATGACCATGCCGCCCAGGCTGTCCCCGCGTTTTTACGACAACTTTCGCAGCATGTCCATGAAGCTGGATATCAGGCGGGGGGGCCTATAACGGCCGTTGCTTTAGAAGCAGCCTCAACAAATGAACGTCTCAACACGGCTTGCCGGCAAGTCTATCAGCTGTGGCAAGCCGTGATTGAAGAAAAGCTGCTTGCATCGGGATACTCTTCAGCCCGCTCCAAACAATTGGCGTCTGTGACCATTGCCATGATTGAAGGGGCCATCATTTTGAGTCGTACCGAACGCACCATCACGCCACTCTTGAATGCCGCAGCTGAGTTAGAAATTTTATTACAGGATTAGTTTATTTTTTTTACCCATATTATACAGACTGGTCTAATAAATATGACATCACACCCTATTTTAATCACAGGCGCAACAGGTAATGTTGGCCGGGAAATCATCAAAATCTTGCATGAACAGCAGCACTCCGTTCGTGCAGCCGTTGTTTCTGACGAAGATGCGAAAAGGCTGGCCGATTCTATTCCATACCAACGGTTCGATTTTACAGACGCCGGCACCTATCAGGAAACTTTTACCGGCGTAAAAAAGATGTTCTTGATGCGCCCACCTCATATCTCCAACATCGAACGCGATATGAAGCCCGCGATTGATTATGCCATTCAATCTGGGGTAGAACACATCGTCTTTCTTTCCTTGTTGGGCGCAGAAAAAAACAAGATTGTCCCCCATGCCAAAGTAGAAAAAATACTCCTTGATAGCCCCGTAGACTATACCTTATTACGATGTGGCTTCTTTATGCAAAATCTAAGTACGACGCACCGACAGGACATTCAGGAACACAGCGATATTTTTATTCCGGCCGGGAAGGGAAAAACAGCCTTTATTGACGTGCGGGATATAGCGGCCGTCGCCGCAAAAACATTGATGGAGCCGGGGCATGAGCGCCAGGTATATCCGTTAACCGGAAGCGAAGCGCTGGACTACTACCAGGTGGCGGAAATAATGACACAACACCTGGGACGATCTATTGTCTACAGCAATCCTTCCTTGCCCCACTTTTTCTGGCGTTTTTGGCGGCGAGGTTACCCTTTTGGCTACATCGGCGTTGTTTCTGCTATTTACCTGACAACCCGTTTTGGTATGGCTGACACTATTACTCCACATACCGAAGAGCTTTTGGGAAGGGCGCCGATCACACTGAAGCAGTTTGTTCAAGATTTTTCTCCAGTGTGGAGAGCTTATAAAACAAGTGAAAACGGAGTAGCAATACAATGAAATTAACAGTTTTTGGCAGCACCGGTGGAACTGGCAAAGAATTGGTTAAGCGGGCATTATCAGCAGGCCATGATGTTACTGCTTATGTTCGTAACCCGGCTAAGCTATCCATCACCCATGATCGGCTGATGGTTGTACAGGGCAGCCTGGACGAATATGACAAGATTTGTGAGGCTGTTGCCAATGCGGATGTGGTGTTAAGTGCATTAGGGCCGATTGGTAATATGCCGGGCCAACCACTCACGGAAGGTATGCGTCATATTGTTAGTGCTATGGAGCAACAAAACGTGTCGCGGTTGATTGCCGCCACTGGTGCTGGTGTTGCCGATCCCAATGACAAACCGCAACTTATCGGGTGGCTGTTCGGTGTTGCCTTACGGGTATTTGCAAAGCATGTCCTTGCTGACAGTCAGGGCATGGTTTCTATTATCCGCAACAGTGATTTGAATTGGACATTAGCCCGTGCCCCCCGTTTGAATGACAAGCCTGGAACGGGGCATATGAAGGTGGGGTATGCGGGACAGGGCCTTGGGACACAATTGTCTCGGGCTGATTTTGCCCAATTCATGTTAGAGCAAGTTGAGGATAATACCTGGTCACGCAAGGCGCCCATGCTAAGCAATTAGGCTGTTGAGACTCGAACAATGAAAATCTTGAGAGCATTCGGAAACCGCTTGCGCGGCGCCAGATGCGACTCGTCGCTAATGGCGTTTCGCCCATGCTCTTGTATAAACGCCAGCGGCGCGGCCTGCCTCCTTTATGCGCCGCTGCGACGTTTTTCGCGTATCCCTGGGCATCGTCTGCGCGATTCACCAGAGCGTATTGGTTCTGTACAGTTTGACATACTCCCTGGTGCTTGTGGCATAGGCTTGCCCGGCGGCGGTTCAGGCGGGGTGGGCAAAGGTAAGTGGGAGCAACTTTGCCGGTCATGACCGTGGCAATGGCGAAAGGCGCCCGCCGCCGGTGGTCATCTGACCCCAACCTAACAAGGCCAATGTTAAAGCGGAGCGGTCGATTTGGGTTGGGTAAGGAAAAGGATTGCGCTTTTTTCCAGGTTGGCATGTCTGGTCATAGGGCATTGCCTAAAAGGGGACTATTTGTCGCTTGATTCGGTCCGTTAGCGCCGCTGAGGAGGAGCTTTTTTCGTCACCATTTCCACCTTTTTCTCATCTATAATGTCTGCATGACTGATGCGCTCC
>ERZ795053.2967-NODE-2967-length-19889-cov-5.672784_pt1 | contig 19889 bp, 13 predicted proteins | sample MGYA00375137_ERZ795053 | MGnify/ENA primary metagenome ERZ795053 (study PRJEB30182, sample SAMN05720284) | activated sludge metagenome | isolation source: Anaerobic digester | place: Hong Kong | collected 2014-12-17 ...
GCGTCGCCGCACACATCATCCCGAAATAAGATGTCTGCGCCGCAACGCCGAGAATCCCGAGAAAGTCTTTCGGCTCAGCGCCATTCGCTAAGACTCTCTTGGCGATGGCGTTGTCGGGCGAGAGATAGGCGACGAAATCGTCCGCGTCAGAAATGAAATGTTCCTGCCAACCAGACATGCTTTCGACGAGATCATCGACGGCGTATTTCGAGTTGCGAGAGTCGACCACCCGGCCGATTGACGGCCCGTTCAGAGCCTCGCCGATTGGCCAAGGCGGAAGATCCGTCGCGACCGGCTCCATGCTCCGCCGCATGTAAGGGTCGATCGACATATAAAGGTTTTCAACCAGCACCTGCCCTTCTTTCAAAACGGGCAGATCAACCTCTCTCACCACGAAATTGTCTGGCGTCGCAAAGCCTTCGGGGCGGCTGACGAGATGAACCTGTCTTGTCTTCATGTATCCGCCGCATACCGCCGGATCGCCGGCGTTCGTTCTTCAGGTCCAGGAGAATGGCATGGGCTGCGTCGTGCTCGGCTGGAATGAAAATTCATCATGCACGACCCGCATTCGCGCAACCAGCCCGCGCGCGCCGTCCGCGAACACTTTCGTTTCATTTTCGACAACAAGGCCGCCATAGGCCGGCTCTTCAAAAAACGCTTTGGCCTCATCAATGTCATCGAACCACAATTCAAGAACCGCGTCGATGTCGCTCATCTGGAAACCTTCGAGCGGCAGGGGCTCGCGCAATTTGTGGCTGAGGACGAGTTTCCGGAGGCGGCTCTTGAGCGGGGCTTGCTCAAGCATGAGCTTGGCGTGCTCGCTCGCCGCCGCATGGAAAGCATCATAGTCCGCCCCGTCCGGCCGCCTGAAGATGAGATAAATCTTGGACTTAAGGCTCTCCACCAGATCAAGTTCAGGCTCGTATAGTCGCTCCTCCTTCGTGACGATGACTTCCACATCGCCATTCTGAGAGATGAAGCGTACTTCGTCAGGCTGGATGAGTTCAGGATAATTCGGATTACTGAACCAGTCGCCGACTTCGTTGATGCTGTTGAGCCAGACTTCAGCCACCCCTTCAAAGGGCGTCGACTGATTATATCGCGCTGGCAGCTTCAAAGGATCGTTCGGATACTTGTGGCCGCTATTATACTTCCTCATGAACTGTGAAAACGACGTGATGTTCATGACGTTCGGCGAGTGGTGCTTCTGCCAGTAGAGGTGAAAGGCGCGCGGCGACATGCCCGGCATCGGCACGGGGAATTCGATAAACTTGACGATTCCGTCGCGCGTTTTCCAGGGCGCGACTTCCCGAAGCTCTGGATTCACCCACGGACCGGGATTAGGCGTGCCCATGAGCGATCTCCGAGGTTTGAAGCTTTAATCTTCCGCCGTCAGTGAATTGCGAATTGTATCTAGGCATGCCTGATTACTTCAATCACCTGACGCGCGGCGCGCTCGCCGTTTTCAACCCCGCCGAACCATTCCTGAAGGCCGTTATGCTCAGCATGGCCGAAAGCAATCCTTCCAAATCGCTCCTTCACCACATCCATAGCGGGACGTTTCCCGTCGACGCCGAAGAAGAATCCCGGCGTCGGAACGATGTAAGAATGCCCCCATCGATTGACGACAATTCCGGCGATATCGCGATCTTCATCAAAACCGGCGCTTCCGAACATCTTCGTCATCTGCGCCCTGATCGCGCGTTCAATGTCGGCATAAGACTTCGACAGCAGAGCATAGCGATTCTGGGCTGCCTGCGCCTGTGCGGGGAGACCCGGATTTGGAAATCCGATATAGAATGTCAACACAACCGGTTCCTTCGGATCAAATGGCGCCTGACGGTCGCTGAACGACATAGGCTGCTTGATATTGCAGAAACCGCCAAGACCATCTGCAGAAAAATAATGGCAGGCAGATACGCCAATGTTCACCAGAAACTCCCAATTAGTCAGGGCGACATTAACAATCATATTTGAACCGTACACAAATTGGCCGAAGGCGTCCCGATAAGATTCCGGCAGATCGCGTACGATGTGCTTGTTCACCCACCCCCCAATTGCCGACACAACGCCCCGGGCCCTAATCAAGTTGAGCTTCCCGTCCCGTACATAAGCGACCTTGACCAGACTCGCGCTATCCGGCGGGCCGTCATGCTCAATAAATACAGCCGTTGAATTTAGGCGGATACGAAGGCGTGCGCCCTCGCGATCGAAATTTTCAAAATTATAAGGAGAATTCTGGATGGCGCCGAAAGACCCATCGCCAGCGATCGCATCCGGCATAACGCGTTTGAGCATCAAACGGTAAACAGTGTCATTTCCGCCGGGAAAGGAAAAAATTCCCGTAGCCTCTCCATCGGATGGGCTGAGACGATAGAACGACCCGTCGCCAAATCCGACGTCGAACCCCGGCAACCCGGACTTCATCGCAAAGAGTGCAGACACGGCGTCAGCGCCCAGGCCGCCAGTCGTCGATAACGTCTTGTCCAGCATCTGCGTGATCCGCGGATGGACGGCGAGAATATCCTCAAGATAGTGGCGATAAGTGACGCTATCGAGCCCTCTTTCCCAGTCGTCACCCCAGATGTTCTTGCCTGCACCGCGATGGAGCCTTGCAAGATCGGCCCGTTCCTCATCAGTAAACGGCGTATTTTCATAACCGTTCTCAGAAGAATTTATGTCCCAGTAACTCGCGACGCCGAATTTTTCTTCGTCGAAGAAATATCCCGCCGTTGCTGTTTGTTCAGCGAGACCAAACATCGGCATGTAGTTTGTCTTCGAGACTCTCAACTCGCCCGAATAACCTTTGAGAGGCTGAAAGGCAGGATCGCGCGGTATGCCGAGGTCATGCCAGAGCTCATCATACCAATCGCCTGAGCCAGTGGGCGTAACGACGACATTGGAGCCTTGCGGCCCGACGAGCATCTTGCCATCGACCATGAACTCGTTTCGCTTCGCTTCGCCGCCCGGCAATGGGTGGTTTTCTAGCAGCATGCAGGTTCGATGAGGCTCGGCTTCCCTCAGAAAAGTGCGCGCAGCCGATAGACCTGAAAAGCCGCCGCCTATCACAACGAGATCATAGATCTCGCCAGAGTCGATTAAGTCCGCCATCAAATCATCGACCTTCTGGTCCCGGATTAGATGGGCCGCCTCTCTTGTGCTTTCGATGTTCCCGTTCGATCGGGAATAGTCTCCCACTCCGGAATATCCGTTCCATGAATGAATCTCCGAAGCGGGCGACGCGCGCTCGCCGCCTGGATTACACCCGCTCAACAGCGGCGCGGACATGCCCAAGAGCGCCGCGCCGGATCCAAGCAATGCGCCATTGTTAAAATCGCGCCGCGTAATATGGCCGTTCCGGTCTTCGTCTTTCATGAGATTCGCGCAGCTCTCCTCTGAACAACCTGCTACGGCTGGCGTGAGCCAGCCGTAACCTGCCTTGGCGAGGGACGCCCTTAGAGGCTGACGCGGATGTTCCCGCCGAACCAGCGGCGCGGACCGAAGATGTCTTCGTTCGATCCAAAGAAGCCGGTTCCATCGACCCCAAACGACCGGTAGGTCGTATCCGTCAAATTCTTGCCGAACACGGCGATGCTCCAATGGCCGTCGCCGCTTGCATAGCCGATGCGCGCATTCATCACGCCATAGCCGTCTTGAAGCACGGCGGGCGTTGTCACGAGATTAAACTTGTGATCGCCCTTGTAGTTGAAGTCGATCTGACCGGACATCGTGCCGCCGAAGGCCGGGCGCGCATAACGCACGAGACCGTTGACCGATACTTTCGCTACGAGCGGAGCGTCTTCCTTGCCGCTCGGGACGAGCGCTGTCGGGATATTTGTAACCTCCGTGTCGATATAAGAAATACCGACGAGCATATCGAGGCCGTCGAACGGCGTGGCCATAATTTCAACTTCGCCACCATAGAATTCAGCATCGGCGTTGAAGAGCAGCGTGTTGAAATAAGGATCGATATTGTAAGCCTGATAGTCTTTGTAATCGTAGTAGAATGCAGAGCCGTTGACCCGCAGATACTGCGATAGCGTCGCCTTGATCCCGCCCTCATAAGAGGTCAGCGTTTCGCCCGAGAACGGCAAGTCAGCCGTGTCGACGGGCGTCAGCGGAATGTTGAAGCCGCCAGACTTGATGCCGCGGCTGACGCCTGCATAAACGAGAACGCCGTCTGTGATCGTATAATCAAGCTGCGCTTTCCAGGAGAACTTGTCTTCCTTCAGCGTGTCAGCGTAGCCCGCAAAACCAAAGTCCGGCGCGTAGAGCGTAAAGTCTTTTTTGTCGTCGTTATAACGACCGCCAGCCGTGATTGAGAGAGCATCCGTCAGCTTGTATTCGATCTGCGCAAAGCCTGCGAGCGCGCGCGTATCGAGCGTCGCATCAATGCTGTAGACGCCGCCGACGCCGAAATACGCATCACCCGACTCGGCGATCGTGAAAACGCCATTTGCGTCGAGGAAGTAGAATCCGGCGACGGCGTTATAGCGCTCGCCTTCGAAGTTCAGGCGTATTTCCTGAGAAATCTGCCGAATATCAGCCGATTGGACGTAGTTATAGACGCTGTTCGGCGATGTATCTGTATCTTCCGCGTAAGCGCTTTCGATATCCTGGAAATTGGTGACAGATGTCAGCGTAACGCCGTCGGCGAGATTCCATTTGATGGTGCCGGTGACATCATAAACATCCGACTTCAGATAGGACGGGAAATCATCTTCACCAGTCCAGACGTCTCCGTCGACGTCGTAATAACCGAAGAAGTCCGTGGGTGATCCCGCGGGCAGCGTGAAGCTGTAGCCGCCTGCTCCGTCCTGCGTGCCGTATTGTCCTTTCACGAGGAAGCTGAGGTCGTCCGACGGTTCGTAAAGAAACTGAGCCCTGTAGGCGGTGAAATTCTCCCGCATTGAATTCGGAACATTCGCCTGCTCGATGAGGCCATTGTCTTTGCCGTCGACGATTGCAAGGCGAAACGCTGTCGTATCCGTGATGCCGCCGCCGACAGCCGCTTCGATCCGCCGGCGCCCCTGCTCGCCCAGCGTCACGTCGACATAGGCTTCATATTCCTGTGTCGGCTTGGCGGTGATGTAATGCACAAGACCGCCGGTCGAGTTCCGACCGAAGAGCGTGCCTTGCGGACCGCGCAACACTTCCGCACGCTCAATATCGAAAATATTGAAGCGCGTTGTTACGTTCGAGATTTGATAGGTCTCGTCAACATAGAGAGCGATAGGCGCTTCCTGATGCGCCGCAAAGTCATTCTGCCCGACGCCTCGAATGTTGAAAGACTGGAGCGCGCCCCCGCCATAACCAGACGCTTCGAGACCCGGCGTTTGCACGATGAGATCGGTCGAGGCGCTGAATCCCAGTTCGCGCAACTGATCGCCTGAATAGGCAGTGATCGCGATTCCGACATCCTGCATGTCCTGGTTGCGCTTTTGGGCGGTGACAACAATCGTATCGTCGAAAACGCCCTGCGCATATGCGTGCGATGAGATGAGAGCAGTCGCCAGCGCTGCGGCGCTCACCGCTCCCGAGAGATTCACGGCCTTCATGGCTCTATTGGTATTCCCCTTCATTTCCCTCTCCGATTCAAACTGTCTGCAGTCGCCCTACGAAAAAGCGCGCCAGCAAGCGACGCGCCTTTGACCTGTTATTCCGAGTAGGAAAGGATTTCCTGTTTCGTGAAGGTCTTCAGCACCTTCCCATAGGGAAGATCCGCATCAAACCGGGCGTAGAACGCCCGATGCACCTTTTTCACCGGCACCTTGACGTCCGACGGGTCCTCAAGGTCGAGTACGCCCGGTCCCGTAAAAATTTCGGCTTTGCCGTCGCTGCCCATCACTGGATTAGCCCTGAAGGTGACGGAAACGAGTTGCGCGAGCGCAGGAACGTCGCCTCCTTCCGCATCCGGAACGATGCGAAGTACGACCAGCGGAATTTCACCGAGCGAATCCGCGGGCGCGTTGGCGTGCGGCCTTACTGATGCGCGCAGAGAGCGATCTCCCGCTTTTACCTGCATCAGCGCCTCTACGCTACCGTCGTCATGCTTGACGAGATCGATGCTGTGCGGCCGCTTCTTGCCAAAGCCCCACACTTCGCGCCCGACAAGCTGGGAGTTTTCGCCCGTCACATAAACGCCTGGCACAAATGCGTGCGGCGCGCCTTTCCAGAGACACATGAGGCCGAGATAGACCTCACTGTAGGGCCCGATGGTCGTCCAGTGATTGCGCTCAATAACCATGAACCCCGTCGCGGGCTCATAGAGCTCAAGATCCGACGGCAGAATATCCAGAATGGCGTCCGGGTCGGTTTCGAACTCCAGCATCACCATTTCCGTGTTTCGATAATACCACGGCCCCTTGAAGGAGATGGAATTGTGCGCCGGCAAGAACGGCCCCCATTGATTCGGCGTAAATCGGCCCGGAATGCCCATAGATCTCCTGCTTTCCGCAAATGCTGTTAGCGCTTATGCGCCACCGTGATTTGGAGGCTAATCCAATTTATAGGCCAGTGCAATGTTTTGGCCCCATAAACACGGCTGGAAGGAGGCGGTAATTATCGATGGAAGTCCGGATCAGGACGATTTCAACTAGCATAAAGGGCAAATTCGGTGGCTTTAGCGAATTCTTGTTGTTTTTAGGCCACAGAAATTTTATATGCGGCGCAATAAGGTCCAAACCCAGTTTCTTTCGCAGGAGCGTCGTTTGCCCTTCACGTTCAAGAGAATAAGGGTATGGATCAAAAGGGGCCGCAGCACCGCGCCAGACACGTGAAAATATCGATGACCTCTTCAAGTCAAAAAACAGCGCCTGACACTCACAACTTGGGCAGAAAAGGCCGTGAAAGACGCCGCCTTATTCTCGAAGCCGCCAAGCAACGGATTATCGAGAAAGGCCTCGACGGGCTTGTCCTCCGCGAGATCGCCGAAGAGCTGTCGATCACCCATGGCAATCTTCAATACTACTTTCAGACCAAGGACGACCTGCTTCTCGCTATCTATGACGAAGAAGCGCAAATTTATACGACAACGATGCGGGAGTTTCTGGATAACGCCACCACGCCCGAGGGCGGCCTGGCAGCGATCATCGATTCCAGCATCGACGTGATCGAGCGCAACGAGACACGGTTATGGCGCGCGATGTTCGGAATCGCCCAGCAGTTTCCTGATCTCGCCGAAGTCCTCAAACGCGAAAACGAATACTACGAGGAGTTCGTTGCGACTGAATTGCAGAAGATCGCCCCACACATTAACCCGATGCGTCGCTACTATGTGGCGAAGATCATCCGCGCAATCATCGACGGGACCGCAATCGGATTGATTTACGACGATCCGCGCTCGCCGAAAATTGCGGCGATGAAGAATGAAATGAAAGCGATGCTGAGTGTCTATCTAGGGCTCCGCGAACCGCCTTCCGAGGCGCAATCGCAAGGTCTGAACCAGCCCGCAGGGGACAAGCCGGCGTCGCGCGCGCCTGCAAGCGCCAAAACCGCCAAAGCAACGAAAAAGACAGCCTCGAAAAAGCGGCAGGTCCGCAAGTAGGCTGCCCATCAGCGATGATCGAGGCGCGCTCTCAACTGAGCCGCTCCTTAGTCTGCCCCCTCAAGACCATCCGGGCAATTTAATTGCTCATGGAATTGAAAGAGCGCCCCCCCCTCCCGCAGCATCCAACGGATGATTGGGGCCGATAAAGAAAAACAATTAGCCGCTCCCGTCGCTCCCTGACTACCTTCGCAGCGTGAACTACCGCCACTGCGGCGGGCTTCGATTGCGGCTGCGAGAAAATCGCTCTGTCGAACCCCTCAGAGGCGACTGGTTGAAGAAGATTGGAAAACCGCCGCAAGAGGGCCTTATGACCTATCGCATTGGATTTGACGTCGGCGGCACTTTCACCGACTTCACCATGATCAACGAGCAGACAGGCGCTGTCAGCTTTTTCAAGGTGTCATCGACCCCGCACGACCCCTCCGTCGCGATCGAGCAAGGCCTTGCCGCGCTCATTGAAGACTACAAGCTCGACCCGAAGTCGATCTCGCATCTCGGCCATGGCACGACAGTGGCGACGAACCTCGTTATCGAGCGCAAAGGCGCCCGGACGGGCGTCATCACGACTAAAGGTTTTCGCGACGTCCTGGAGATTGGCCGCCAGACACGCCCGCATCTTTACAATTACGCGATCCACCGGCCGACCCCGCTAGTGCCGCGCGAACGCCGGCTTGAGGTGACCGAGCGCGTTCTTTCCGACGGAACTGTGCTTGAACCGCTCAACCACGCAGAAGTCGAAGCCGCCGCGCGTGAACTCGCCGAACAGAAAGTCGGCGCAGTCGTCATCTGCTTCCTGCACAGCTATCGCCGGCCAGATCACGAGCGCGAGGCGCGCGAAATCGTGCGGTGCATTCTTCCGAACGCCTACATCTCCATCTCATCAGACGTACTGCCTGAGTTCCGCGAGTTCGAGCGTCTGTCGACGACCGTACTCAACGCCTATATGGGCCCGCGCATGGGAACCTATCTCGAGCGGTTGCTCGAGCGCGTGCGCAATCTTGGCATCACGGCCGAAACCGACACGGTCCACTCGAATGGCGGCCTGATGTCTGTCAGCACCGTTCGGGAAGTGCCGGTGAGAACGTGCGTCTCCGGCCCTGCCGCGGGTGTCATCGGCGCAGCGGAGATCGGCCGCGTCGCGGGCTTTGAAAATCTCGTCACCTTCGATGTCGGCGGGACCTCAACGGATGTCTCGGTCATTGTCAAAGGCAAAGCGCTTTTCGCTTCGAACCGTCTCGTTGCGGATTATCCGGTGAAGACGCCGATGGTCGACATTCACGTCATCGGCGCTGGCGGGGGCTCCATCGCGGAGATCGACGATGCGGGCGCCCTCAAGGTCGGTCCGCGCAGCGCTGGCGCAGATCCGGGGCCTGTCGCTTATCAGCGTGGCGGCGAACAGCCGACTATCACCGATGCGAACATCGTCCTCGGGCGTCTTGATCAGAAAGCGCTCCTCGACGGACGCCTGCCGATCGACGCCGCGGCGGCGCGCGAAGTCATCGAGCGCAAGATCGCAAAGCCCCTCGGCATCTCGGTCGAAGAAGCCGCGCATGGCATCCTTCGCATCGCTGCAGCGAACATGAATCGCGCCATTCAGTCAGTCTCGACGGAAAAGGGCTATGACGTGCGCGAATTCGCGCTCATCGCCTTTGGCGGCGCAGGGCCATTGCATGCGGGCGACCTCGCGCGCGAAAGCGGCATCCGCACTATCATTGCGCCGCGCGAACCGGGAACGCTCTGCGCGCGCGGCATCCTCCTCTCCGACATCACGATGGACTTCGTGCGTAGCGAGCTTTCAATCGCCTCGCCAGAGGCTTGGCGCATAGCCTGCGTGACTCTCGAAGACATGAAGAAGCAGGCTGTCGCTTGGCTCGACCGAGAAGGCGTTCCGCAGGAAGATCGTGAACTTCGCATCACCATCGATGCGCGCTTCGATGGCCAGAATTACGAAGTGCCCGTGCCGATCGAGCGCATCGACGCTCAAGGGCTCGACGCCTTCCTCAAGACGTTCCGTGCTCGCCACTTCCAGGAATATGGTTACGACATTGAAGATCGCGACGCCGAGATCGTCAATTGCCGCATTCAAGCCGTCGGCAAAATTCGCAAACGCGCCGAAGCTTACGCGCCCGATCTCTCGAAAGATCCCCTGAAGGGCGAACGCCGCGTCTATTTCGGCAAGGATCTCGGCTGGATCGACACGAATGTCTACGCGCGCGGCCGCCTCGCGCTCGGCGCCGAACTAGGCGGGCCCGCGATCATCGAGGAAATGAGCTCGACGACAATCGTTCACCCCGGACAGAAAGTACGCCTCGATACCGAAGGCAATCTCATCATAACCCTGACCGACAAAGCCGGAGCGAAACAATGACTGCGATGACGGAGCGTGAAGCAGGTTCGGGCGCGCCGGCCATGTTCGACCCGATTGCGATGGAGGTCTTCTCCAATCGCCTGCTGACGATCACGGAAGAGATGGGCAATACGCTTGTGCGCGCCTCCTTCTCGCCGAACATCAAAGAGCGCAAGGACTGCTCGGTCGCCCTTTTCGACTATCGCGGGCGGCTGATCTCGCAAGCCGCGCATATCCCGATGCATCTCGGTTCCCTCGCCGGAGGCGTGGAAACCTTGCTGAAAGAATACAAGCTCGAAGACATCGCTGAAGGCGACGCCTTCATGTGCAATGACGCCTATCTCGCCGGCGGCACGCATGCGCCCGACATCACCATCGTTACGCCGATCTTCTGCGATGGCAAGCTGCGCTTCTTTGCAGCGAATATCGGCCACCATTCAGACGTCGGCGGCTCGACGCCCGGATCGGTCTCACCGACGGCGCGCACCGTCTTCGACGAAGGCCTGCGCATTCCACTCGTGAAAGTCGTATCTAAGGGCGATATTCTCAAAGACATCCTCAATCTCGTCGCTCACAACAGTCGCGAGCCGATGGACCGCATCGTCGATCTGAAAGTGCAGATCGCCGCCAATGAGCGCGGCAAGCGCCTGATGCTCGATCTCGTCGCGCAGGAAGGTCTTGAATCCATCGAACGCTCTGTTGAAGACATTCTGGGGTATACGGAACGGCGCCTTCGGGGACGCATCGCCGATGTCGGCGATGGTTCGGGCACGTTCACGACCTGGCTCGACGATGACGGCCTCGGCGGCGACGCGGTTCCAATTCAGGCGACGGTCACGATCAAAGGCGACAGACTGACCGTCGACTTCGAGGGCTCCGGCCGCCAGGCGCGCGGCGGCTACAACATGCCAGCAAGCGCGATGAATGCGAGCGTCTACTACGTCGTGAAGACGATGCTCGACCCCGATCTCATCGCCAATGACGGCATGTTCCGCGCTATCGAAATCAAAACGCCGCCGGGAACGATCACCAATCCGGACTTCCCGGCTGCAGTCGGCATGCGCTCGGCGACGGCGCAGCCTGTTTGCGGCGCGATCATCGGCGCATTCTCGGCGCTCCTGCCGGAAGAACGTCTCCTCGCCGCGAGCAATGATGCAATGCCGGCGATCGTCGTCTCCGGCAAATCGCGCCGGCGGGCCGGCGCCTATGTTTACGTCGAGACGATCGGCGGCGGCGCCGGCGCGCGCTACAATGAAGACGGCGTGGACGGCACGCATGTGCACATCACGAATTCCTCGAACCTTCCGGCCGAAGCGCTCGAAAACGAGTATCCGCTGCTCGTCGAGGAATATAGCCTCGTGCCCGATAGCGGCGGGCCCGGAAAATATCGCGGCGGCATGGGCATCGCCCGTCAGATCCGCGCGCTCGATGACGAAACCTTCGTCTACGCATCGACGGAGCGCACGAAGATCGCCGCGGAGGGCGTCCTCGGCGGCGGCGATGGCGGGCTCGGCCACATCATCCGAAATCGCGGACAAGCAAGCGAACGCGAAATGCCGTCTAACCAGCCCGGTCAACCGATTAGGGCCGGCGAATCCATGCGCCTCGAAACACCCGGCGCCGGCGGCTTCGGTCCGCCTGAGCAGCGCTCGGCGGAAGCTATCGCTCGCGACCTCGTGGGCGGCAAAGTCAGCGCTGCTGCAGTGGAACGCGACTATGGCGCGGCGAAGCTCGCAGAAGCGCAGAAATTGCTCGCAAGCTGACGCCCGCCATGACTGTCAGCGCCCTGATCGAACCGGCGGCGCTTGCCGCCCGGCTCGCAGACGATAACCTCGTTATCTTCGACGCTTCTTGGCACATGCCCGCAGCGGCGAGAAGCGGACGGGCCGAATACGAAGCAGCGCACATTCCCGGCGCGCTGTTCTTCGACATCGACGCCATTTCCGATCGCGCGACCGACTTGCCGCATATGCTGCCCAGCGAAAGCGATTTCGCTGCGGCGATGTGCGCGGCGGGCGTCGGTAATGACAGCGACATTGTCGTTTATGACGCGCACGGCCTCTTCTCTGCTGCGCGCGCCTGGTGGATGCTGCGCGCCTTCGGCCATGAAAGGGTGAGCGTCCTCAATGGCGGTCTGCCCGCTTGGCGCGCGGCGGGTCTACCGCTCTCTAGCGACGCCGAAGAGGCAAAGAAAGACGCCTCGTTCGTCGCGCGCCTGCAGCCGACGAAGCTGCGCTCCAAACGCCAAGTGACGGACAATCTAATCACCAGGCGAGAACAAATTGTCGATGCTCGTTCCGCCCCGCGCTTTTCCGGCAGCGTCGCAGAACCACGCCCCGGCCTGCGCAGCGGACGCATTCCCGGCTCCTTCAACGTGCCTTACACGGACCTTCTGGATGATGAAGGCATCCGCCTCAGGAGCTCTGCGGAGATCGCCGCGATCTTTCAGAACGCCGGCGCCGACCCCTCGCGGCCAATCACGACCAGCTGCGGCAGCGGCGTAACGGCCTGCGTGCTTACGCTCGCGCTGAGCGTCGCTGGATTTCCAGACGTCGCCGTTTACGACGGTTCATGGGCGGAATGGGGCGCAGACCATGCAGCGCCGATAGAGGCTGACTAAATCACGCTCAACAAAAAGCGGCAGGACGCGAAGACGCGCATCCCCGCGCCCTGCCTACGGGAGGTCTCAACGATCCTTGTCTTGCTCGGCGAGCCGGGCCTCAACGATCGCCGACGCCCCTGTCACGTCCGGATAGCAAAGCTTTGGATTGGCGCGGAGCATGGCGAGAAACTCGTTCTCAGCCCTCATCCATTCCTGCCCCTTCGCGATGGTTTCGTCGAGATAGGATTTCGGGATGACGACGACGCCATTATCATCCGCAAGGATCGCATCGCCCGGGCTGACGCCGACGCCGCCGCAGCTGACAGGAACGTTCAGTTCGCCGCCAAGACCGCGATATTTCGTTGTGACCGGGCTGATGGCGCGCGACCAGATCGGAAGGCCGGCGCGTTTCGCATCGGCGATGTCGTTTGCGGCGCCATCGAGGATGACGCCTGAGAGCCCCCCTGCAGCAGCCGCATAAATCGTCGCCGCGCCCCAGCAGCAAACGCGCTGGTCCTGTCCGCGATCGATGACGAGAATGTCGCCGGGCCGGGTGAATTTCAGCGCGTAATGCGCCATGATTGAGTCGGGAACGGTGATGCGGACAGTGACAGCCGTTCCGGCGATCTTGCTGCCGGAAATGCGCTGCTTCATTCCGGGGTCCATGAACCCCGCTTCGAGATGGTGTCCGATCGTGCCGGTGTCGAGCTCAAGCAGAGCGAGACGCTGCGCCTCCGTTATCTGCTCCGGCATCTCGTTGACGGTGTAGATTCGGCGTTCTGGCAGCATGCAGCGCTCCTAATGACCTCGTCAGAAATAATCGTCTCTTTCCCTGCAAGACTATTTGCCGCCTCCGCGCCCGTTCAAGACAATTGTTTTAATCACGCGCCATCAGCAAAATTATCGAATGACGCGAGAAATGCCGCCTGTTGGGAAACGCAGACCGGCCTGCTAGTATATATCTACTGGCGAAGGGCCAGGCCTCGCACTTTCGCCATTCCCGTCTCGCGAAGCCGCCCGTTCGCGGAAAGGACGCTTCAACGCTTGAACATCAAGTTTCTTGAGACCTTCATTTGGCTGGTGCGGCTGAAAAGCTTTCGAGCGACTGCGGAAAAGCTTAATACGACGCAGCCAAATATTTCCTCGCGGATTTCTTCGCTTGAGGATATTCTGCGAACGACGCTTTATGTGCGCGGCTCGAAGGAATTCCAGCTCACCGCAGCAGGACGGCGCATCTTCGATCACGCCGAACAGATCGTCGATCTCTACCTCCTCATGCAGCGGGAAGTTTCTAGCGCAGGCAGCGAACAGGCCGTTCTGCGCATCGGCATCATCGAAATGGTCACGCTTTCATGGCTGCCGGAATTCGTGCGCCTTATCCGCGAATCCGACGCTATCGGCGAGGTTGATTTCGTCACGGAAACTTCGGCTGATCTGATCGATCTCCTGCGCAAGGACAAGATCGACGTCGCCTTCCTCTGGGGGCCATCGAACGAGCCTAACATCACGAATGAATATATCTGCAATTACGCGATGAACTGGCTCGGGGTTCCTTCTTTCCGGGAGGGCGCCGATGAGATCGACATCATTGACGTCGCGAAACTACCGGTCATGGCGACGCGTGAGGGAACCTCCGGGCACACAATGGTGCGCGAGTATTTCGCGAGCTACGGCGTCGACTTTGTGCCCGGCGCAAGCAATCGCATCTCCATGGTTTCGTATTCGATCGCGACGGCGATCCAGATCGTCCGCACTGGCCTCGGCGTCATGGCCCTGCCTCCGCTCATGGTTGCGGATGATTTGCAAAAAGGCGTCATCGAGATCCTTCCTGTGCGCCAGCAAATGCCGCCGGCCTACCTCACGGCCTGTTACAAACTGCCGACGCCCCGCCTTTTCGTCACCCATGTCGTCGAACTCGCACGCGAAGCGGCCTCCAACTACGCGACAGGCGTTAATCCGGATCACTTCTGGATATAGCGGGCGGTTTCCCACGCGATTTTATGCTTTCAGGGAGTTTTTGTGCGCCATTCGCGCAAGCGATGGCGCGTTCGTCGTCTGACCACGGGGCGCGTTCTTTATTCAGCCCGATAAAGAATATCAATTGGCGCGACGAAAGCGGACCCGGTTAGCGTTTCGACTTCCGGTATCCCGGGCTGCAAATCGCGCCCCGGCCGGAGGATCGCAGCTGCGAGGTAGGGAGACTAAAAACATGTCTTTGCTTGAGGGGAATAACAAGATCAGCCGCAAAATGTCGGCAGCCAAACGCGTGATGCTTCTTGCCGGTGCAAGCCTTTCGGCCGTGCTGACGAGCGGCCTCGCCTCTCAGGCGAGCGCGCAGGATGAAGAGAGCCTGATGGGCGACCGCATCGTCGTTACGGCGCGCAAACGCGCCGAGTCGCTGCAAGAAGTCCCGATCTCCATCTCCACCGTCTCGGCCGCGCAAATCGAGAGGCTGAACGCGACGAGCCTCAAAGATCTGAAGAACTTCATCCCTAGCCTCCATTATTCCGACCGCAGCGCGCTGCAGACGCAGATCACCATTCGCGGCGTCGGCGGCGACTCCCGGAATATCGGCATTGAGAGCGGCATCGGCCTTTACGTCGATGGCGTCTTCGCCGGCCGGACAAGCGGCTACAATATGGACCTCGCCGACATCGAGCAGATAGAAGTGCTGCGCGGGCCGCAAGGAACGCTGTTCGGCAAGAATACGACGGGCGGCGCGATCAACATCGTCACGCGTAAACCTAGCGACGAGCTTCACGCAAACGCAACGCTCGGCTATGGCAATTACGACGCCGTTCGCTTCAAAGGCTCCGTCAGCGGACCGATCAGCGATACGGTCTCTCTCGGCGTCACTTTCGCGAGCTGGGACCGCGACGGTTATATCAAGAATATTTACGACAAGACGAAGCTCCAGTCCGAAGAGCGCCGCGCCGGCCTCGTTCAGCTCCGCTTCCAGCCAAATGACAAGTGGGACATTCTCCTTAGCGGCGACGCCACCTTTGACGATCAAAAAGCGATCCTGAACCAGCTCGGCTCGAACGCCGCCTTTGGCGCCGGCTATTACATCCCCGATCGCTTTTATGTGAACACGGACCAGCAAAACAGCATTGAGCGCGACATGTACGGCGCTTCGCTGTCGGCGGAATACAGATTCGACTCCGGCCTGACCTTTACATCGATCAGCGCCTTCCGCTCGGTCGACATCACCGTGCACAGCGATATCGACCAGACGCCGGTCGACATCTTCCGCTCTGGCCCGTTCACTGACGACGCAGATCAGTATACGCAAGAACTCCGCCTGACCTCGCCTGATGGTCAGTTCTTCGAATATATGGCGGGCTTCTATTTCTATCGTCAGGAAGCCCAGGCGTCCCGGCGCATCTATTCCGCCGGCAACCCTCTCTTCTTCACCGACGGCCCCATCGATACGACGTCATATGCGGGCTTCGCCAACGCAACAGCGAATTTCACCGACAAGCTCTCGATCACTGGCGGCGTTCGCGTCACCTATGAGAAGAAAGAGGGCAGCTACGAGCAGACAAGCACCGTTGCGCCATTCAACAAGAGCTTCCCGGAGCTTGAAATTTCGGTGACGAAACCGTCCTGGACAGCGTCGCTCAACTATCTCTGGACTGATGACGTCTCGACTTACTTCACGGCGAGCAACGGTTTCAAATCGGGCGGCTTCAATGTCGATCCGCTCGCGACGCCCGCCCCTCTCTCGGCTGACGACATCACCTTCGATCCGGAATTCGTCACCTCTTATGAAGTCGGATTCAAATCCGACACCTTCGACGGCAAGCTCCGCTTCACGGCCGCCGCTTTCTACGCGACCTATACCGATCGGCAGGTGCCGCAATTTGAATCGATCGGCGGCGTGCCAACGGTCATCACCCGGAACGCGGGCGAGTCCGAGGTCTATGGCGGGGAAGTCGAGTTCACGGCGTCCCCATCCCCGTGGCTTCTCGTCTATGGCGGCGCCTCCTATCTCCACGGCGAATATACCGAGTTCGCCGGCGCGACGACCGGCGGCGCGGACTATACAGGGAACGTCACTGAGAACACGCCGAAATGGACGGTCAATCTCGGCGCCGAACTGCGCGCGCCCGTCGGGCCCGGAGAAGTCACTCTCTCGCCAAACTTCGCCTATGTCGGCGAAACCTTCTTGCAGCCGGACAACGGCCCGTTCAATTATGAAGATGGCTACGCCGTCTTCAATGCGCGCGCCGGCTATGAATTCCAGGATGGCCGCTATGGCATCTATCTCTGGGGCAAGAACCTGACCGATGCGGAGTACAAAGAGTTTGCGCGGCAATTCAACGGAAGCGACCAGGTTCTGTTCGGCGAACCACGCACTTACGGTGTGGAAGTCTCCGCGCGCTTCTAATAGCCCGGGCTTTCGCGCAGTTATAAAAGGGTGAGCGCCGTGTCAGAAGAAAACGGCGCTCGCCGAAACGGGCAATCCAAATCCGAGGGCGTACATAGCGATGTCTATGTCGCCCTCGTCGTGCTTCTTCTCTCCGTCGCGATGGCGTTCTCGCTAGTCGACCGCTTCGCGCTCTCCCTGCTCTTCGAACCGATCAAGGCTGATCTCGGCCTCAGCGATACGCGGCTCGGGCTTCTGCACGGCGTCGCCTTCGGCATTTTCTATGCGGCGGTCGGCTTGCCGCTCGGCCAGCTCGTCGATGTCTGGTCGCGCAAATGGACCATTTTCTGGGGGCTCGCCATCTGGAGCCTCGCGACGATGGCCTGCGGCTTCGCGAATGACTTTTCCATGCTGCTCCTGATGCGGATTGGAGTCGGGGTCGGCGAAGCAGCTCTTGCGCCGGCCGGCTATTCCATCATCACGGCGATCGCGCCGCGGCGGCTCCTCGCGACAGCCATCAGCGTGTTCCAGATGGGCTCGCTCGCCGGCGCCGGGATGGCGTTCCTGCTTGGCGGCGCGCTTTTCGCCTGGCTGAGCGGCGCCGGCGCGAATGCAATTCCGTTCCTTGACGGTCACTCTGCCTGGCAGAAAACGTTCGTTCTGCTTGGCGCGCCGGGCATTGTGCTCCTCGCACTGATATTGCTGATCCGCGAGCCGGCGCGCCCTGCAAAGGCGCCCGCCGAGGCGGAGGCGCCGCGCGAAACGATCCTCCAACATATCGCGGCGAATGGCGCCCTCTACTCGACGCTCTTTATCGGCAACGCCTGCCTTGTCGCCGTCAGCTATGCGATGGTGAGCTGGGCGCCGGCCATGCTCGCCCGCGATTTCGGTTGGTCAGTATCGGTTGTCGGCTTGCGCGTCGGCCTGATGATGCTGACGGTTGCGCCCGCAGGCGTTCTCCTTGGCGGCATGCTCGCTGACTTTCTATCTCGCGCTTCAGGCAAGAACGAGTTTGGTACAGCTTTAAGTCTTGCGGCGTTCGCATCGCTGCCGCTTCTCGCCTGCCTTCTCTTCGCGCGCAACGGCGCGCAACTGTTCGCAATCATCGCCGCAGTTCAATTCGCATCGAGCATGGCGGTCGGGGTCGGCCCGGCGGCGATCCAGGTGCTGGCTCCGCCGTCGATGCGGGGACGCATGTCGGCTCTCTATGTGTTTACGGTGAACGCAATTGGCCTGGGCGTCGGCCCGGTGACAATTGGTCTACTGAGCGACCATGTCTTCAAAGGCGATCATGCCCTGCTGAGTTCGCTTGTGACCTACACTATATCGATGTGCGCCGCCGCAGCACTGCTCCTTTTCGCTTTCCGCAAGCTGTCGCGACGGTGAGAGTAGTCTTTGCATTCGCTATGGCTTTCGCCCGTTCATGCCTGATCGCGGAGCCGGAAGCGCTGGATCTTGCCCGTCGCAGTCTTTGGCAGTTCGCCCACAAAGCTGATCCAGCGCGGATATTTATATGGGGCGAGCTTCGACTTCACGTGCGCCCTCAATTCGTCCGCTTTCGGTTCGTCCTCGGCAACGCCCTCGCGTAACACTACGAACGCATGCGGCTTAACGAGCCCCGCCTCATCTTCAGCGCCGACGACCGCTGCTTCGACGACATCCTCATGGCAGGCGAGCGCCTCTTCGACTTCGATAGGCGAGACATAGATGCCGCCTACTTTCAACATGTCGTCGCCGCGCCCGGCATAGGTATACCAGCCGTCTGCATCCCGAATGTATTTGTCGCCGGTGATCGTCCACTCGCCCTGAAAAGCGGCGGCGGATTTCTCGGGGTTGCGCCAATAGGCAGAAGCCGATGTCGGTCCGCTGACATGGAGGTTGCCGATCTCGCCTTCTCCAACTTCCAGACCGTCATCGTCGACAAGACGAACAGCATACCCATCGACAGGCTTGCCGGTGCAACCGTAACGGACGGCGCCGGGCCTCTGCGTCAGAAAGATGTGCAGCATCTCGGTCGAACCAAGGCCATCGTGAATATCGACGCCGAAGCGAGCGCGAAACGCCTCGCCAAGATGGGCCGGCAGCGCTTCGCCAGCGGAGATCGCAACGCGCAAGGAACCTGCGGCGCTCTTGTCCGGGCAATTCGGGCGACGGAGCCAGCCAGCATAAAAAGTGGGCACGCCTGCAAAAAAGCTTACAGGGTGTTCGGACAATATCCTGTCGACTACGTCAGGCGTCACCCTTTCGCGATGGAGGATCGCGGTAGCACCGACGGCGCAGGGAAATATCAGCGAATTCCCGAGGCCATAGGCAAAGAACTGCTTGGCGACGGAGAAGACGACATCGTCTTCATGCATGCCAACAGCCCCGCGCCCGTAGAGATTCGCCGCAAGACGCATCGAAGCATGACGATGCATTGCGCCCTTCGGACGGCCGGTGGAGCCAGACGTATAGAGCCAGAACGCCGTATCGTCACGGCGCGTTGGCGCGACATCAGAGCTCGCGCGCGCCGCACGAAGAACATCTTCAAGATCAGGCCAAGGCCCGCCTTCGCTGGAGATGAAAAGAACGCTCTCCTCATCCTCAGCAATCTCTCCCCACTTCTCGGCGAGATCGCCGGTCACGAAGACCGCGCGGGCGTCGCTATTTTTAAGTATCCAGCGATAATCGTCGGCGGTCATCAAGGTGTTCAACGGCACCGGCACGACGCCCGCCTTGATCGCTCCCAGGAAAACTGTCGGAAAATCTCTCGTATCGAGAAGGCACAAAAGCACGCGGTCGCCCGGCTTGACGCCGAGGCTCTCCCACGCGCCGGCCATGCGATCGACACGTTCCGCGAGCTCTCCATAGGAAAGCGCGCCCTTGTTATCGATGATCGCCGCCTTGTCGCCTCGGCCGGCCGCGAGATTGGCTCCAAGCAGATTCTCAGCTGCATTGAATCGCTCAGGAAAATCGGCGATGCGGCGTGCCGAATTCAATTCCATCAGCTCTCCTCCCTTTTGCGCTCCCGATCTTTTCGCCG
>ERZ795053.2970-NODE-2970-length-19877-cov-7.615377_pt1 | contig 19877 bp, 22 predicted proteins | sample MGYA00375137_ERZ795053 | MGnify/ENA primary metagenome ERZ795053 (study PRJEB30182, sample SAMN05720284) | activated sludge metagenome | isolation source: Anaerobic digester | place: Hong Kong | collected 2014-12-17 ...
TGTATTTTTGTTATTTTCTATTATGTGTTTTTCAGTGGTCTCGGACGGTTCTTGCTTGCGCGAACAAACCATGACTGCGCGCAAGCAAAAACCTTCCACACTTGCGCAAATACCATAGACAGAACTTCGGCTGTGCAAGTCGCTTGTTTTGGCTTGGCGTAAGGAGTAAACTGGAATAAATTGTTTTTGAACGGTAGGAATTGTGAATAAATGAAAATCAATGACAGTAGCAAGCGTATGATCGTGTTGTTTGCCACCATCTTCATCGTAGGGGTGGGCTTTAGCATCATCATGCCGGTGCTGCCCTATTATGCCGAGTCCATGGGGGCCAATGCCTTTCAGCTGGGGCTGCTGATCACCGTCTATGCGATCTGCCAGTTTATCTTTGCTCCCATCTGGGGCGCTTACTCAGACCGGGTGGGCAGACGCCCCCTGCTGCTGCTTGGGATTTTGGGCTATGCGGTTACGTTTCTCCTCTTCGGTTTTGCCACCCAGTTATGGGAGCTGTATGTCATCCGTATTATCGGAGGGATCCTGGCCTGTTCCACCATGCCGACCGCCATGGCCTATGTGGCGGATCTGACCAGTCTGGAAAAACGCGGCTCGGCCATGGGGATGATCGGAGCGGCTATGGGCATGGGCATGGTTTTCGGGCCGGCCATCGGCGGTATCCTGTCGAGCATATCGCTGGCCTTTCCGTTTGTGTTTGCCGGGCTGCTGGCCCTGGTTAATGCGGTGTTGCTCTATATCCTTCTTCCGGAGTCTCTGGCCAGTGAAAACCGAATCATTCGCAAGGTCGAGCGGGCTTCCCTGCTGGAGGGACTGCGGTCACCTCTGGTGGTCCTGTTCCTGTTCATCTGCCTGGGCAGCATCAGCGAGTCCATCCACCACGGAACCTTTGCTTTGTTCGCGGAGCAAAAGCTTTCCTTTACCGCCCGGGACATTGGCTGGGCCTTTACCGCTGCCGGAATTGTCATGGCATTGATACAAGGAGTGCTGGTGGGCCGGCTGATCAACCGTTTTGGCGAGGAAAAAACCGCTGCTGCCGGAATTATTCTGATGGGCACCAGCTTTGGGCTGTTTTTATTAATGTATGATATTCTTTCCTCGATTGCTTTTATGGCGATCTTCTCTGCCGGGGTAGGTCTGATGCGTCCTTCCATTTCCGCAGCGGTTTCCAAGCGAACGGCTGACGGGCAGGGTTCGGCCATGGGTATTTTAAACGGCTACGACAGCCTGGGGCGGGCCATCGGCCCAATGCTGGGAGGCTTCATGCTGGATCTGGGTCTGAATTATGGCTACTATACCGCCATCGTGGTTTGCCTGCTGGCTTTGCTGACGCTGTCGCTCAGTCGTCAGCTCAAAGGACGCCGCGCCCCCCAGGTTTAGCAGTAGGGACGAGAAAGTTTGGAAATATAAACGCCCGGAGCCTTCTGTGACCCGGGCATTTTTTGTATCTATTGATTCCTCTTGGCCATTTCCTCGTCCCGCAGGCGCATCTTCCTGAATCATTTCAAAGCGCGGGGTAAACCGGTTATAGGATATGTGTGATTCAAGATTGTTTCGTGAAGATTACCCGTTGCCGTAAAACAAATTTTCCCTCTTGACTTTGACGTTGCGTAAAGGTTTAGGATGTATTTAACGGAGGTGACCTCATGGATTATACGGTGCATAAACTAGCTCGACTGGCCGGAGTCAGCACCAGAACTTTACGTTACTATGACGAAATCGGTCTGTTAATTCCGCCCCGGATGAATTCTTCCGGCTACAGGTACTACGGTCAGGCTGAGGTTGATAAACTGCAGCAGATCATGTTTTATCGGGAACTGGGGCTTGATCTGCAGACCATCAAGGAGATTCTTGACGCGCCTGATTATAATCGGCTAGCCGCGCTGGCCGAACATCGAGACAAGCTCTTGATGAAAAGGAAGCAATTGGAATTGCTGATTGCCAATGTTGAAAAGACGATTGCTGCGCAGGAAGGAAGATGCATTATGTCGGATCGAGAAAAGTTCGAGGGTTTTAAACAAAAGCTTATTGACGACAATGAAAGCAAGTACGGGAAAGAAATTCGAAAAAAGTATGGCACAGACACAGTTGATGCTTCATATCAGAAACTAAAAAACATGACTCCACAACAATACGAGGAAATGCAGAAATTGACCGATCAGGTCAATGAGGCCCTGCGCTTGGCTGTGGCAGACGGATATCCGGGCGGGAAATTGGCCATGCAGGCCTGCGATCTGCACCGCCAATGGCTCATGCAGTCCTGGCCGCAATATTCCAAAGAAGCACATATGGGTCTGGCCCAGATGTATGTGGATGATGAACGATTTGCTGCTTACTACGATCAGATTGCTCCGGGATGTGCAGTCTTCCTGAGAGATGCGATGAAGGTTTATACTGGAATGGAGTAATAACTATTCCGCTTGTTTTGGGGAGAAAACGCACAGCAAAAGCCGGGGGGCTCCCCCGGCTTTTGCTTATTCCCCTCTCCGTTGGTAGTCCTCGTCGATGCGGGCTTTCCAATTGGTTTTGATGCTGCGGGTTTTGCGCAAGTCGCTGACGGCGTCATTGACCGCATCATAGTTCAGTTGGGTGCCCGCGCTGTCGGCATGGTAGTTGGCGGCCCGGTCGGCGTTGATGCCCAGATCAGCTGCGGCGGCGATAGCATCGATGTTGGCTCCCAGGAAGATAAATTCCCAGCCGTATTTTTTCTGCTGTTGTTCCACCAGGCTGCGGATCTGTTTATAACGGTACTCCTGGCTGGCATTTTCCATGCCGTCGGTGGTGATGACCAACAGCACTTTTTCGGCGCGTTCCTCCTCGCTGGTATTCTTTTGTACATTGGCGATCTTTTGAATGGTTTTGCCGATGGCATCCAGCAGGGCGGTGCAGCCGCGCACATAGTATTCTTTTTCGCTGATGGGACGAATGCCTTTGAGGTTGATGCGGTCGTGCAGCAGCTCGTACTGGTCATCGAACAGCACGGTGGTGACCACGGCCTCGCCCGGTTCCTGCTGCTGTTTTTTCAGCATGGCGTTGTAGCCGCCGATAGTGTCGCTTTCCAGTCCGGACATGGAACCGCTGCGGTCGAGGATGAATACCAGTTCAGTGAGATCTTTTTTCATCATTGTTATCCTCCTTGTCTTTGATGTTTTTAGGATAACAAATTCGTTCGCTGTGTTGGTCGCCGAGCAGGCGACATTTTTATGCACCCAGCAATGGCAGTTCGTAGTGGAAGAGCGCCTGGTTAATCTCAAATATATTATAGTTACCGGACTGAATAAAGTATTCAATAACGACGTCGGATTTGTTGCTGCGGGAAAGCGCATAGCCGGCCCGCCCCAGCAGGTCGCGGGTCTCGTCCAGACTGAGCTGCAAGGCAATGGCAAAGGCAAGGGCGGTGAGCTTGCTGGGTTGATAGCTGGGATTGCTTTTGATCTTGGAAAAAAGTTTACGGTCAATATTGGCCCGTTTGTAGGTCTCCACGTCGTCCTGGCCTTTCTCATCGATGAGGCGCAGCAGCATCCGGGAAAAGGTCTCGTCGAGATGATTGACGAGTTCATCCAGCTTGCGCGGAGCCAAGTCCGCTTGCATTTGGTTGTAATCGACCTGAACTTCCTCCAGCAATTCATAATGCTGGAGGCGCCGATTCGCGCTGAACTTTTTCTGCAGTTTCTCAACATAATGGTCGTCGATGAATTTTTCCAGGGCGGTAAACAGTTTTTCGCTCAAAGCGAGGGATTGCCGGTCATACACCACCAGGTACACCATCATCTCATGCTGCAACAGGAACTCACTGATGGCGGCTACGGCAATTTGCAGCGCCTGATCCTTGGGATAGCCGTAGATGCCGGAGGAAATCAGGGGAAAAGCAATCGACTCGCAATCATGCTGACGGGCCAGTTCCAGGGAATGAATGTAGCAGTCATGCAGCAGCCGGGCTTCGTCGGATTGTCCGCCCTTCCAGATGGGCCCGGCGGTATGGATGATATATTGGGCCGGCAGTTTTCCCGCCCCGGTGATGACCGCCGAGCCGGTTTGGCATTTACCGATGCGGTCGCATTCGGTTTGCAGCTGCTGCGCTCCGGCGGCGGTAAAAATCGCCCCGCATACGCCTCCACCCATCTTCAGGGCTTGATTGGCGGCGTTGACCACCGCGTCTACCTCCATTTTGGTAATATCCTGGCGCACGATTTGCAACGGCATGCCCGTCACCTCCTGCTGTTTTTACGGGTTTCTTATCTATAGTAATTCTGCGCCGCTGCTGTGATTCCTGCCTGCTTTCCATGCGCACAACCCTGTCTGCCGGCAGATATCATGGTATAATAGATTGATATACAAAATTTTTAATAACCGCAAAGGACAGCGTATAAATGCGAATTGAAACAGTCTCCATCATCGGCCTGGGAGCACTGGGAATCCTGTTTGGCAACCACCTGGCCGGACAAATGCCGGCCGAAAACCTGCGCATCATAGCCGACCGGGAGCGAATCGCCCGCTACACCCGGGAAGGGATCTTCTGTAACGGCCAACCCTGCCATTTTCACTATGTCACTCCGGAGGAGCAAGGGCCGCCGGCAAACCTGATTATTTTTGCCGTGAAATACGGGGGTTTGAATGAAGCCATCAGCGCGGTGCGCCATCAAGTAGGAAAGCATACCGTCCTCCTGTCGCTGCTGAACGGAATCAGCAGCGAAGAGAGTATCGCAGCGGCTTACGGGACGGAGCGGGTGCTCTTCTGTGTAGCTCAGGGCATGGATGCGGTCAAGGTGGGCAATCAAATGACCTACGCCAATATGGGGATGATCTGCTTCGGCGACCGGCAGCCAGGGATCATTTCTGCCCAAGCACAAGCAGTGGCGGATTTTTTTACCGCAATGCAGCTGCCACATCAATTGGATACGGATATGAACCGCCGTATGTGGGGCAAATTGATGCTTAATGTGGGGGTCAACCAGGCCGTGGCCCTGTTGGGCAGTGCCTACGGGGATGTCCAACGCGAAGGCCCGGCCCGGGAGGTGATGGTCGCTGCCATGCGGGAAGTAATCGCCTTGTCTCAAAAGGAAAATGTTAATCTGACGGAAAATGACCTGCAATACTGGCTGCAGGTAGTCAGCACCCTGAGCCCGCTGGGCAAACCCTCCATGCGCCAGGACATCGAGGCCGGACGGGCCAGTGAACTGGAACTGTTTGCCGGCACGATCATCCGCCTGGGAGAAAAACATCATCTGCCCACGCCTGTCAACCAAATGCTCTATGACGGCATCCGCAGCCTGGAAAACGGTTTTCAACCCAGCGCTCCTGATAAAGAGAGTCCGTCCGGCAGTTCCGCCAGCACCGACAAGTAACCTGACTCCTTAATATAGTTTATAACTATGTCGCGGCATACGAATCAAGTATTACCATATACCTTACGGCCGTGCTATATTTTTACCATAAGCAGGCCGTCGTACGGACACCTGCCTGCAATATCCCGCCTAAAGGAGTATGTGGTTATGAAGACCTCGGATCATTTTAAAAACAAGACCGTTCTGTCGCTGGAGGTCTTTCCGCCCCGGCGGACTGCACCCATCCATCTGATTTACGAGACGCTGGAAGGCCTGCAGGGACTAAGCCCGGACTTCATCAGCGTGACCTACGGAGCCGGCGGCAGCGAAATGAATACTGCTACCCTGGAGATCGCATCCGCCATTAAAAACCATTACGGCATCGAGAGCGTAGCCCATCTGCCTTGTATCAACCTCACCCGCAGCGAGGTGCTGGATTTGCTGGATGGTTTCAGGCAGGCCGGCATTGAAAACATCCTGGCACTGCGCGGCGACATCAACCCGGACTTCCTGCCCCAACAGGATTTTAGATATGCCAGCGAGCTGGTATCCTTTATCAAGGAAAACGGAGATTTCAATGTGATCGGGGCCTGTTATCCGGAGGGGCACAGCGAGAGCGACAGCTTGGCTGAGGATATCCGTCATTTAAAAAACAAGGTCTATGCGGGCACCGATCAGCTGATCACCCAACTGTTCTTTGACAATGATTTCTTCTATTCCTTTCGGGAACGGGCCCGGCAGGCCGGCATCAACGTGCCGATCCAGGCGGGCATCATGCCGGTGGTGAACAAGAAGCAGATCGAGCGGATGGTTACCCTGTGCGGAGTGAAGCTGCCCCGCAAATTCGTAACGATGATGGGCAAATACGAGCATAATCCCGTCGCCATGCGGGACGCGGGCATTGCCTATGCAGTCGACCAGATCGTTGATCTGATGGCGGAAGGGGTCGACGGAATTCATCTCTATACCATGAACAATCCCTTGATTGCCCAGAAAATTTATGCGGCCATCCGTTCGCTGCTGGCCGCATAACATCAATCATTATAAAACAGTGTGCCCGTAATCGGCAATAACCCGCCTCAACTCGGCGATATAGTCAGTGGCAATGGTGCTCAGATGCGCCTTTTCGCTGGCAATCCACCCCACCAGCATGCGTTCCTCGGTCTGCAGCGGCACGGACACAATGTTGTCCCCGTTGAGGTCGCTGTTCAGCACACCGGTGCTGATCGTATATCCGTTCAGGCCGATCAGCAAGTTGAAGAGGGTGGCGCGGTCGCTGACGTGGATGGTCTTGCGATGGGGCACGGTGCTCAATATTTCCTCGGAAAAATAGAAAGAATTGTATTCGCCCTGCTCAAAGGCCAGAATCGGATAGTCATCCAGGTCTTCCAGGGTGACGCTTTTGCGCTTCGCCAGCGGATGGGAGGAACTAATAAAGACATGGGGCTGGGCGGCAAAAAGCGGATGAAAAAGCAGATGGTTTTCCTTCAGCAGCTTGTTGAGTACTTTTTCATTGAAGTCGCTGAAATAGAGGATGCCGATTTCGCTGCGCAGATTCTTTACATCCTCGATGATTTCCCAGGTCCTGGTCTCCCGCAGGGTAAATTCATACTCATCCACGTCCAGTCCCCGCAGCAGGTTGACGAAGGCATTGACCGCAAAGGCGTAATGCTGGGTCGAAACCGAGCAGAGCTGCTTGGAAGGCTTTTTGCCGAGATAGCGCTGTTCCAGTAATTCCATCTGTTCCACCACCTGCCGGGCGTAGGCAAGGAATTCCGATCCATCCACCGACAGCGAGATGCCTTTGGAGGTACGGTAAAAGATCTCCATGCCCAGTTCCTTTTCCAATTCCCGGACTGCATTCGAAAGGCTCGGCTGGGCAATATAGAGTTGCTTGGCGGCTTCACTGATGGAACCGCACTCCACGATTTTAATGATGTAGCGTAGTTGCTGAAGGGTCATGCTTCACCTGCTCACCTTTTATTCCCGTCAATAATCACTGGAGGAATTGATTGGACCGGTCAGTTCTCCGTCCCTGCCTTCCCGGCATCCAGGCTCTCCTTCTTGATTATAGCCTAAATCTTTGCCAATAAAAATCCTGCCCGAGCGTTTCCGTCAGGGCAGGCCTTGTAAAGCAGAGCCGATTCACAAGAGATTCATTTTCAACTCACTGCCCGGGGCGGGATGTACTTCCTGCCTTTTCCTGCTGATGATGTAAGCGTTTACACAAATATCACTTAGAAGTTGACGGCGGTTGCGGCGGCCTCGATTTGGTTGGTTCGGCGCCAGATATTCATTTTTTCCGCTTCTTGCACCAGCATGTCTCTAAAATCTGGATGGGCGATGTTGATCAGTGCCTCCGCCCTTTCCCAGGTGCTCTTGCCCTTCATGTCGGCAATCCCGTATTCGGTGACCAGCATATGGGTAGCGGTGCGGGGGGAAGTCACGATGGCTCCTGGGGTCAGAATCGGCCTGATGCGCGAGCTGACCTGGCCTTTGATCTCAATCGTAGACGGCAGACAGATGAAGCTCTGGCCATTTTGGGATTTATAGGCCCCTTCCACGAAGTCCAATTGCCCGCCGGTGCCGCTGATGTGCCGGGTTCCCACCGTTTCTGAGCAGACCTGCCCGAACAGATCAACTTCGATGCAAGCATTGATGGACACAAAATCATCAATTTGGGCAATGACTTTGGGATCGTTGGTATAATCGACTGAATAAGAGGCCAATCCAGGATTGTCGTCCACATAATCATACAGTTCCTGACTGCCCATGACGAAAGAGTAGACCTGCTTGTAGCGGTCGATATTTTTACGTGATCCCGTGATCTTGCCGGCTTTAAACATTTCCAGATAAGCATCTACATACATTTCGGTATGAACACCCAGATTCTTCAAATCAGAGGCAGCCACCATTTTTCCGACAGCGTTGGGCGTACCGCCGATCCCTAATTGGATGCAGTTGCCGTTATACAAGCGGTTAATAATGTGTCGGGCGATCTCGACTTCCGCCTGGCTGGGCTCCGAGGAACCCAGGGTGACGATGGGTTGGTTTTTGCTTTCAATAATATAATCCACCTGGCTGATGTGAACATTCTCCTGGTTGCCGCCCAGACAGCGGGGCATTTTGTCGTTGACCTCCAGGATGGTGATGCGGGCGGTTTCCATCGCCGCCCAGCCATTGACGGCGCTGCCGCCGAAGTTGAAGTATCCGTGTTTGTCCATGGTGGTAACCTGCATAACAAAGACATCGTCCGGCACACAATCTTTGCGGGTCATCATGGGGTTTTCATGGAATTTCATGGGGATATAAAATAAATTTTTGCCGATAAACTTTTTGTCCTGGCCTGACACGTGCCAACTGTTCCATAGGAAGTGTGCCCCTTGCGGGTCAGCCTCAGCGGTAAAGTGCTGGTAGGCGCCAATGTCACAGCGGATTTTTACGTCGGTCAGCTCATCCACCCGGCGGGCCAATGCTTCGTCAAAATCCCGGGCACAGTTGATGCCAAACCCATATTCCACCCAATCGCCGGATTTGACCAGTCGGGCTGCTTCATCCGCGGTGATCAGTTTTTTCTTGTATTTTTCCTGCCAGTTCATGATTAAGTCCTCCTTTATCCAATATCGTGAATAAGCGATCGTTTCATTATTTCGACTACCCTAAAACAATGCAATATCCATGCCAGCCATTAAGGGTCTTGTTCAACGTAATAAAGACCGATTTTATGCCGAGGTATCATTTACTCCGCTGCAAAAATGAAGCATTGCGAAACAATAATGCACCAGTACATAAGAAGTTATGCCCCGGTGCATTAAATCACAGCATTCAGTATTATTTCTTGCGAAACCAGGCGATTTTATTTTCCAGTCTCATCTCCAATTCTCCCTCTGCCGTCAGGTGATGCAGATGGGACATGGCCTCTCCGGAGGCGAACAGCTTCTGTCCCCAGGGGAAGTCCTCCCATTTTTTAAAGGACAGATCCCAGCGCATGCGGCTGGCTACCTGGGTGGTGTTCATGGTTTGATGCCCGAGGATATCCAGAATATTATCCAATCTGCTGTGATGATGTCTTTTCAGCTCTTCGATGCGTCCCTGGCAATCAGTGATCACGTAACGGTGTCCAGGCAGGACAGTATCGATTTCCAGCTGCCCGATCTTGTCCAGGCTCTGCAGATATTGACCCAACACATCGGTATCAAAATTCCAGGCGGTGATGTTGGGGGTAATTTTTCCCAGGATATGATCTCCGGAAAGGAGGAGCTTTTTACCCTGGTCATAAAGACACATGTGTCCGGGTGTATGTCCAGGGGTGGCTACACATTGAAAGCGGTAATCGCCAGCGGCGATCTCAAATCCTTCCTCAATCAGATTGAAATGCTGATATACCTCCGAGGCGAAGCGGTAGCCGGGATGTTTGGTGAAATCATTTTCCACGCCGCTGTCAACCAGTCCGCTGACAATTAAAAAACCGTTGAACATGCTCCAGTGAGAGCTATCCCGGCTGGCCTCCACCACATTCCCGTCCGCTTCACTCATCCAAACCATTGTATCCGGGGCGGCCAGATGCTTGACCAGACCGGAATGGTCGGAATGCAGATGGGTGATAAACAGATCGGTGTTTTCCATTTTGACGCCTAGTTCCTGCAGCCCCCGGTCCATGGCCTGACGCGACACTTCTGTGTTAAAGCCGGTGTCCACCAGCAGATTTCTTTTTTCTCCGCGGATTATATAGGCGTTGGTCGCTTTCAGCGGATTGTTGGGCAGGGGGATTTCAATGCGGTAGATGCCCGGCAATACTTGATCGATCATATTTTTCTCCTTTATTTAAAACATTTACCTTTTTATCTTTTATAAATGTTGCCCACCCGTTTGGGGCAATACATAGATCACCTGAATTTAACTAAGATTACTATGGATTGACTGCTTTCGTCCAATGGTTTATCTGTTATAATGGTTTAAATTTATATGTGATTGCACAAAAAGGTTGGGTATTCGCATGCAGCGATTGATAAAAAGTTTATTCAGCCGGGTTTTTTTGTTTGGTCTGGCTATTATTATCCAGCTGTTTGTCCTGATACTGGTCATCTGGAGATTCAGCAATTACTTTGTGTTTTTTTATGCCATCCTGGCTGTGGCTTCGTTGATCGCCGTGCTGGTTATTTTAAACGGGCGCAGCAATCCAACCTATAAACTGGCCTGGATCGTTCCTATTCTGGTCTTTCCCATCTTTGGCGGCTTGTTTTATTTGATGTTTGGCGGGAGCAAATCCAGCCGCAGAAACAAACGCAAAATGCTGGTCATCGGTTTAAAAATGGAGGACTATCTCCGCCAGGAACCGGATGTTTTGCGGGAATTGGAACAGGACAACCCCAAGGCTGCCAACCAAGCCAGATACATTGACAGTTATTCTTTTTGCCCGGTCTACACGCACACTACCGCAACATACCTGACGCCGGGCGAAATTAAGTTTCAGCGACTGCTGGAGGAATTGCGCAAAGCCGAACGTTACATCTTTCTTGAATACTTCATTATTGAGGAAGGAATCATGTGGAATGCGGTGCTGGAGATCCTGGTGGAAAAAGCCCGCCAGGGAGTGGATGTCAGAGTTATCTACGATGATGTGGGCTGTCTGATGAAACTGCCCTACGGGTACGATCAGAAGCTGGAGCGTTTAGGCATCAAATGCAGCATCTTTAATCCCTTCCGTCCGTTGTTATCAGTACGACTCAACAACCGGGACCATCGTAAAATAGCGGTCATCGACGGACACACAGCTTTTACCGGCGGGATTAACCTGGCAGATGAGTACATTAATGCCTACGAACGGTTCGGCCACTGGAAAGATGCCTCCATTGAGATCAAAGGCGATGCTGTCTGGAATTTTGTGGTGATGTTCCTGTCCCTGTGGGAATGGCTGCGGGGAGGCAATGAAGACTACGAGCGGTTTCGCCCCTGGCGCGAGCATACCCGCAACTTTGCCAGTGATGGTTTCGTCCAGCCTTTTTCGGATAGTCCTTTTGATGATGAGGCGCTGGGGGAATCAGTTTACCTGAACCTGATTAACCAGGCGGAACGCTATGTTTATATCAATACGCCTTACCTGATCCTGGACAATGAAATGCAGACGGCGCTGCGACTGGCAGCCAAACGCGGAGTGGACGTACGCATCGTGACGCCCCACATCCCAGATAAATGGTATGTGCACGCGGTAACGCGCTCCAACTATGAAATACTGATTGAGACCGGAGTGCGGATTTATGAATATACGCCTGGATTCATGCACTCCAAAACCGTTGTGGTGGATGATCAGTTGGCAGTGGTGAGCACTATCAATCTGGATTACCGCAGCTTGTTCCTTCATTTCGAATGCGGCGTCTGGCTTTACAAAAACAACACCATTCAGGAAGTCAGAGAGGATTTTCTGCAGACCCTGCGGGTCTGCCAGCATATCACTTCGGAAGACTGCCGCCATGTCAAATGGTACCACCGGGTAATTCGCTCGTTCCTCAGGATGTTTGCCCCGTTGATGTAGAAAATTTCCATCACAGCCGTGCGGGATCCTTTAATATTTCAGAGCGATCCATGGCCCGGGTATGTTCCACCAGGGTTTTTACCAGCAGCCCGGTGATAATCCCGGTAGGTACCGAGAACAACAGCATAAAAGGCAGATAATAGATAATGCCGGCAAATTGCAAAATCAGGGCAGCCATGACCAGCTGCCCGAGATTGTGAGCCGCTGCTCCCGCCACGCTGACTGCGGCAATGGCGGAGCCCCGGCCAATATAAACCAGCAGCCCCATTACTATAGTGGACACGATCGCCCCGGAAAAACTCATCAAAAAACCCACCCCGAACAAAGTCCCGCTCAGCAGCGAGCCCAGGATGGTACGCAGCACGGTGATTTGCATGGCGGTCTTGAAATCGAAAAGCAGCAAGGCCAGCAGGGTGATAATGTTGGCCAATCCCAGTTTGACCCCGGGAATGGGAATGGGGTTGGGCAGCAGGCTTTCCAGAAAATGCAGCACTGCGGCTTGTGCTACCAGCATGGCGATGATGGCCAGTTTTTTAGTGGGCGTCAACCTCTGTCCCTCACTTCCGGCTAATATATTGGTGACCTGTACTGATTTATTGCCAAATCTTCCTCAAAGCTATTATATAATAAACAGGACGGGATTGTCTTATTGGAAGGAGACGGGTATGACCGGGATTAAACTGGGCCAGTATGTACACGGCGATTCGCTGCTGCACCGCCTGGACCCCCGCACCAAAATTATATGCTGCACCCTCATCGTGGTGGCCATCATTATCAATGATCGCTGGTATTCCCTGCTCTTTTTCGCCTTGCTGATGGCGGCGGCGATTCGGGCCTCGGGTATGGACATCCGGTTTGTGCTGGGCAGTTTGCGCAGTATCCGATCGCTGTTGCTGGTCACCTTTGTATTTATGGCGGTGTTGACTCCCGGCCAAGCGGTTTGGACGTGGGGCGTGCTGCACGTCACCCGGGAAGGGCTAACCATGGGGGCTGTCAATTTACTGCGCTTGATCATTCTTTATCTTGGTTCCATGGTCTTGCTGATGACAACCTCACCAATGCAGCTGTCGGCGGGGATTGATTGGCTGCTGCTGCCGCTCAGCCGGCTGAAGCTCCCGGTCCATCATTTTTCCACCATTCTCAGCATCTCCTTTCGTTTTATCCCCACCCTGATCGATCAGGCCGTTTTGATTCAGGATGCCCAGCGCTCGCGCGGGGCACAATTTGCTTCTCCTCGCTTGGGGATACGTTTGAAGAGTTACCTGGCCATTTTGATTCCCCTGTTTGAAGCTTCCCTTCTTCGAGCGGAGGATTTGGGAGAAGCCATGGACAGCCGCTGCTTTACCGGCCATCCCAACCAACTGCGCCTGGACCGTCTGCATTTTCACGCAGCGGATGGGTATGTGTTGATTTCCATGTTGGGATTGCTGGCCGCCGGGATCTTGTTCCCGGTTTTGCTGTGATGAAGGAGGCTTCATAATGCTTGAAGCGGGTATTGTTTTACAAAATGTCAGCAAAATCTACCGCAGCCATAACGGTGACAGATGTACCCTGGAGGACATCAACCTGTCCATCCGGCCGGGTGAATATGTGGGACTGATGGGCATGAACGGCTCGGGTAAATCGACGCTGGCCAGGCTTTGCAACGGGTTGCTGCTTCCCACCGCCGGCAAGGTCTATGTAGACGGTCTGGATACCAGCCAGGCGGAAAATCTGCCTGCCATCCGCCAGCGGGTAGGGATGGTTTTTCAGAATCCTGACAATCAGCTGATCTGCCCGGTGGTAGAGGAAGAGATCGCCTTCGGGCTGGAGAATTTGGGCCTGTTTCTGCCGGAAATCAGGGAACGCACTGCCTGGGCCCTTGAGATCATGGGACTAACCGGGCTAGAGTATCATGCTCCCCATTTATTGTCAGGAGGACAAAAACAAAAGGTGGCCCTGGCTTCGGTACTGGCCATGAAACCCGCCTACCTGGTGCTGGATGAACCGGCCGCCATGCTGGATCCGGTGAGCCGGCGGGAACTGTTGCAGCATCTGAAGATCCTTAATCGTCGGGAAGGCATGACCATTGTGCTGTGCAGCAATGAAGCCGAGGATTTTATGGATGCTGACCGATTGCTGGTAATTGACCGGGGCACCCTATGCCTACAGGGAACGCCCCCGGAAGTTTTGTCTCAAGGAGAACAACTGGCTTCCATCGGCCTGGCCCAGCCGGATTTTTACCGACTCCGGCAACAGCTGGCAGACGCGGGCTGTTCGGTAACAGCAATCTATAATCTTACGGATTTGGTGGATTATCTATGTCATCCATAATTGAAGTTAAACAACTGCATTATACCTATTTGCCTGGTACACCTTACGAACGCCAGGCCCTTAAAAACATTTCCATCGCGGTGGAAGCGGGTGATTTTGTAGGCATTTTTGGCCCCAACGGATCAGGCAAATCAACCTTGGCCCGACAGTTCAACGGACTGCTCCGTCCCACGCAGGGGCAGGTCCTGGTTTGTGGCAAAGATACGACCAATGAGAAGATTCGACGATCCCTATGGAATAAAGTCGGTCTGGTCTTCCAGTTTCCTGAACAACAGATTTTTCAGACCACTGTTTATAATGAGATTGCCTATGGTCCGCGTAACCTGGGATTACCAGAAGAGGAAATCAGAGAGCGGGTTGGGCAGGCTTTGGCCATGGTTGGATTGGCAACGCAAGATATCGCCAATTTGTCACCTTTTAGTCTCAGCGGAGGCTTGAAAAGAAGGGTCGCCATCGCCGGCCTGCTGGCCTTGCACCCGGAGATTCTAATCCTGGACGAACCAATGGCGGGTCTTGATCCGGTTGGCCGCCGAATGATAATGGAGATCATCCGGCAGCGCCGGGAAAATAATGCCACAACGCTGATGATTTCCCATGACTTGCAAGAAATTCTCAATGTGGCTGATAAAATTGTCATTCTGGATGAGGGGGTCCTGGTTTTCTTCGGTAAGACCAGCGAATTGCTGGATCATCCTGACATTTTGCAGTCCTATCGCCTGCAACTGCCTTTATATTTACAGGTGGTATATGCCTTGCAGGAAAAAAAACAACCGGTCAAACAAAACATTGGCTCCCTCGAGGAAGCCGCCGCGGAAATCATAAAACTGTTCCCTTAGTCCTCGATCCTGACTACCGCCCGGTTGGGCATGCAGACTGCCACGTCCCCCGGGTCTTCCAGCCAGCCGGTATTGACACAAATCTTGTCGGGACAGTCGGCTTGTTTAAACCGAATGCGGCCGGGTTCTACTTCGACGACTTCATGATATTTGCCGGGCAGAGTAATCTGGCGAGGCTCTCTTACCCGCTGTAAATCAATACGTTCGACCAATCGTCCGTCCTGGGTGATCACGGCAACCCTGCTGTCGCCTGAATTGGCCTGTTGTAAATACCGGATTGCCCCTGCCACCAACACGATGAGGATCGTAAGCGACACGAGCAGAACCCATTCTTTTTTGCGCATATCAGCAAAACTCCTGTTTATCTTCTCCCGCGCCGTGATGCCCGGTGGTTTTACAACCATCGCAGGTATGTGTGGTCAGCGATTCTTGTGACGGCGCTGCATAAGTTCTTCCGTTTCCCGATGAACTTCCTGTAAATAAAAATCTCTATCGAGGTCCAACGCTGCAAAAAAATATTTTTGCAGACCGTCTGCCAGCTCAATTTTCCTTGCGGTAAAGGCCGGTTCATAGTGAAGAAGAAAAGTCAACAATCTGGCCACATCACTTTCTATCCGGCCAGGACGACACTCTTCAAAATCGACCCCGTAGACTTGTCCGGATGTTTCATGATAGATGAAATTGCGCAGGTGAATATCCCCCAGGATATACTGCTGCCCGGTTTTTTCACGCATGGTTTGGTAAAATTTCATCATCCAGTCACAAACCTGGATCATCATTGCCTGAACTTGTTCCCATTCTGCTGTTTCAATAAGATCGACCAGCGCCATGGCAGGAATATACTCATAAATGATCTGCTGTTGCCGAGTATTGATATCAATACGTCTCGGGGTGAGCAAGCCACTGTCCTTCAACAGGGTACCGATCTCTTTTTCCATACAGAAACGCTGCGAATCGGTAAATTGTTTGACCACCACTTCCTGCTGTCCGTTCCTTTCCCGGTATATATGGTTCTTTTTGCTGGGCAGCGGCTCACGCTTGGGCATGATGAGCATCCTCTCCAATCCAGTCGGGTTGTTCCTCCCAGAAGGAAACGGTCTGTTCGATCAGGTCAGTCAATCTGACAACTTCGGTCAGCGCGTTGATCACCGGCAGTCCCTGGTATTCCTGCAGCCGCCCGGCAATCCGCCCGGTCACCGCGATTACCTTGTCCCATCTGCGTTCATCAATCTCATTTTCCTCCACCGCCGCGATCAGTCCCGGTCCTTTAAAATCATAGGCCCCTTCCAGAATGACAAAGTCCTGATCATAAAAGCGCAAAACTTCCGTGATGGTCAAGCGTGATAGAAACATTACATCGGTTTCATAAAGACCCCGGGCGGTCACCAACTCTGCCCCGGCCATTTTGTGTCGATGGGTGTTGGTCCCTTCCTGGTCCAGGGCAAAACCTTCAAAGTGAATGTCCTTGACCGATCCCACACGATAGTTTCTGCGCCGCAGCTCCGCAATGATTGCTTCGGCCACGGTGGTTTTGCCTGACCGGGAAATCCCTACGATGGAAAAGACTTTCACGTTATCCCCAGCCTCCTTTCGGTTCATCAATCAAAAACTTGACCAAAGGTATGTGTCATCGTATGAAACAAACATAGTATCCGCCGATTAGAATTACAGTGACTACGATCGCACTGAGCATGATTACATAGTCCCGTAGTTTTAACTCCAGGACCAGATAACTGGTACGGGTGGGATAGGCTCGAAAACCACGCATCTCGATGGACATGGCAATATCCTTGGATTTTAATATTGCACCTGCTACCACCGGCTGAAACAAACTGGCGGTAACTTCCAGCTTTTGACGCAGGGGTAGTTTTTTGATATCTACCCCTCTTAACTGCACGGCTATCATGGCATCCCGAAACTCTTCTGCAAAAACAGGCAGAAAACGGATGCCCATGGAGGCCATAAAAGCAATCTCATAGGGCAGTTTCCATTGCACCAGACCCTGTATGATCTCCCGGTGATTGGATGTTGTCAAAATGCCTGCCGAGGTAATGATGATCAACATTCGCAAGAGAAACTCGGCACCCTTGAGAAGTCCTCCGGCAGTTACCAATTTTACGCTGCCAACAGCCAGCAGGGTCTGGCCAGCCGGGGCAAACACGCTTTGCAGCAAGGCGATAACAATCATCATGTACAGCAACAGCCTAATCCTTTTTATGATACTCCAAAGACTTACACCAAAGCAGGACAGCAGCCCAAAGGACACCAGACACAGACCACTCAGGAAAATCCAATTGCTGATAAGCACCGCTGCTGAAGTCAGGCACATGATGAGAATCAGTTTGGTGCGCGGATCCAAGTCAGACACGGAGGTCATCGATGATCGAACCTCCTTTCATGGGCAGGATGCGCCCGGCATTATCGCGGACGAAATCCTGGTCATGGCTGATTAGCAGCATGCCGATGCCGTTGTCCCGTAATCTGGCCAGCACCCGGTTGAAAGTCCGGATTCGTTCTGCGTCCAGTCCGACGGTAGGCTCATCCAGCACCAGATATTGCGGTTCGAGGGCCAAACAGGCGGCCAGCACCACACGCCTTTTCTCGCCCCAGCTCAAATTTAGGGGAAAAAAGTGGCGCAGGTGCTCGATTTCGAACAGTTCCAGCAGGTAATTAACAGTGGCGTCGATCAATTCCCGGCGAACGCCCCGATAAACAAGCCCAAAGGCGATTTCTTCCTCAACGGTGGCAGCCAGTAATTGCTGACGAGGGTTTTGAAAGCAGTATCCCACCTTTTCCCCAATCAGGGACAGCGGCAGGGAACGGGCATCTTCCCCAAATAACAACAACTGTCCGGCAGCAGGCTTGAGGATTCCAGTCAACAGTTTGCCCAAGGTAGTCTTGCCTGCTCCATTGGGCCCGATCAAGGCAACTGTTTCTCCTTTGTATAAACAAAGATTGAGCTGGTCGATCAAAGCAGCCTCCCGAGGATAGCCAAACGACAATTGCCGGGCTTCAATGGCGGGTTCTCTATTTATGGCTGCTCACCTCCTGTCCAGGCGAACTGTTGCAAGCGGCCCTCTGCCAGCGACCAGATCTGGTCGGCGATATCGATGATTCTGCTGTCATGCTCGATCATAATAATGGTGCAGCCTTGCCTTTTGAGAGCCAGCAGCACTCTTTTAACCCTTGCGCGAACGGTTTGATCCAATTGAGAAAGCGTCTCGTCTAAAATGATGATGTCCGGCGCCAGAGTCAGTACGCCGCCGAGAGCGACCAGTTGTTTCTGTCCACCCGACAGACGGGCTGGATTTTTCAGGCGCAGCTCCTCTATATTCAACAGTTCCAGAATGCCATTGATGCGGTCTTCAATCTCCTGTCGGGGCAGACAAAGGTTCTCCGGGCCAAAGGCCAGCTCATCTTCTACCGTGGGCAGAAATACTTGGGCATCGGCATCCTGAAAAACGATTCCGATCCTGCCCTGACGGGTGATCCGCCCACTGAATTCGCCTTTGATGAGCGTGGGGATAACACCGCTCAGGCAATACCCCAGAGTACTTTTACCGCCTCCTGAAGGACCGGTAAGTGCAGTTATTTGACCTGCTTCCAAAGACAAGGTAACATTTTCCAGAATCATTTGGGGTTGTCCCGAATAGCGAAAGGAAATCGATTTTGCTTCCAACATGCGCATGACTGTTTTTCCGCCTTTTTTATTGCACATCCAATTCACATACATATTTCGCCCAGCGCTGGCTGAAGCGGTCACCCCGAATGACAATCATATAGGGGCCTTGTCCGTCGGCTTCCTCATAAGATCCAAGATAATTGCCGTTATCCTTGTAAACCAGATAGATGTTGTCAAATTCTTTTATTTCTTTAATTGAAAGCGGCACCACATAACCATCCACCGAATAAACCAGTACCCGTTGCTTTTCTTCCAGCGATATCCCCGCAGCGGTAAACAGATCAGCAAAAGCGATGCCGGTATAGGTATGCTCTTTCGGTTTTTCCATTAGGCTGCTCTTTAGCCGGGCAGTAAACTCCACGGTTTTCATCGAACCCAGAACGGTCATGTTGAGGCGTGCTACTTCCTGACCGCTTTCCCGAACGGCAATTTCCGTTGCCTCCAGCAAAGCCTTCCTGTCCGCTGCATAACGCTGGTTTACGATCACGCCGATGGTCGTGGTGATAAACAGAACTGCAAGTATAATAACAATAATCCGGTTGTTTTTGTTCATTATGTCCATTCCTATTAAGAGATGTTGGCAATGCTAATCAAATATTAAGTTTGCTGAAACGTTCCGCCACCAGCCACGCCAGCAAGCCGCCCAAGGCACCTGACAGCGCCCCGGCACTCAGGCTGAAGAGCAGCGGAATCAGCGGCAAACGGAAAAACACCAGGTTGGACAGCAGCACGCCGCAAAGATTGGCGCCGATGCAGCCTGCAAACATGGCCATTTTCTCATCTGCCTTGAGCCGGGCGATCCAGTAAAGCAGATCCACCGTCAGTCCCGGCAGGGTATAGGTGACCAGACTGACGATGCCGTGCGTGCCGTAAAAGCCGGTTACGATGACCATGATGGACTGCACCAGTCCGATCAGGGCAGCGGTACCCGGTTTTTTTACCAGGGCCGCACCCAGTACCAGCCACAGCATATAAAAGCCGCCCGCCAGCGATCCGCCGGGCATAATCAGCGGGCCGGTAATAATATGGACCAGTCCTGTCACTATCGGTTTGACCGCCACCCCCAGCGCTGCCATCAAGGCGATGATGACCAGGTCAAAAGCTCCGAATCTCTTCAACAAATTGTTCATTTATCAATGATTACTCCAGCTTTAATGTTGTTTCACTGCGCTCTTTGATCT
>ERZ795053.2971-NODE-2971-length-19874-cov-7.095666_pt1 | contig 19874 bp, 15 predicted proteins | sample MGYA00375137_ERZ795053 | MGnify/ENA primary metagenome ERZ795053 (study PRJEB30182, sample SAMN05720284) | activated sludge metagenome | isolation source: Anaerobic digester | place: Hong Kong | collected 2014-12-17 ...
ATAATCTAAAAATTATAGAAACTCTTAGCACCCCTAAGCCATATTTTATACTTCGAGTGAGATTGATCGAGCTGGCCTCTTCAAAATACTTAGTCGGGCATGTTATCTCTCCTATTTCAAAGTCTTTGTAAACCACCTGAGACAGCATTTCATTGTCAAACACAAAATCATCGGAATTTTCTTGATATTTAATGCTCTCTAATACCGATTTACTAAATGCCCTGTAACCCGTATGGTATTCCGAGAGTTTCTGTGATAGCAGGATGTTTTGAAACAAAGTGAGAAACCTATTGGCCACATATTTATATATAGGCATACCTCCTTTCAAAGCGCCTTTGCCCAATATCCTCGATCCCAGTACTACGGGATAAAGATCTTCGCCAATAATATTAACCATAGAGGGGATGAGTTTGGGTGTATATTGATAATCGGGATGGAGCATGATGACTATATCCGCATTTAGGTTTTGTGCTTTTTCATATAAAGATTTCTGGTTAGCTCCATAACCACGGTTTATTTTGTGTTCTATGATGTGCTTGATTCCAAGTTTTCTCGCCACTAATACGGTTTCGTCACGACTGGCATCATCGCATAACACAATATCATCTACCAAGCCTAATGGAATCTCTCTTACCGTTTTTGATAGGGTTTTAGAAGCGTTGTAGGCGGGCAAGACAACGACCACTTTTTTATCGTTATACATAACCCTCTATATTTCCCTCATATTTAATTAGGAAGAAAATCTTGATTCTTGTTATAAATCCAGATTAGAAAAATAATAAAAAGTAAAATTGTAATGACTACTTTTAAAACTGCTCTTCCTTTCTTTTTATAACTATGTGTTTGTCCTGACATGTCCATCATTTTTACAAAGGCAAAATAACGGCCTTTTTTCTACTTTTTATTAATAATTGGTGTCCTTTTTATGGCTAATTCCAAATTTGTTAATCACTTCAGCTTTTCAATGATATCGTTGACTCGGTTTACATTTACTTCATCTCCTAATCCCATATAAGCGTTTCGTAAATTCTTATAAGCTCCTTGACTGTTGGGCTGCATTTTGACCAATTTTTCAAAATATTCGACAGCTTTGTTATGATTATTCTGTACTCCGTACGCAACACCGAGTAATCTCACTGTCTCTGCATCATCAGGATTCATGGCATAAGATTTCAATAACATGTTTTGGGCTCCTGAAAAATCACTCTTTTTCTCTCCTAAATATTTACCATAGTCACGATAGGCGAGTGCTAAGTTTGAAGAAGCATCCCTATTGCTAGGTTGCAGTTGCAAGGTTGTTTCATACTCTATAATTGCCTCTTGATGCTTGCCCTGGTACAGTAATGCATTGCCGAGGAGTAGGTGTGCCGCCGCATAATTGGGGTGTATTTCTACTGCCTTTTTCAGATGTCCTTCAGCTCGCAGAGATTCCGAATTTATTATGTTCTGATCGTTTTTATCCATTTTATCAAGAATGGCTCCTCCCGCGGCATTTTGGCATTTTGCACTATTGGTCGAAACCTCAACATCTGTAGTAAAGAGGGTATAATCATCATGCCAAACTCTGTTTCTAGATATGGTTTTGGCTGAGTAGAGAATTATGAGAATTGTAAAAATGGCAATCGTTGCATTTTTATTCCCTTTAGTATAAAGCTTATAAAAACCTAAAACCGTAAGAATTGAAAAACCCAGCGAAGGCATAAATAGAAACCTCTCATTCATATTGGTACCTACAGGAAACATCAAATTTGACATTAAAAATATACTCGCCGCGAAATACAAGATGGAAAATGTAAACAAAGGCCACTTTTTCCTTTTAGAGAAAACCAAATATAGAAGGGTTGCTATTACCATTATGGTCAATATTACTTCCGGATTACCCCATGATTTAAGTCCGACTTGCATAGGATAATAATCATGGGTAAGGGTATGTGGAAATAATAATAGTCGTAGATATTCGCCAAATGTATAAATTATTGAGGCTAGTTTTTCAGAGAAATTATAATGAATATACTGACCGTTGACAATTTTTAAAAATGGGTTATTCATCAATTCATTGGGGACCTCACTCAATGCAGATTTTACAATATTCATCCTTATTAGTACGAATGCAACCGCTGGGATTAATAATAGGGATGCTTTACGAGTAATTTCTTTGAAAGAAAAATCAGAAAACAACAGCATACTCATCGGGATTATGAATACAAAAGATATAGAATTCTCCTTGCTCAATAGTCCTAAGAAAAGTGCAAATAATGCAACTAGAACATCCTTGGTTTTAGATGAAATTAAAAACTTCCAAGAATAGTAAAATGAGATCATGCTGAATAGCATAGCCAATATTTCATCTCCTCCTTTAATATTTGCAACGACTTCTGTATGTACAGGATGTGCTGAATATGCCAATGCTATTAAAAAACTCAAACTTTTGTTGGTGGCATCATCATATAGCTGAGCATAGTTTAATACAAGATTCAAGGATTTAAAAATCATGAGTACCAACAAAGCATAGAGAATCACATTGATTAGATGGCCATAAAATGGGTTTAACCCGAATAACTGAACCTCGACTGAAAATAAAATCAAGCTCAACGGTCGGTATCGTCCACCGGAGACTAGATTTAACTTCTCTTCACTTTTAAAGAATCCTAGAAAAGTATCATTTCCTAATATTTTGGGAATGCCTGATATGCCCTGATTTGTAAATTCATTTTGGGTAATTACAATGGCATCATCTTGAGTATATTCGTGATTTAAAGTATTGGCATAGAGTAAAAAACTAAAGGCAAATAGAATAAGATACAGTTTCGAATAACTGTAACTCGACAAACTAAATAAATCTGATTTTTTATTTGCCGATTTCATAAAGTAGATAGTTTTCTAAATCGGTATGTTTTTCTACGTGCTTAATTACTTCTTCATCCTTGATTTCAATCCCGTCGATAAAAACCAAGATTTTTGCATTCGGATATTGTGTAGACGATAGCTTATTATAAGCTTTTTTGGCTGTTTTATACGTGTCGTATCTTCCTAAGATGTAATCATATCTAGTTTTATCGTATGGTTTTAGGACACATACTCCATCAGGATGTTTGGTTATTTCATCTTTATACAGCTGTTCACTTGACGCAAAATATATTCGATATGAAAGGCCTTTTTCTGAATGTAAATACTCATCAAATTTTGGATTTCGTATCTGTGGAGAAATTTCTATCGTTTCATTTTGAACTTGTAAAGGTGAGTTTTCTGGAACGATTATATCCATGTCTATGCGATTATTGAGCTTGTCAGCTACATCTGATGATTCCACTTTTGAAGAATAAACGGCAGGGAATGACGAACCACAGGCCTCTATCTGAATTTTATCCGATTTTAAGCCATGGGAACTGAGATATTTTGCCACTTCCTCAGTTCTTTTTATTGAAAAATAAAGATCGTAATCAGATTTTTTAGCATCAGTTGCATGACCTATTAATTTAACAAAGTGGTCTGGATAAATTTTCAGCATATCGGTAACCAGTTTCAGTTTTGTAAGATTCTGAGGCCCCAAAACATCTATATCCGTTTTGTAATATAGTGGCTTGTTGAAAAATTGTCTTTTCTTGGCAACGACGGATTCCGAACTCTCGGGTAACGACTTGCCCACTTCTGAGGTTTCTTCTTCAATATTTAACCATGCGAAGTCTGGAATTTCGAATTGATCTAGCACTTGCTCCTTAAAATATAAAATGTATAAATCATTTCCCCCACTTCCTTCGGCTCTATCAGAACTAAATATTGCAAATGTGCCATCTGCAGATATTCTAAATCCTCCTTCATTACCATACGTATTAACCGGTAAGGCTAAATTGCGTGGTACAGCCCATCCATCTATGGAAAAACTAGAGGAAAAAATATCATATCCGCCCAAAGAGTTTAAAGAATTAGAGCTGTAGTATATTTCATGTCCGCCATTGGTCATAAATGGAAATCTATCATCAAAAGCAGTATTAATCCTATCGCCGAGATTTTTGGGTTGTCCCCATGTTCCTTCTTTTCTTTCGACGGAATAGATATCATACCCACCATATCCACCTTCTCTCATGCTCGAAAATAAGTACAAACTATCATTGATTGGAAAAATGTCGCGATCACCTAAGTCATAAATTATCGGTGAGTGAAATTCGTAAGTCAAACTCATCGAATCTTGATTTGTACTAAACGTATCGGTCAATATGGCCGTCGAATGATCCTCTAGTTCTCTATCATAAAAGATTACGAGCCCATCTTTACTTATTGATTGAATATGTTCGGTTCTTGATGTATTTATTCGAGTAGGTAATTTTTTGAGAATAGACAATTCTGTTTGATAATTTTCTACCGAATAAACATCATACATATATCTGTCCATCCCTGTTTCTTTCTCTTTTTGAAGGCCTCCCGTAGATAGATTTCTATCAGATGAAAAATACAACTTGTTAACCTGAGTCGGACTGAAAACTGGATTTATTTCGTTGTATTTACTATTTACATTAGATCCTAAGTTTTCTACAAATCCCACCTTATCTGAAAAAAGGATATTTTGAGCATATTGGCATTGCTCGATTTTATTAATTACCTCATCGCTTTCCGAAGAGTTTGACTTTATATTAGAAAGGTAATTTTTATAAAAAATAGCTGCATCCTTATAGTTCTGAAGTGCTTGATAGCTCATCGCAGTGTAGAGAAACATGGCATTGTCTGTAGATTTTTGATCAAAAGCTTTTTTCATACTTGCAATGCACTCAGAAAATTTACCTACCTGATACTCACAAATTCCCTTCTGTACTAAGGCTTTTTTGTCCTTATCTATTTTGTCATAAGTGTCGAAATAATTTAGTGCTGTAACATATTCTTGTTTATCAAAAAAATATTCGGCACTCTTTAAGACTTGCTTTTGTCCTGTTATAATACTAGGCAATCCAACGAATAACAAGATACCAAAAAGTGATATTTTTCGTCTGAAAAAAGAATAAAATAAATAGATCAAGCTTGAGGATTTAAAATTTCTAAACTTGATGCTCATTTTCGTTGAATTGTTCAAGATAATCGGCCACTCTTCTTAAAAAACTACCACCTAAAGCGCCATCTACTACTCGATGGTCATACGAGAGTGATAAGTACATCATGTGACGTATAGCAATGACATCACCATCTGTAGTTTCAAGTACCACTGGTTTTTTCTTAATGGATCCGGTGGCAAGAATCGCAACTTGTGGTTGGTTGATAATGGGGGTTCCCATCAGATTACCAAAAGTACCCACATTAGTCAGCGTAAATGTTCCGTCTTGTATTTCTTCCGGTTTAAGCTTATTAATTCTCGCTCTGGCAGCTAAGTCGTTTACTTTTTTAGTAATCCCTACTAGGTTCAACATATTGGCGTCTTTGATGACTGGAACTATTAAATTTCCAGAGGGCAATGCCGCAGCCATTCCGATGTTGATATTCTTTTTTAAGATGATATTATTCCCTTCTACTGAGATATTTACCATAGGATAATCAGCTATGGCTTTTACTACACTTTCGATAAATATAGGGGTAAAGGTAATTTTCTCACCGTATTTCTTTTGAAATTCCCCTTTTATTTTGTCTCTCCATTTTACAATGTTGGTCACATCCGCCTCTACGAAGGAGGTCACGTGAGGTGAGGTCTGTTTACTCATGACCATGTGATCCGAAATCAATTTTCGCATCCGATCCATCGCTATGATTTCCACATTACCTTCTTCAGAAAAACTGGATTGTGCAACCGGTGCTGGTTTCGGTGTTTGCATAGTTTTTGGGATATCAACAGTATGGGTAATACCGGAGGTAGGTCTATTATCAATGTAGCTTAATATATCTGTTTTTGTAACCCTTCCGTGTTGTCCTGTTCCTTTGATTTGTTCTAATTCCTGCAGAGATATATTTTCCTGTTTCGCGATGTTTTTTACGAGAGGAGAATAAAATCGATCTGTATTTTTAAAATCGACCGTTTCTATTGTTTCAAGTTCGTTCGTTTTTACCATTGTAACATAAGGAACTTCCTCGGCAGCGGCTTTCGTGTCCTTATGTCCATTAGAAGAAGTGCTAACGGCTGGTGAAGGATTGGCTTCTAAATCTGCTGTTTCTGTTGTCAAAGTAGCTATTACCGTACCGACTTCCACGACGTCATTTTCTTTAAAAAATATTTCAGAGATGATTCCTTCGGCAGGAGATGGGATTTCTGAATCTACTTTATCTGTCGCTATCTCCAATATGGTCTCATCCAATTCTACTTTATCTCCTGGGTTTTTTAACCATTTCAAAATGGTTGCTTCCATAATACTTTCGCCCATTTTAGGCATTACCAATTCTATCTTGGACATTTGTTTCTAATTTTTTAGTGTCACAAAATTAAGTTAATTAAATCTGCTCTAAAAACTTTCTCAGTTCATTCAGTGCAAAATTTGTACCTATAATTCGGTTTTTCATTCTATCATCACCCGCATTAATCAAGCTAGTCTTTACAGAATTTTTATTTCCAACGGCTATCCAAATTGTTCCCACCGGTTTTTCCGGTGTACCTCCACTCGGTCCGGCAATACCGGAAATAGCCACAGATACGTCAGAATTAAGTTTATCGCATGCCCCATGAACCATTTCTATGACGGTCTCTTCACTTACAGCACCATAATTAAGGAGTGTTTTTTCTTGGACATTCAATAATTTCATCTTTGCTTCGTTGCTATATGAAATTATGCTTCCTAAATAATATTCCGAAGAACCCGCAAGACCGGTAATTCTCTCAGATATCATGCCTCCTGTACAACTTTCTGCTGTAGAAATGGTCAGTTTTTTCTGAATACAAATATTTGCAACGACCGATTCCAAGCTCACGTCTTTTTGGGCAAAAACATATTTTTGTAATCTATTGTAAATTTCTATTAAAATCTCGTTGTGATACTTTTTCAAGTCTTGTCCTACATCTTGATATGTTGTGAGTCTGATTCTTAGTATTCCCAGACTTGGCAGATAGGCGATACTCGTATTTTCTTTTACATTATCCTCTATGTCTTTTATTTTAGCAGCGGCATCGGATTCGGCAATGGATGCAAGCATGAGGGTATCTATAAAAAACTTACTAGTATTGTTTTTTCTAAGAATGGGTATTACTTCATGAGTCATGATGTCATTCATTTCATACGGCACCCCAGGCATAGAAATGAATATTTTATCCTCTTTTTTAAAATACATTCCGGGTGCAGTTCCTAGATTATTATTAAGCAGTTCAACCTTTGAAGGCATAAAACATTGTTCTCGATGGCTTTCTCTTATCGTGATGTTTCGTTCTTTAAGTCTCTTTTCTATTTTGGTAAAAGTATTTTCACTATACACTAAATCACACTCAAGAAAATCTGCGATGGCCGTTTTTGTGACATCATCTTTAGTAGGACCAAGCCCACCTGTAATTAGTACAATATTTGTACTATCACTCACCTGATGCAAGGAATCTATGATATCTTTTAAATTGTCTGACACAACAGAAATTTTAGTGATCTTAATACCCTCAGAAATTAGAATTTCGGACATTCTAGTGGCATTTGTATTTACTATCTGTCCTATTAGTATTTCGTCACCAATGTTTATTATTTCAGCATTCATAATTTAGTCTATGCATTTTTCTGTTTAAAATGATTTAAATATCAAGATTCGACCAGTTAAAGTTAATTCTTTCCCCTGTGTGTCATTGTCATCCTTGACATAGTCTGCTTATTTTAAAACTAATTTTAGTTCTTGAAAATTATAGCTTTCTACAAGACCATTTTTCAATTCAAGTATTAACCTACCAGATGATTCAATATCAATGATCATTCCTTCAAAAACTACTTCTCCTTTTTGGTATTTTTTCCATTCTCCAAAAGAATAAATTTTTGATATATAATTGTATTTCAATGACTTATAGTCATATATTGAATTCATATTTTTGAAAAATAAATCACAAATCTCATCTAATATTTTCGATATTTCAAAAGTCAAATTAGTAATTAATTTCATGGAAGTAGGATTGGGTATGGAATCTGAAAAAGTTGTCTGATTGACATTAAGCCCGATTCCAATAACGGAGTTTTTTATACACTTTCCTTGCAAAACGTTTTGAATTAATATCCCCGCAATTTTTTCATCTCCAATGTAAATATCATTAGGCCATTTGATTTTTACTTCTGTTTGCATAATAGATTTTAATACGGTCGCAACAATAAGAGCCGTGTACATTGAAAGATTAAATTGATTTTCAGGCAACAACTTTTCTGGTAGAAAATGTAAAGACATTAATAGATTTTTAGATGTTTCACTTTCCCAATATCTGCCAATCTGTCCTTTGCCCTCTGTCTGATAGTCAGTATATGCAACTATCGGGTGGTTTGGTTTATTTTTTGATATATAATCAAGAATAAATTTATTAGTCGAATCTATTGATTCAAAATAAAAGATGTAATCTTTGTCAATAATTTTACTACATGGTTGCAACGTAAGGTATTAAACTTTATGGAGCAAAAATAATTATAAAGTAATGAGCATGGATTGCCCACATTATTTTATTTGTGGATTATCTTTACTATTCAGATTAATTAATAAAAGGAAACATATTGAATAAAGTTAAAATTGAAAAAAGCTCCGACTTATTGGAAAAGGAAACCTTGAATGTAATCATTGATGCCATACACGATATTAAAGGCAAGAACGTTTTAAAGTTGGATCTTAGAGAAATTTCTGATAGACCCGCTGATTTTTTTATCATTTGCGAAGGCGATTCATCAACGCAAGTTAAATCAATCGCTGATAATATTCAAAAAAGAACCAAACAAGACTTAAATCTAAGAGCGACTCATGTAGAGGGTACTAAAAATGCCACATGGATATTATTAGATTATTTCGACATTATGGTTCATGTATTTTATCCTGAAACTCGTCAATTTTATGAGTTAGAAGAATTATGGGGTGATGCTAAAATATCAGAACACAATCTTAATTAATAACTCGTATCTTACTTATTGCAATCTTAAATAAAATGGAAGAAGGAAATAAAAATAAAGAAAATAAACCGGCTAAATTCAATATTAACTCTTATTGGATTTATGGGCTGATAATTTTAGTCATATTCATTATACAGATGACGTTCAGCATGAATTCATCTGTTAAGGATTGTACCATAGGTGAATTTGAAGAAATGGTGCAAAAAGATGAAATCAAAAGAGTAGAAGTTGTAAAAAATCAAGGTATCGCTGAGGTATATTTAAAGGACTCTGTGATAGCCAAAAAGTTTCCTGATATGAAGGAAAATCGTTTTTCTACACCTAATTTTAGTTTTGAAATCGGCGATTTAGGCACTTTTGACCAATCGATGGCAGAATACCGTAAACAGGGGCATGATTTCCCTTTAAAGTATGTTACTCGTACCAGCTGGTTGTCACCATTGCTAGGTTGGGTGTTTCCCTTTCTTCTCCTATTGGGTATTTATATGTACATTATGAAGAGAGTGAGCTCTGGGGCTGGTGGCGCTGGTGGTCAGATTTTTAGCATCGGTAAATCAAAAGCGACATTATTTGATAAAAATACAAAAGTGAATGTCACTTTTGCAGATGTTGCAGGGCTAGATGAAGCAAAAGAGGAGGTGATGGAAGTAGTTGATTTTTTAAAAAATCCGAAAAAATATACGGCTCTCGGTGGTAAAATCCCTAAAGGTGTCCTTCTTGTAGGTCCTCCAGGTACAGGAAAAACATTACTAGCTAAAGCCGTGGCTGGAGAAGCTGGAGTTCCATTTTTTAGTATTTCCGGTTCAGACTTTGTTGAGATGTTTGTAGGAGTAGGAGCATCAAGAGTCAGGGATTTATTTAAACAAGCTCGAGAGAAAGCACCTTGTATCATTTTTATAGATGAGATAGATGCGATAGGTAGAGCAAGAGGAAAAGGGACTTTCCAGGGTGGAAATGACGAAAGAGAAAATACTCTTAATCAGTTACTAGTAGAGATGGATGGTTTCGGTACCGACTCCGGAGTCATTATCATGGCAGCGACTAACAGGCCGGATGTATTGGATAGTGCTTTACTCAGACCGGGAAGGTTTGATAGACAGATAGGTATTGATAGACCCGACCTTAAAGGTAGAGAAGACATATTCAAAGTGCATTTAAAAAATATTGTTACATCTGCCGATGTCAATCCTTCTGTTTTAGCGGAAATGACACCGGGTTTTGCCGGTGCGGAAATAGCCAATGTTTGTAATGAGGCAGCTCTAATCGCGGCCAGACGCAACAAAACCGAAGTACACATGGAGGATTTCAACTATGCACTGGATAAAGTTATCGGCGGATTGGAAAAGAAAAATAAGTTGATTTCTCCTCGTGAGAAAGAAATTATTGCTTATCACGAGGCTGGTCACGCTATATGTGGATGGTTTTTAGAACATGCAAGTCCATTGGTAAAAGTTACAATTGTACCACGAGGAATAGGAACATTGGGCTATGCCCAGTACTTACCAAAGGAAGAGTATATTACGAGAACAGAACAAATGCTAGATCGAGTATGTATGACCCTTGGAGGAAGAGCCGCAGAAAAAATCGTTTTTAATAAGATTTCTACAGGAGCTCAGAATGATCTAGACCAAGTGACCAAAATGGCTTATGGTATGATTGCAATTTATGGTATGAATGACAAAGTGGGTAACGTTTCATTTTATGGATTACAACAAGACCAATTTAATAAGCCATATTCTGACGATACGGCTACTTTAATTGATTCTGAAGTGAGAATGTTGATTGATGAGCAATATCTAAGAGCTCAAGCATTACTTATAGACAAAAGAAAAGAATTGGATTTGTTGGCTAAGGAATTGCTAGAAAAAGAAGTTGTCCTAAAATCAGATTTAGAACGTTTAATTGGCGAACGACCGGCCGGCTCAGATACAGAACCCGAATTCGTTAAAAATATAAACAACTAAGTGTATTTAAAAAGTGTTCCACGTGGAACACTTTTTTTATGCAAAGATTTTTAAATTTGTTCCACGTGGAACATGACATTGTTATTTAAATTACTAGGTATGCATATTAAAAAATTACTGGTACTGCTTTTATTTCTTCTATCTACAAATGCATTTACTCAGAGGAAATTTGCTCAACTAGATCAAATATTACCAGATCCGAATACCTACAGAACGGCCTCAGGATCACCCGGAAAAGACTATTGGCAGCAACAAGCAGATTATAACATAAACATAAAACTAGATGAAACCAATCATATCATATATGGTGAAGAAGTAATAACCTACACCAATAATTCTCCAGATGTATTATCCTACCTGTGGATACAATTAGATCAAAATGTAAGAGCTAAAGACTCAGATACACATGCGTTACGAACATCTAGTATATCAGACAAACAAAGTACAACATCGTTAGAGAATTTCGAAAAAACATTTGATGGTGGATTTAAACTAGAATATGTAAAAGATGGACAAGACAATAACCTTCAGTTTACAATAGTTAAAACTATGATGAGGGTGGATCTACCTACTAGTTTAAAACCAAATTCAAAACAAATACTGAAAATCAAGTGGCACTACAATATTAATAATACTCGTGAAATCGGAGGTCGATCCGGATATGAACATTTCGACGATGATAATAACGATGTGTATTGTATAGCGCAATTCTATCCGAGGATGTGTGTATATAATGATATCGAGGGTTGGCAAAATAAGCAGTTTCTAGGTAGAGGAGAATTTACAGTAGGTTTTGGAGATTTCAAAGTTTCAATTACAGTACCTGATGATTACTTAGTTGCCGCATCTGGTGAACTTACTAATTCAAAAGACGTTCTCACCCACTTACAGCAAAAACGCTTGCAAGAAGCCAAGTCAGAATTTGAACAACCCATAGAAATCGCTACTCTAGAAGAAGCCAATGAAAGAATAAAATCAAAATCAAAAAGAAGTAAAACATGGAATTTCGAAGCTAAAAATGTGAGAGATTTTGCTTTTGCAGCTTCCAGAAGATTTATTTGGGATGCTCTTAATACAAAATTACCTAATGGAAAAACCGCAATGGCTATGTCCATGTGGGTAAAAGAAGGAGACTGCTTATGGAGTAAATTTAGTACAAAAGCCGTTGCACATACCCTTAAATGGTATTCGCATTATACTATTGACTACCCCTATCCAGTAGCATGGTCCATTGATGGAAATATGGGTATGGAATATCCTATGATATGTTTTAACCATGGAAGATGTGAAGACGATGGCACCTACGATGCTCGCATGAAATACTCACATATAGGTGTAATTATTCACGAAGTCGGTCACAACTTCTTTCCTATGATAATCAATAGTGATGAAAGACAATGGACCTGGATGGACGAAGGATTAAATACTTTTGTGCAATATCTCACAGAACAACAATGGGAGCGAAACTACCCTTCCAGAAGAGGTCCAGCACAACTCATAACAGAATATATGGCAGGTGATCAATCCAAAATAGCCCCAATTATGACCAATTCAGAATCCATTTTTCAATTTGGTAATAATGCATATTTTAAACCCGCTACGGCACTGAATATTCTTAGAGAAACCATATTAGGTAGAGAACTTTTTGACTATGCCTTTAAAGAGTATGCAACTAAGTGGGCATTCAAACAACCATATCCCGCAGATTTCTTCCGTACCATGGAAGAAGCATCAGGAGTAGATTTAGATTGGTTTTGGAGGGGTTGGTTTTATACCACTGAGCCAGTTGATATTTCTCTAATAGAAACCAAGCATTTTAAAATAAATCCATTAAACCCAGAAGAAAAATTTGAAATTCTTACAGAGAAAAAATCTAGTGAACCAATAAATATTAGTACAATACGAAACAACAATGAAATACTAAAAACTTACAATGAAATAGACACAACTATTAATGATTTCTATACCACTTTTGATGAAAACAAACCTAATTATCTTGATAAAGAAAAGTATCAAGAAGAAATCAAAAACTTTGATAATACAGACAGTACCATTATTCAAGAAAATAAAAACTATTATCAATTAAGTTTTGAAAATCTCGGTGGCTTACCGATGCCTATCATACTCCAATTTAAATATCAAGACGGAACAGATACTATTTATAGAATACCGGCAGAAATCTGGCGTTTTGACGACACCATAGTAACCAAGGTATTTCCAACAGATAAAGAAGTTAAAGAAATCATTTTAGACCCCTTTTTAGAAACAGCAGATATAGATAGAAGTAACAATTACTATCCGCGAAGAGAAGAGAAAAGTAGATTCGAAATCTTCAAAGCAAAACAAGAAAAAACAAGAAATCCGATGCAGATAGAAAATGATAGAAAATCAAATTCTAGAACTTAGAAAATACTTATTTAAAGATTTAATTCCTTGATTCAACATCATTCAAGAATTTTCCCAATTCGATATTAAATTCCTCAGGCTTTTCCATCATGGGTGCATGGCCACATTGGTCAAAGAACACTAGTTTTGAATTAGGAATCAGTTCATGAAACTTTTCACCCACCCAAGGAGGTGTTACCGTATCTTGTAAACCCCAAATTAACAGCGTTGGGGTTTGAATTTTATTGAGTTTATCTTCAAGGTTATGTCTCACTGCTGATTTGGCAGTTATTACAACTCTGATACCTTTGCGAATATCATTGACCGTCGCATAGACATCATCCACTAATTCCTTAGTCGCTATTTTTGGATCATAAAAGACCATTTCGGCTTTTTCCTTTATATAATTATAATTTCCTCGTCTTGGAAAGGATGTTCCCATAGCATTCTCAAATAAGCCAGAACTACCAGTAAGGGTCATTGACGCTATTCTTTCTTGATTTTCTAGAGTAACTAATTGAGCAATATGTCCACCCAGACTATTACCCAATATATGAACCTTATCAAGTTCTAGAAAGTCTAAGAAACTCTCCACATACTTTACTAAAGACTTAACTCCCAAACTTTTTAATGGTAAAGTAAATATAGGAAGTATCGGTACTATAATTCTTCGCTCTTGCTTAAAATGAGAACTTATACTGGCAAAATTGCTTAGGCTTCCCATAAGTCCATGAAGTAAAACCAAAGGAATACCTTTCGATCCACTTTCAATATCGATATACTCAAACTTATCCCTTTTTATAATTTCGTATTCCTGTCCTATCATATATTTCCTATAAGTGTACCAAGGAAAAAATTTCATTTAGTCGCAAATCCTAACTTTTCATATCTTCTGCTGATAACGTGACTTAAATAAAAGCGTTAAGATACTAGTTAAAAACAATACTGCAACTAATTGATGCAATACTCCTAACGAAACCGGGACTTCTCCCTTACTATTTATCAACATAATTATACCAATAAATATTTGACTTATTAACATAAAAAACAAAAGAGATAAATCTCTTTTCAACGGATAATTACCCTTATTATAAACTTTCAAAATAAACCAAATTACATAAACAAATATAATGTATGCTGTCATCCTATGTAGAAAATGTACTAAGCTAGGCATAAATACATTTTGATCATAATTAATAAAATTTTCCACTTTCCAAGATTCAGATGAAAATAAAATATGTGGAAAAAATTCATTTCCTATCAATGGCCATGTAGGAAAAATCACGGCAGCCTTCATTCCTGATATTATACCACCTAAAAACAATTGCACAAACACTAAACCCAATAATATTAAAATTGATCTTCGTTGCAATTTATATTTGGGATTATCAAACCATCCAGAAACATAGGCATAACAATAGTACAATGCTGTATACACAGAAATTGCAATCAGAAAATGAATCGATAATTTATACGCATTAACCCAAGGTCTATCTAATAAACCTGATTTAACCATAATCCATCCAAAAACAGCTGCTAAAATAGAAAGTAAAATTACCCACAATAATTTTTTTATAAGCGGTGGATCTATCCACTTTTTGTATAAAAATATAATGAATGGAACTAAAAAAACAAATCCCATGAATCTAGCCCATAAACGATGAATAAACTCCCAAAAGAAAATAAACTTAAAGTCCGACATACTAATACCCTCAAACACTTCACGATATTGAGGGGTATTTTTGTATAATTCAAATTTGGCATTCCAGTCAGAGTCAGATAAGGGAGGAATGATACCTCCTATGGGTTCCCACTTGGTTATTGACAATCCTGATTCAGTAAGCCTAGTGATTCCACCTAATACTATTTGCATCAAGACCATGACCAATCCAGTAACTATCCACGCTTTGACCCATCTATTGTATTTCATTCTTTCATCATACATTTCAGATTGCAAAATTAATCATATAAAATTGAAGAATCGAATCAGAAATAAGAAGCAATTCACATTTCTAATTAGTAATAATATAGTTTTAAAATGAAATCATATTCATCATTACCAATGTGAAATTGAATATAAATAAATCAATATTTATTTTGAATTGTAGTTAATCACAAAGGATTCATTCTTATAAACACAATAATTAATCTTAATACATTGAATTATAGATTTTTAACAATTCAACATTAAAATTTTTAAAATCATATACAGCATATTTTTCACGTTCTAAAAGTGGTAATAAGACGTTTAAAATAGAATTTCAAATTACGAAAAAGTAAAATATATTAATTTTATATATATATAATTTTCTGTAATTTTATTTTTCCTTATTCAATCGTTATATTTCCACAATTTGATTGTCTAAAGTTTTATTTTTATATATCTGTAAATATTAACTTTACGCTTTAAGTATATTCTTAATGTTTATAAGTTTATGAGAGTCATCTTACAAAGAGTTACATCCGCATCGGTGTCGGTTGACCAAAATATTTTTGGAAGGATAGAGGCAGGTTTAGTAATCTTATTAGGAATTACTCACGAAGATACAGCAGAAGATATCCAATACATTATTAATAAAATTTTGCAACTAAGAATATTTAATGATGAAAATGGTAAAATGAATCTCTCTGTTCGAGACATTTCTGGTGAGTGTTTAATCATAAGTCAGTTTACCTTATATGCCAGTACAAAAAAAGGAAATAGACCTTCTTATATAGATGCGGCATCACCTGATCTTGCCATCCCTTTATATGAACAGTTTATTACAGAGTTCCGTCATCACCATCACGCAAAAGTTGCAACTGGTGAGTTTGGTGCGGATATGAAAGTATCGTTAATCAATGATGGCCCTGTTACAATCACTTTAGATTCGAAAGATAAAAAGTAATGGAACTTATACAGTTACAGAATGTAGTAGACACGTGGATAAAAACCTACGGAATTCGTTATTTTAGTGAATTGACCAATATGTGTATCCTAATGGAGGAAGTAGGCGAGCTGTCAAGGTATATTGCACGAAAATATGGTGAACAATCTTTTAAGAATGATATTTCTAATGATGAAGTAGTTCAAGCTATTGAGGATGAAATGGCGGATGTCCTTTGGGTACTAACCTGCCTTGCAAATCAAATGGATATAGATTTGACAGAAGCTATAAAAAGAAATATAGCCAAAAAGACCAATCGAGATTTCAAAAGACACTTATCAAACAAAAAATTAAGCAGTGAAAATGAATAAAGATTTTTTAAAAGAATTGGGTTTAGAACATGACAACCAGGGTACTTGGACTGGACTCAATAGTATCAATACTTCAGAATATATTGATTCTTATTCTCCTGTAGACGGCCAGTTTATTGGAAGAGTCAGCATTACTAGTCCAGAAGTATACGATAAAGTCGTCGCTAAAGCACAGGAAGCATTTAAAGTATGGAAGAAAATACCTGCACCTAAGAGAGGAGAAATCATCAGGCAATATGGTGAAGTATTGCGATCAAATAAGGATAATTTAGGAAAATTGGTTTCTTATGAAATGGGTAAATCTTTACAAGAGGGATACGGTGAGGTACAAGAAATGATTGATATCTGTGATTTTGCGGTCGGTCTTAGCCGTCAATTATATGGGTTGACAATGCACTCAGAAAGACCAGATCATAGGATATATGAACAATGGCATCCCCTTGGAATAGTAGGAATCATTTCAGCATTTAACTTTCCAGTAGCGGTATGGTCTTGGAATGCGATGATCGCTATGGTTTGTGGAAATGTAACAATATGGAAAGGCAGCGAAAAAACACCTCTAAATACCGTAGCATGTCAGAAACTTTTTAATAAAGTATTGAAGGATAATAACATTCCTGAAGGGGTAGTAAACATTGTAACCGGAGACTATAAAGTAGGAGAAATGATGACGAACGATACGAGAGTTTCATTAATCTCTGCTACAGGATCTTCAAGAATGGGAAAAATTGTAGGTAGTACTGTCGCATCACGGTTCGGTAAGTGCTTATTGGAATTAGGAGGTAACAATGCGATTATTATTACCCCGAGTGCAGATATAAAATTGGTACTGACGGGTGCTGTATTTGGTGCTGTAGGTACCTGTGGCCAAAGATGCACCAGTACTCGAAGACTAATTATTCATGAGAGTATTTATGAAAAAATAAAAGAGGCGCTAATAAATGCTTATGATCAGTTAAAAATAGGAGATCCATTAGACCAAAACAATCACGTAGGACCACTCATTGACATTGATTCAGTCAATATTTACTTGAAAGCCATTGAAATAGCGAAGACTGAAGGTGCTAACTTCATCGTTGAAGGGGGTGTGATGAAAGGTGATAATTTTGAAAGTGGCTGTTATGTAAAACCATGTATTGCAGAAGTAAGTCCTGAAATGGAAATTGTAAAAAAGGAGACATTTGCACCGATTTTATATATTATGAAATATAGTGGAGATGTACGAAATGCCATAGAAATCCAAAATTCGGTTCCTCAAGGATTGTCATCAGCCATCATGACCAATAATCTAAAAGAAGCAGAACGGTTTTTATCTTCAGAAGGTAGCGATTGTGGCATAGCGAACGTAAATATAGGGACTTCAGGAGCTGAAATAGGTGGTGCATTTGGTGGTGAAAAGGAAACAGGAGGAGGACGAGAATCGGGATCAGATAGCTGGAAAGCATATATGAGAAGGCAAACAAATACTATTAACTATGGTGATGAAATACCACTTGCTCAAGGAATAAAATTTGATATTTTTTAAAAATTATTTTTTTATTTTTAAAAATGTAGTATATTTGTATTGTCTTAAGAAAGTTAAGATATTATAAATTAGAATTAAAGAGCTACCGCTGCCGCTCGGCAGTTTAATAGGTAGGGGGTTATATAGAATGATGGGGCCTCCAAGTTGTAGAACTTGGGGGCTTTTTTATTGTACCCTTTTTATATTCAATATTTTACTCCAATAAATTTACCTTTGTAATTCAGTCTTGATTTATTTCCTCAGTTGTGTAAACTTCTAAATCAAATATATGGATAAAGTAAAGGTAGCCATCATCGGATCAGGAAACATAGGCACGGATCTTTTGATAAAAATAATTCGTCAGTCTGATACACTTTCTGTGGCCGCATTTGTAGGAATAGATCCGGAGTCTGATGGACTCAAGAGAGCAGAGCGAATGGGGATAAAAACCATTTCTTCTGGTGTAGACGGGTTGATTAATACTGAGGAGTGGGACGATATAAAAATTATTTTTGATGCGACGAGTGCTAAAGCACATCTTTATAATTGGGAAAAGATAAAAACGTATCCAGAAAAAAAAATCATTGATTTAACCCCCGCCGCCATCGGACCTTATATAGTTCCTCCTGTCAATTTATCCACTTTGCATCATGAAAATAATGTGAATATGGTTACCTGTGGAGGCCAGGCAACTATACCTATGGTATATGCAGTAAGCCGCGTTGCAAGAGTAAAGTATGCAGAAATTGTGGCTTCCATTGCAAGCAAATCTGCTGGACCCGGAACGAGAGCCAATATTGATGAATTTACTGAAACCACGGCAAAAGCTATAGAAAGCATAGGAGGTGCTGAAAGAGGGAAGGCCATTATTATTTTAAATCCGGCCGAACCACCGTTAGTGATGCGAGACACGATTTTTACGTTGAGCGAGATTGTTGATAGACAGCTTATTATCAATAGTGTAAACCAGATGGTAGAGGATGTTCGTAAATATGTACCAGGATATGAATTACATCAAGAGATACAATTTGAAATAATTGATGAGGAAAACCCGATTTATATTGAAAATCTAGGAATGTGCCATGGACTAAAAACCATGATAATGCTAAAAGTGAAAGGAGCCGGGCATTACTTACCGGAATACGCCGGAAATCTTGATATCATGACTAGTGCCGCAAAAATTACGGCCGAAATGTTAGTAAATATGCAATAAAACAATGATGAATAATAAAGTTTATATACAAGACGTGACACTCCGTGATGGAATGCATGCAATAAAACATAGTTTTGGAAAAGAAATCTTGACGCAACTTGCCATTGCCTTGGATCAAGCAGGTGTTGATGCTATCGAAATTGCACATGGAGATGGCTTATCCGGCAGTAGCTTCAATTATGGATTTGGAAAACATACAGACAAGGAATGGTTGTCTGGCATAGCTGAACAATTACAAAATGCGGTTTTGACTACGCTTTTGCTTCCTGGCATAGGAACAATAGAAGATTTAAAAGTGGCTAAAGACCTTGGAGTAAAATCTGTGCGAATAGCTACACATTGCACGGAGGCAGACATTGCAATACAACATATCGCAGAGGCACGAAAAATGGGATTGGATGTGGGTGGTTTTCTTATGATGGCACACATGAATACACCAAAAAACTTGGCAAAACAAGCAAAAATTATGGAAGATGCCGGTGCTCATTGTGTTTATGTGACAGATTCAGCCGGTGCCTTATTGATGCACGAAGTAGAAGAAAGAGTCGACGCTTTT
>ERZ795053.2972-NODE-2972-length-19873-cov-8.114290_pt1 | contig 19873 bp, 20 predicted proteins | sample MGYA00375137_ERZ795053 | MGnify/ENA primary metagenome ERZ795053 (study PRJEB30182, sample SAMN05720284) | activated sludge metagenome | isolation source: Anaerobic digester | place: Hong Kong | collected 2014-12-17 ...
ACCCCGAGAAGGCCAAGCCGAAGAAGAAGGCCCAGGAGCGCGCCGCCGCTGCCGCCGCCGCCGCCGAAAAGGCCGCTGCGGAAGCGGCTGCCGAGTAAGTTTACGTCTCTCGCCGTCATTGCGATGAGCGCAGCGACGAAGCAATCCAGAAGCCGGATTGTGGCTCTGGATTGCTTCGCTTCCAGACGAAGTCCGCAACAGCGGACTTCTGTCGGGCTCGCAATGACGGCGCCGGTCGCGCGCCCATGACAAACAATCCCCGCCTCGTCCTCGTCGGCCGCTTCGGCGCGCCGCAGGGCGTACGCGGCGAAATCCGCATCAAGAGCTACACCGCCGATCCTCTCGCGATCGGCGATTACGGCCCGCTGTCCGATGAGACGGGCGCGAAAAAGTTCGAGATCGAGCGCCTGCGTCCCCTCAAGGAGGACATGGTCGTCGCCAAGGTGAAGGGTCTTTCCGACCGCGACGCGGCGGGCGCGCTCACCGGCGTCTCGCTGTTTGTCGCGCGCGAAAAACTCCCGCCGCCGGACGAGGACGAGTTTTACATCGCCGATCTCGTCGGTTTGTCGGCTGTAACGCCCGACGGCGAGACGATCGGCATCGTCAAAAACGTGCTGAACTTCGGCGCGGGCGACATTCTGGAGATCGCGCCCGCCAGCGGCGAGACGCTGATGCTGCCGTTCACGAAAGAGATCGCGCCGTCGATCGATTTTTCGGGCGGCAAGATCGTCGTCGTACGACCGGCCGAGACGGAATGACTTTCCGCGCCACCATCCTCACCCTGTTTCCGGACATGTTTCCTGGCCCGCTGGGCCTGTCGCTGGCCGGGGACGCGTTGAGCAAGGGTCTCTGGGCGCTCGAAGCCAGAAACATCCGCGAGCATGGCCTCGGCAAGCATCGTACGGTTGACGATACGCCTGCCGGCGGCGGCGCCGGCATGGTTTTGCGCGCCGACGTCCTGGCGGCGGCGATCGACGCGGTGGCGCCCGCCGACGATCCGCGCCCGCGCCTGCTCATGAGCCCGCGCGGCAAACCGCTGACGCAAAGCAGAGTGCGCGAGCTGGCCGCCGGTCCCGGCGCGTTGATCGTGTGCGGACGCTTCGAGGGCGTGGACGAACGCGTGATCGAGGGCCGCAACCTCGAGGAAATCTCAATTGGCGACTACGTGCTGTCCGGCGGCGAGATCGCCGCGCTCGCGCTGCTGGACGCCTGCGTGCGGCTCATCCCCGGCGTGATGGGCGCCGCGGATTCCGGCTCGGAAGAAAGTTTCGAGAACGGCCTGCTGGAATACCCGCATTACACGCGCCCACGCGCATGGGAAAGTCGTGAAATCCCCGAAATCCTGCTGTCGGGCGATCACAGGAAAATCGCGGAATGGCGGCGCGCGCAGTCCGAACGCCTCACGCAGGCGAGAAGGCCCGATCTTCTGAATAAGTCCTGAGCCGCGGCGTTCTCACACAACCGGCTCATCATCCTCGACAAAGCCCTGCGCCTCAGGCAGGCGATGCAGCTCTTTCGACATCCGCTCGACCTCATCGGGCGACAGCCCGTTGACGACGATTTCGATTCTGTCGAACGAAGGATCGCCGTCGCGCTCCAAGACAAACCGTGTGATCCGCTGCGCGCAGTCTGGAAACCTCCGGGTGAAATCGTCGAATCCCAATGCGCCGCGCGGCGCGCGCAGGCGGAAGCGACGTGTCAGCGAGCGCGCAAACAGCCAGCGCTCGATGGGTTTCAGCGCCACGAGGATCACAAGTACGATGACGGTCGCCGCGGTCGCGGCGATATAAAGGCCGCCGCCGACCGCCAGCCCGATCGCCGCCACAGCCCAGATGCCCGCGGCGGTCGTCAGGCCATGGATCGCATGATTTCGCATCAGGATCGTGCCGGCGCCGAGAAAACCGACGCCGACGATCACCTGCGACGCCACGCGCGAGGGATCGAGCCGGATATTGGCGGGCGCGCCGGGCGCAATCGCCACGGCGAAGCCGTTGATCGAGACGATCATCGCGAGGCACGCGCCGACCGCGACCAGCATGTAGGTGCGCATGCCGGCGGTCCATTCGTGCCGTTCGCGGTCCGCGCCGACGAGGCAGCCGAGGACCGCGGCCACGCAAAGCCGCAGCACGATCTGCATCTCGCTGACGAATTCGGCCTCGGCCACGACGCTCTCCCTTCAGCGGGACAGACGCAGAGCGGCGCGGCCGGGTTCCGGGCCGAAAAAGAAGGCAAATCCGCGGAATTTCGCTGTTCGGCTCGACACGGCGGCGTCAATCCTGTATAGCGCCGCGTCAACTCAAAACAGCGTTCCCGAAACGCTCGCCCGCAAAGGGCGAAACGGCAAGGATTACAACGATGGATATCATCGCCCAGCTCGACGCCGAGCAGGCCGCCAAGCTCGCGCCGACCATTCCCGAATTCCAGCCCGGCGACACCGTGATCGTCAATGTGAAGGTCAAGGAAGGCGAGCGTTCGCGCGTCCAGGCCTATGAAGGCGTCTGCATCGCCCGCAACGGCGGCGGCCTCCAGGAGAGCTTCACGGTTCGCAAGATTTCGTACGGCGAAGGCGTGGAGCGCGTGTTCCCGATCTATTCGCCGAACATCGACTCCATCAAGGTCGTGCGTCGCGGCAAGGTGCGCCGCGCCAAGCTCTATTACCTGCGCGATCGGCGCGGCAAGTCGGCGCGTATCGCCGAGCGCACGGACCGCACGGAAAAGACCAAGAAGTAGTATCGACAAGCGGGCGCGGGGCAAAACCCCGCGCTCTTGCTTTGCGTAGCCTTCCGCTGATCACGCCGGGCGGGCGGGCCGCGCATTGGTTCGACCTTCCGGCGCAAGCTCGAGGCCTTCCATGGCGTCCGACCTCCGCCGCGTCGCCCGCGCGCTGATTTCCGTTTCCGACAAGACCGGCCTGATCGACTTCGCACGCGCGCTGTCTGAACGCGGCGTCGAGCTCGTCTCCACCGGCGGCACACGCAAAGCGCTGGCCGACGCCGGCCTGAAGGTCGTCGACGTCTCCGATCTCACCGGCTTTCCGGAAATGATGGACGGCCGCGTGAAAACCCTGCACCCCAAGGTGCACGGCGGCCTGCTCGCCATCCGCGAGAATCCCGAGCATGAAGCCGCCATGCTCGCGCACAACATTCCGCAGATCGATCTGCTCGTCGTGAACCTCTATCCCTTCGAGGCCACTGTCGCGAAAGGCGCGGCCTACGAGGATTGCATCGAGAACATCGACATCGGCGGCCCCGCCATGATCCGCGCCGCCGCCAAGAACCATGACGATGTCGCCGTCGTCGTCGATGTCGAGGATTACGATGTCATTCTCGGTGAACTGGCCGCCAACAATGGCGCGACGCGCCTCGCCACACGCCGCAAGCTCGCGCAAAAAGCCTATTCGCGCACGGCCGCCTATGATGCGGCGATCTCCAACTGGTTCGCCAACGCGATCGAAGAAGCGACGCCCGCCTATCGCGCGATCGGCGGCAAGCTAGCGGAAGCCATGCGCTACGGCGAAAACCCGCACCAGTCGGCGGGCTTCTATGTCACCGGCGAAAAGCGCTTCGGCGTCGCCACCGCGCGGCAGGTGCAGGGCAAGCAGCTCTCGTACAACAACGTCAACGACACCGACGCCGCCTTCGAACTCGTCGCCGAATTCGATCCGTCGCGCACAGCCGCCGTGGCCATCATCAAGCACGCCAATCCGTGCGGCGTCGCCGAAGGCGCCTCGCTTCAAGAGGCCTACGAAAAGGCGCTGCGCTGCGATCCGGTTTCGGCCTTCGGCGGCATCATCGCGCTCAATCGCAAGCTCGATGCGGCGGCCGCCGCCGAGATGACCAAGATTTTTACCGAGGTCATCATCGCGCCGGAAGCGGATGAAGACGCCATCGCCATCATCGCCGCGAAGAAGAACCTGCGACTGCTGGTGACGGGCGGCCTGCCGGATCCCCGCGCGAAAGGCCTTTCCGTGCGCACGGTCGCGGGCGGCCTGCTGGTGCAGGGTCGCGACAATGCCGTCGTGGACGACATGGAGCTGCGCGTCGTCACCAAGCGCGCGCCGTCGGATCGCGAACTCGCTGATCTCAAATTCGCCTTCCGCGTCGCCAAGCACGTCAAGTCGAACGCCATCGTCTACGCGCGCGATCTCGCGACGGTGGGCGTCGGCGCGGGCCAGATGAGCCGGGTCGATTCCTCGCGCATCGCCGCCTGGAAGGCCGAGGAAGCCTCGCGCGCCGCCGACCTGCCCGAAAGCCTCGCCAAGGGCGCGGTCGTGGCCTCCGACGCCTTCTTCCCCTTCGCCGACGGCCTCTTGGCGGCGGCAGAGGCCGGCGCCACGGCGGTCATCCAGCCCGGCGGCTCCATGCGCGACGCCGAAGTGATCGCGGCGGCCGACGAGAAGGGTCTGGCGATGGTGTTCACGGGGCACCGGCATTTCAGGCACTGAGGCGCGCCCTGGTTCCCTCACCCTTGTGGGGGAGGCCGGCAGAAATCGGCAAAGCCGATTTCGCCTGTAGGGTGGGGGGTCGCACAATCTTGCGAGATTGGCGTGCCGGGACGGCGGAACATGCCGCAGGATTCCGCGCCCCGTCCCCCGCCCCTCCCCACAAAAGGGAGGGGAGTTTGCGATGCTCTTACCCCAGTCGCAACTTCATGCCATCGCGGCCGGCAACCACGCCCGCGATCATCGCGCCCGCCTCCACACCCGGCGTCGCGACGGCGGAAAAGTCCGCGGCGCGCCCGACGCCGCCGCGCTCGGCCAGCACCGCCACGCGCCGCCCCACTTGCGCATCGAGATGCCGATCGAGCGCACGCTCGCCCGCTTCGCGCAGCGCCTTCGCACGTTCGCTGCGCACATCCTTCGTCACCTGCGGCATGCGCGCCGCCGGCGTCATTTCACGCGGAGAGTAGGGAAATACGTGGAGGTGCGTGAGCCCGCAATCCTCGACCAGCCGCAACGTATTCTCCGCCATCGCAGCGGTCTCGGTCGGAAAGCCAGCGATCAGATCGGCGCCGAAGACGATGTCGGGCCTGAGCTTGCGCACGCGCGCGCAAAATTCGATGGCGTCGCGCCGCGCATGCCGCCGCTTCATCCGCTTGAGGATCATGTCGTCGCCCGATTGCAGCGACAGATGCAGATGCGGCATCAGGCGCTCCTCCTCGGCAAGCGCGATCATCAGTTCTTCGTCGGCCTCGATGCAGTCGAGCGAGGACAGCCGCAGGCGCTTCAGATCTGGCAGCGCCTTCAACAGCGCGCGGACCAGAAAACCGAGCTTCGGCGTATCGGGCAGATCGGCGCCCCAAGAGGTCAGATCGACGCCGGTCAGCACGATCTCCTTGTGGCCGAGTTCGACGAGGCGTCGCGCTTGCGCGATCGCCGTCTCCGCCGGAATCGAGCGCGACGGCCCGCGTCCGTACGGAATGATGCAAAAGGTGCAACGATGGTCGCAGCCGTTCTGGATGGCGAGAAAGGCGCGCGTGTGCCCCTCGATCCGAGCCGCCTCGACAGGCCGTGCGACACGCGCCTGCGCAATGTCTGCGACAGGCGTTTCTCCGCATGACAGTGCGCGCCAGGTCGCGGCGTCAGTCTTCGCGGCATTCCCGACGATGGCTGAGACTTCCGGCATGTCGGCGAAGCGAGCGCGCTCCGTCTCCGCCGCGCAGCCCGACACGACGATCTTCGCGCCCGGCCGCTCGCGTGAAAAGCGGCGGATCGCCTGACGCGCCTGCCGCACGGACTCGGCCGTTACTGCGCAGGTGTTGAAAACCACCATGTCGGAATGTCCCGCGCCTTCCGCTGCGCGGCGCATCGCCTCGGATTCAACGAGATTGAGCCGGCAGCCGAAAGAAACGACCTCGACTTTTTCGCGCACGAAATCGTTCATGCGGTCTGGCGCGCGAAAATCGCGGCGTCGAGAATCGTCTCGAATTCGAGTTCGACCGGCCCGGTCATCAGCACATGGCCGTCGCTCTCGCGCCAGGCGATGCGCAGGTCGCCGCCGGGTAGCGACACAGTTGCCGCCCGATCCGTCAGGCCCAGCCGCACGCCCGCGACTGCCGTCGCACAGGCCGCCGTGCCGCAGGCGAGCGTCGCGCCGGCTCCGCGCTCCCACACGCGCAACAGAATGGAATCGCGCGCGCGCACTTGCGCGAACGACACGTTCACGCGTTCGGGAAACAGCGGGTGCGTCTCGATCTGCGGCCCGAGCCGCGCGAGATCGATCGCCATCGCATCATCGACGAAAAATACAGCGTGCGGATTGCCCATGCCGACGGCGCAGAATTCGCGCGGCGCGCCGATGATCGACGGCGCGAGCGTCACGCGAACCGTGTCGCCGCCCTCTCCACCCAGCGGAACGTCGCGCCAGCCGAGTCTTGGCGCGCCCATGTCGACCGTGAACGAAAATTCCGCATCACGCGTCACGTGCAGGAGACCGCCGTCGGATTCGAGATCGAGCGCGCGCGTCGCGCCATCGCGCATCAATTCCCAGGCGACGCAGCGCGTGCCGTTGCCGCAGGCGCCCGACAGCGAGCCGTCGATGTTGAAAATCTTCATCGAGGCGGCCGAACGCGGGTCGGCGGCGTCGTAGAGCGTCATCAGCTGATCGTATTTCAGGCCGGGCGCGGCGCCGATCGCGCGCGCATCCTCGCCCGTGACGCGCGCCGCCGTCCCGCGCAGGTCGAGCACGACGATCTCGTTGCCGGCGCCGTTCATCTTGGCGATGCGCCGACCGCTCAGGGGGTGAATTTGCGCAGATGTCACGATTTGCCCGATTGTGCGGCCAGCCTCAGCTCCGCCATGATGGCGGCGAATGCTATATATAGGCGCATGTGGGGCGGAGCGAATCGCATGATATATGCTGGACGTGTTTTGACGGCTCTTACCTTTTGCGCGGCTCTGGCTCTAGCAGGCGCGGCCGCGGCCCAGACCTCGACGCCAGCGCCCGCAACGCCCGCCCCGTCTGCGCCGGCCACACCCCCCTCGACGACTCCGCCGACGCCGGGCGCCGCCCAGCCCGCCGACAACGACGCCGCGCCGCCCTTCGAGGTGAAGGCGCGTCCCGCCGTCGCCGTTTCGGGCGCCGCCAAATGGGAGGACGGCTACAAGGCGATCACGGCCGCGCTCGCCAAGGCGCGCGCCGCGGTCCTGAAGGCTAATCTGAAGGAGGCCGGCCGGCCGGTCGTCGCCTTCGTCGACACCGACGACGACAATTTCAAGTTCCAGGCGATGATTCCGCTGGATGCGCCGGTCGCCGCGACTGTCGATCTCGGCCCCGACGCCAAGCCCGCCGAAACGCCGGCCGGCCGCGCCATAAAATTCCAGCACCGCGGCGCCTACGACGACGTCGATGCGACCTACGAGGCGATCACCGCCTATCTCGACGAGAAGGGCTATATCGCGCAGAACATTTTCGTCGAGGAATATCTGAACGACGCGAAGGGCGCCGACGATTCCGCGCTCGAAATGTCGATCTACGTGTTCATCAAGTGAGGCGTGATCGTGTCGCCTTCCTTGACCTCGACGGCACGCTGACCGATCCCAAGCCCGGCATTTGCGGCTGCGTGCAATATGCGTTGCGCGAGCTCGGCCTGCCCGCGCCGTCGCAGGACGCGCTCGAATGGGTGATCGGCCCGCCGATGATCGAGAGCATGCGCGAGCTCGTCGGTCCCGACCGCGCGGACGAGGGCCTGCGCCTGTACCGGCGCCGCTATGGCGAAATCGGCCTGTTCGAAAACCACGTCTATGACGGCATACCGGACCTGTTGCAGCGGATGACGCAGGACGGCTGGCGTCTCTACGTCGCGACCTCCAAGGCGCGGCCATATGCGATCAGGATTATCGAGCATTTCAATCTCGCACCGTTTTTCGCGGAGACTTTCGGTTCCGGCCTCGACGGCTCGCTTCTCCACAAGGACGCGCTGCTCGCTCATGCGCTCGCGGAGGCCGGCGTCGACCCGCGCGCCGCCATCATGATCGGCGATCGGAAATTCGACGTGCTCGGCGCAAGGGCAAACGGCATGCGCACCCTCGGCGTCGCCTGGGGCTATGGCTCGCGCGCGGAGCTGGAAGAGGCCGGCGCGGCGGCGATCGCCGAAACGCCTGCCGACGTGCCGGGCGCGCTCGCACGTCTGGCGGGCTGAACGCGCCTCAGGCGATTTCCAGAACTTCGCCTGGCCGCGCCGCGCGAAACCGCTCCGGCGCGATTCCGGCGCGTTCGAGGGCCACGGCGAGGCGCTTCGGCGGCTCGTCGATCGCCTCGTCGGTCAGGCGGAATGTCCCCCAATGGCATCCGAGCGCTTGTCCCGCATCGACATCCTCGAACATGCGCACGGACTCTTCCGGATCGACATGCTGCTCGCGCATGAACCAGCGCGGTTCGTAGGCGCCGATCGGCAGCAGCGCGAGCCGCATCGCGCCGTGCTTGAGAAAAATATCGCGGAACAGGCGACCGTCGCCGTAGCCGGTGTCGCCGGCGACATAGATCTTGCCCACCGCCGTCTCGATCACGAAGCCGCACCACAGAGCCATGCGCCGGTCGAACAGTCCGCGCGCGGACCAGTGCTGCGCGGGGACGAGATGCACGGCGAGCGGCCCGATCCGCGCCACATCGCCCCAATCGTAGGCGCGCGCGTCGACCTTTGCGATGCCGCGCGCGAGAATCGTGTCGTTGCCGAGTGGCGTGACGATCGGACAGGGCCGCTGATGCGCGAGCCGCTTCAGCGTCGCCATGTCCATGTGGTCATAGTGATTGTGCGTCAGCAGGATCGCATCGAGCGGCGGCAGGTCGTCGAAATCGATCCCCGGCGGATTCACCCGCTTGGGCCCCGCGAAGCGCAGCGGGCTGGCGCGCTCCGACCAGACTGGATCGACCAGCAGGTTCACGCCCTGCGTCTGGATGAGAAAGGTTGCGTGCCCGACGAAGGCCACGCGCAGCGCGGCGCCATGCACGCGCGGCGGCGGCTTGTCCTGCGGCAGGCCCGAATAGGCGCTCGGCCACGCCGGCAATTCGCGCGACTGGAAGCGCCAGCGCAGGAGATCGCGCCGGCTCTTGTCGGTCGAGCGACCGCCCGGAAGGAAGAAGCGCACGCCGTCGAAATGGTCCGACGGCGGGCCGGAATAATAGGGATTGCGGGGCATGATCCTGGAATGGCCTGCGAGCCTTCGGGCGCGCAACTCACGTCTGCGTGAAAGCTAGTCGCCTTTCCGCTTCGTCTTCAACGCTTCTTCGAGGCTCATCTGCGCCGAGCCGCGCGCGGCCGGCTTTTGTTGCGATTCGTGCGGCGCCCAGCCGGAAAGCCATACGACGTCGAAACTCGCGCGCACGCGCCCGTCGGGATCGCTGAAGCGCTCGGCATAGATCTCCGCGGCGCGCATGAGAGTCGCGCGACGCAGCGGCTTGCGCGAGCGCGCGACAAGAGCATTGGTCGCGCCCATGGCGCGCAGATCGGCCATCAGCCCGAACATGGAATCGTAGCGCACAGTCAGCGTCTCGAAATCGACGACCGGCAGCGCGAAGCCCGCACGCTGCATCAGCGCCCCGAGTTCGCGCACGTCGCCGAAGGGCGCGACGCGCGGGCTGGCGCCCCCCTCCATTTCCGCTTCCGCCACCATGAAGCTTGCGCGCAATTCGGCGAGGCTGGCGTTGCCGACCAGACCGGCGAGAAACAGGCCATCGGGCTTCAGGGCGCGCCTGACTTGCGTCAGAAGGCCCGGCAGATCGTTGACCCATTGCAGCGCCAGGGCCGAGACGACGAGATCGGCCGAAGCGGGCGCGACAGGCAGGGTCTCATCCTCCGCCAGAATGAAGCGCCCGGCGCCAGCGAAAGCCGGGTCGTTGGAAACGCGCAGCACGTCGCGGCCGGGTTGCGCGAGCGCCTGCGCCAGCATCGGCGAGGGGCCTCCGAGATCGATCGCCGCGCGAAACTCGCGCTGAACCGCCGAAAGCCGCGCCACGAGTTCCTCGACAACGGCCGCGAGCAGAAAATCGGCAGAACCCTGCGAAAGCGCGCGCTTCTGGCGCCGCCTCACCAGAGCGCGATCGAAAATTTCCGGGGTCTCGGTCATGGCGGCTTATCGCGCGATGGCGAGCGGGGGTCAAAGGACAGGGCGTTCACCTGTGGCGCTACGGCGACAGTGAACGGAATCTTAAGCCTACCGCTTAACTGCGCGGTCAGGAACGCTTCGACAAGAGCCCGCGCCTCGATAAAGATCATGGCGTCGCATCGTCCACGATCGTGCAGCGTTTCTCGGGGGGAATTGCGGATGAGCAATCGTTCTTTTCGCGCGGCGGCCCGCGCGCTTCCAGCCCGCTCGCGGGCTGTCTTCGTTCTCGGCCTGGCCGCCGCCCTGTTCGGCGCGTTGATGGCGGTCCCGAAGCCCGCCCGCGCCGCCGAGCGCGTCGTGCCCTTCCCGCAGGCGGGCGATCTTCGACCCGGCACCCTGGTCATCAGCGCCCGCCAGCGCGCGCTCTACTACGTTCTCGATAGCGCCCGCGCGATCCGCTACCCGATCGCCGTGCCCAAGCGCGGCAAGGAATGGTCGGGCGTGGCCTACGTCGACGGCAAGTATTTGCGACCCGACTGGGCGCCGCCGGCCGTCGTCAAGCGCGATCACCCGGAACTGCCGAACCTCATTCCAGGCGGCTCGCCGCGCAATCCGATGGGCGTCGCCGCCCTGACCCTCAACCGCGACCAGATCGCCATTCACGGCACGACACGCTCCATGCGCCGCTCGATCGGCAGCGCCGCCTCCTACGGTTGCATCCGCATGTACAACGAGGATGTGGCCGACCTCTACAATCGCGTCAGCGTCGGCACGCAGGTGGTGATGCTGCGGTAGTATGGGAAAGCGGCTCCAACACTTCCACGGCCCGGCTCACGCCGGGCCTTTTTTCATGGCGACGCTCCAAACTGCGCTATATGTCGGCGCAACGAGCGACGGAGATTTGCGCATGGCGCTGCAGGTTCATCAATTCACATGCCTCGACGACAATTTCGGCGTGCTGATCCACGATCCCGCGACCGGCGCGACCGCCTCGATCGACGCGCCCGAAGCCGGGCCAATTCTGGCGGCGCTCGCGGACAAGGGCTGGACCCTCACCGACATTCTCGTCACCCATCATCACCCCGACCACATCCAGGGCATCCCCGAACTGAAATCGAAATTCCCCGAGGCGCGCGTCGTCGGCGCCAAGGCGGACGCCCATCGCATTCCCGGTCTCGACCGTCAGCTCGTCGAAGGCGACGAGGTCCAGGTCGGTTCGACAAAAGCGCGCGTCATCGAAACGCCCGGCCATACGACCGGCCACATCGCCTATCACTTCGCCGACGACGCGCTGCTGTTTGCAGGCGATACGCTGTTCGCGCTGGGCTGCGGCCGCGCCTTCGAGGCGCCGGCCCCGGTCCTCTATCGTTCGCTCGAAAAACTCGCGGCCCTGCCGGAGGAGACGCGCGTCTATTGCGGCCACGAGTATACGCTCGGCAACGCGAAGTTCGCCGTGACGGTCGATCCCGGCAATGTCGAACTCGCCCGCCGCGCCGCCGACATTTCAGCCATGCGCGCGCAAGGCCAGTTCACCCTGCCGACGACGATCGGGCTCGAGCTCGCCACCAACCCGTTCCTGCGCGCGACCGATCCGGGCGTGCAGGCGGCGGTCGGCATGACCGGCAAGCCGGCCGCGGAGGTGTTTACGGAACTGCGCGAGCGGAAGAACCGGGGGTAGGCGGTAGGCCTCAGACAGCGCGGCCGATCAGCGCGCCCACCAGCGCGGTCGTCGCCATGGCGAGCCCGCCCCAAAACACGACCCGGATCGTCGGCCTGAGGATTTCCGCGCCGCCGGCCCGGGCGCTCGCTGCGCCCAGGACGGCCAGAAAGAGCAGGGAAGCGCCCGGTATCGCTGTCGCCGCGTATTTGGCGGGCGTCGCCATGGCGACGAGAACCGGCAGGATCGCGCCGACCGAAAAAGTCGCGGCGGAGGTCAGGGCGGCCTGGATGGGCCGGGCTGCGCCCGCGTCCGTGATGCCGAGTTCGTCGCGCGCATGGGCGCCGAGCGCGTCCTTCGCCATCAATTGTCGGGCGACGGCGAGCGCAGTATCGCGCTCGACGCCACGGTCCTCGTAGATCTTCGCGAGTTCCTCGAGTTCGAACTCCGGTTGCGAGGCGAGTTCCGCCCGCTCCCGTTCCAGATCCGCCTGTTCCGTATCGGATTGCGAACTGACGGAGACATACTCGCCGGCGGCCATGGACATCGCGCCCGCCACCAGCCCCGCGACGCCCGCCACGATGACCTCGTTGAAGGAGGCGGACGCCGAGGCCACGCCCACCATCAGGCTCGCGGTCGATATGATTCCGTCGTTGGCGCCGAGGACCGCGGCCCGCAACCAGCCGATGCGCTCGATGAGATGACGTTCACGATGGGGAAGGAGCATGCGACGACCTATTCATCCGAGCGAGCGGGCAGTGACTTTCCAATCTGGTACGGATTATCGACGATCGGGAGGCCCGCCCCTCAAAAATCGACCGCTATCCCCTTGTTCTCCCAATCGCCGAAACGCACGGGCTCCGGCCCGTCGCGGCCGCCGAGTTCCTTTGGTAGGACGGCCGCCTGCGCCGCCTTGCGGCGCGCCTCGGCCTCGGCCAGCGCGCGCCGGGCTTCGGGGGTCAATTTACGTGGGGATTCAGCCGTTGGCCCGCCATCATCGTTCTCATTCGCCATTCTCTCGCCCCATCGTCTTGCGCAACTAGGCGCCTCCTCCCCACATAGTCTGGTGCGGCGCCCGCCGCCATGGGGGAACAGAGGACGAGTTCATGAATTTCATGCGCACGGCGATCCTGCTCGCTGGCATGACCGCCCTGTTTATGATCGTCGGCCTCGCGCTCGGCGGCCGGGCGGGCATGGGAATCGCGCTCGTCTTCGCTATCGGCGCCAACATGTTCGCCTATTGGAATTCGGACCGCATGGCGCTCGCCTCGGTCGACGCGCACGAGGTGGATCGCTCGAGCGCGCCGGACCTCGTCGACGACGTCGCCTGGCTCGCCCAGCGCGCCGGCCTGCCGATGCCGCGCGTCTATGTCGTCAATTCCGACCAGCCCAACGCCTTCGCCACCGGCCGCGATCCCGAACATGCGGCGATCGCGGTCAATGCCGGTCTCTCGCACATGCTGACGCGTGAGGAACGCCTCGGCGTGCTGGCGCACGAGATGGCGCATATCAAGCATCGCGACACGTTGACCATGACCATTGCCGCTACGCTGGCCGGCGCGATCTCGTCGATCACGAGCTGGGGCATGTTCTTCGGCGGCGGTCGTCGCGAGGGTGGGCCAGGGCCGATCGCTGGAATCGCGCTCGCCATTCTCGCGCCGATCGCTGCCATGATCGTGCAGATGTCCATCAGCCGCTCGCGCGAATATGTCGCGGACGAAACCGGCGGACAGCTTTGCGGCAACCCGCTGTTCCTCGCCTCCGCCCTGTCGAAGATTTCCGAAGGCGCCGCCGCCATTCCCGACGAGGTCGTCGAGAACAAGCCCGCCATGGCGCATCTCTTCATCGTCAATCCGCTCGCCGGCGGCCCGCGCGACAATCTCTTCTCCACGCACCCGGACACGCAGAACCGCATCGACGCCCTGGTCGCCCTCGCGCAGCGCATGGGCGTCGGCATGGCTCAGCCGCAGCCCCAGGCCGCCGCGCCCGCCGGCGGCTGGTCGCCCTTCCGTGGCGACGACGCTCCCGCCGGCGCGGAGTCCTTTCTTGGCGGCTCCGGGATCGTGAGAGGGGCGCAACCTGACCCCTGGGGAAGCGGGTCATCGGACGAAACCCGGGGCAGCCCTTGGGGAAGAAGCTGAACCTTTGGCATAAATGACGTAAGATTGGATTTGTGAACTTGGTATCGATTCGAATTCAGGCGGCGCGCCAGTGAGGCGTCCAACAGGCAAGGCTTCCGGCGGCCGCACCGGCTCCGCCCGCCCCACGGAAGCAGAGCGCGAAGCGGCCATCTCCGCGATCCCCGGATTGCGCGCGCGCATTGCGGCGCATCAGGTGATCTCCGACGTCGTCGCCGGCGGCCATGCGCTCGACGAGCGTTTCTCGCCATCGGCCATTCCCAACCGCACGGCCGGACTGGACGCGCGCGACAAGGCGCTGGTGCGCTCGATCGCCACCGTCGCCGTGCGCCGGCTCGGCGCGATCCGTCGCATCCTCAACCAGCTGCTCGACAAGGGCATGCCGCGCAACGCCGGCCAGTTCGAATGGATCGCGCTCGGCGGCCTCGCGCAGATCCTGTTCATGGACACGCCCGACCACGCCGCCGTCGATCTGGCCGTGCGCGCCGCCAAGGCCGACGTCAAGACGGCCGGCTTTTCGGGTCTCCTCAACGCGGTCCTGCGCTCAGCGATCCGCGAGCGCGAAAACCTCCTCGCGGACCTCGACCCGCTCGCCGACGAAACGCCGGGATGGCTGGCGCAACGCTGGCGCCGCGCCTGGGGCGAGGAGCGCGCTCACGCCATCGCCGCCGCCCATCTGCGCGAGCCGACGCTCGACGTCACCGTGCGCGACGATGCGCCCGGCTGGGCGGAAAAGCTCGGCGGCAAGCTGCTGCCGACCGGCTCGATCCGCATCGCCGCCCACACGCCCGTGCCCGAAATGCCGGGCTATGCGGACGGGCAATGGTGGGTTCAGGACGCCGCCGCCGCCCTGCCCGCCCGCCTTCTGCCCTTCGAGCCCGGCGCCCGCGTTCTCGATCTCTGCGCCGCGCCAGGCGGCAAGACGGCCGAACTCGCCGCCGCCGGCGCGCAGGTCACGGCCCTCGACCGTTCAGCCGAGCGCCTGAAGCAGCTCTCCGCCAATCTCGAACGTCTCGGTCTGCATGCCGATATCGTCGTGGCGGACGCCGCGACCTGGTCGGCCGAGCCCTTCGACGCCGTGCTGGTCGACCCGCCCTGCTCGGCGACCGGGACGATCCGCCGCCATCCCGACGTGCAATGGACCAAGAAACCTGGCGACATCGACCAGCTCGCCGCGCTGCAGGCCAGGATTCTCGCGCACGCGGCGACGCTGGTGAAGCCGGGCGGCCATATCGTCTATTGCGTCTGTTCGATCGAGCCCGAGGAAGGCGAGGCGCAAATCACCGCGCTCCTGCGCAAGAATCCGGATTTCCGGCGCGTGCCCTTCGAGGCGGGCGAGCAAGGCCTTCCGCCCGAGCTTCTGACGGCCGAGGGCGAGCTGCGCACCCTGCCCTGCCACTGGCCGAACGAAGACGCCCGCATGGCAGGTCTCGACGGCTTCTTCGCCGCTCGCCTGAAACGCCAAGATTAGCGGCAAGGTTAATAGACCCTAAACATTTGAACGGGAATATTATACGTCGGCATGTGGCGGCGGCGGGCGATGAATCGCGCCCGGCAGGAGGGGCGACTGACAAGCGGCGGATTGGCGGATCGCGCGAAGCTCGCTGCGCTCGTGGCGCAGCGCTACGCGTCGAAGGGCATGCGCGCGGCCACCGCGCCCATGCGCGCTTTCGGCCGCATGCGCATGCGCGCGCCCGAGCGCCTGCTGATCGCGCCGCAGGACATCAGAACCGCCGACGCCACCCGCGCCGAGGACATCTACGCCGGCTATTTCGCCTTCGGCGGCCGAATCGTGAACACGCAGGGGCGCTCGCCCTTCGACCTTCATCCACCTTCGCCCGAATGGGCGCGCGCGCTCAACGGGTTCGGCTGGTTGCGCCATCTACGTGCGGCGGAAACCAGCCTCGCCCGCGTCAACGCCCGCGCGCTGATCGACGATTATCTCGCCGCCCGCGGCCGCAACGGCGGCGAAACTTTCGACGCCGCCACGACGGCGCGGCGCATTCTGTCCTGGCTCAGCCAGTCCACACTGGTGCTCGAAGGCGCGGAGGCGGAATTCTACCACCGTTTCCTGCGCGCCCTCGCCCGCGACGCCGCGCAATTGCAGGACGCGCTCGGCGCGACCGAAGGCCTCCCGCGCCTGCAGGCGTGTATGGCGTTGTCCGCCTACGCCATGTGCGCCGACACGCCCGCGCGCTACCAGACGCGCGCCAGCGCGCAGCTCGCCGAGGCCATCGGCGCGCAGATATTGCCCGACGGCGGTCATCTCAGCCGCAATCCGCAGACGCTGATCGACCTGCTGCTCGATTTCCTGCCGCTGCGCCAGGCCTTCGTCGCGCGCGGCGCCGCCCCGCCGCCAGCGCTGCTCAATGCGATCGACCGCATCATCCCTGCGTTGCGCCTGCTACGCCACGGCGACAGCTCGCTCGCCCTGTTCAACGGCATGGGCGTGACCGCCCCCGACCGTCTCGCGACCGTCCTGCATTACGACGATGCGCGCGGAACGGCGCCGGTGAGTGCGCCGCATTCCGGCTATCAACGGCTCGAGGCCGCCGACACGATCGTCATCGTCGACGCCGGCCCGCCGCCGCCCGGCCCCTATTCGCGCGACGCTCATGCCGGCTGCCTGTCCTTCGAAATGTCGAGTGGTCTTCAGCGGATCGTCGTGAATTGCGGCACACCGGCGACAGGCGGCGCCGCGGCGCGCGAAATGGCGCGCCAGACGGCCGCCCATTCCACGCTCGTCCTCGACGACGTCGCCTCCTGCCGGATAGCGCCGGACGTCGGCATCGAACGTGTCGTCGCCGGACAGATCGTCGCCGGCCCGACGCAGGTCGGCGTGAACCGCGAGACGCTGCCCGAAGGCGCGCTGCTCGACCTCTCGCACGACGGCTACGCCCAGCGCTTCGGCCTGATCCATGAGCGCCGCATCGCGCTCAAGGCCGACGGCGCGCAACTGGTCGGCGAGGACCGGCTGGTCGCCGACGCGCAGCAAGCGGGACAGGGCGAGGCCCGGACTTTCGCCCTGCGCTTCCACCTCCACCCCGCCGTGACGGCCATGCGCGCCGGCGACGACACGGCCGTCGTGCTCGACCTGCCCGACGGCCAGCGCTGGATGTTCGACGCCGGCGGTCTGAATGTGAGCCTAGAGGAAAGCGTCTTCTTCGCCAGCCCCGAGGGCGTGCGCGCCTGCCAGCAGATCGTGGTCGCCGGCAAAGCCGAGACCGGGCTCGAGGTGCAATGGGCGTTCAGTCGGTTGTAGGCGCGGCTCCTCCCCTCCCCCTGCCCTCAATCCTCCCCAAATTCCGGTTTCACTTACGGCACGGGTTGTTCTAGAAGACGGCCCATCGCCGTATCCGTATGCAGGCCCCGTGGCCGCGCCGGACGCGCAACAAGACCAAGCCCGCGACGAGGACGCCGCCATGACTGCAGGACCGCGCACGCTCTACGACAAGATCTGGGACGACCACGTCGTCGACGTTCAGCCCGACGGCACGTGCCTCATCTACATCGACCGCCATCTGGTCCACGAGGTGACGAGCCCGCAGGCCTTCGAGGGTCTGCGCATGTCCAAACGCAAGGTGCGCGCGCCGGAGAAGACGCTCGCCGTCGTCGACCACAACGTGCCGACCACCGACCGCTCCAAGCCGATCGAGGATCCGGAATCCAAGGCGCAGGTCGAGCAGCTCGCCATCAACGCCGCCGAATTCGGCGTCGAATATTACGACGAGCACGACAAGCGCCAGGGCGTCGTCCACATCATCGGGCCGGAGCAGGGCTTTACGCTGCCGGGCGCGACCATTGTCTGCGGCGACAGCCACACATCCACCCATGGCGCCTTCGGGGCGCTGGCGCACGGCATCGGCACCTCGGAAGTCGAACACGTGCTCGCCACGCAGACGCTGATCCAGAAGAAGGCGAAGAACATGCGGGTGCAGGTCGACGGCAAGCTGCCGGCCGGCGTCACCGCCAAGGACATCGCGCTCGCGGTCATCGGCAAGATCGGCACCGCCGGCGGCACCGGCCATGTCATCGAGTACGCGGGCGAGGCGATCCGCGACCTCTCGATGGAAGGCCGCATGACGCTGTGCAACATGTCGATCGAGGGCGGCGCGCGCGCCGGCCTGATCGCGCCGGACGAAAAAACCTTCGCCTACCTGAAGGATCGCCCCAAGGCGCCGAAGGGCGCCGCCTGGGATCAGGCCGTCGCCTACTGGTCGAAGCTCGAGACCGACGAGGGCGCAAAGTTCGATACGGTCGTGACGCTCGACGCCGCCTCGCTGCCGCCGATCGTCACCTGGGGCACGAGCCCCGAGGACGTCATCACGATCGAAGGGACCGTGCCGACGCCGGCCGACGCGCCGAACGAGGCGAAGAAGACGGCGATTGCGCGTGCGCTCGACTACATGGGCCTGAAGGGCGGCGAGAAGATCACGGACGTGAAGATCGACCGCGCCTTCATCGGCTCCTGCACCAACGGCCGCATCGAGGATCTGCGCGCCGCCGCCGCCGTGGCGAAGGGCAAGAAGGTCGCGAGCCATGTGAGCGCCATGGTCGTGCCAGGCTCGGGCCTCGTGAAGGAGCAGGCCGAGGCGGAAGGTCTCGACAAGATCTTCATCGAGGCGGGCTTCGAATGGCGCGAGCCCGGCTGCTCCATGTGCCTGGCGATGAACCCCGACAAGCTCGCTCCCGGCGAGCGCTGCGCCTCGACCTCGAACCGCAATTTCGAGGGCCGCCAGGGTTTCCGCGGCCGCACGCATCTGGTCTCCCCCGCCATGGCCGCGGCTGCGGCTATTGCCGGCCATTTCGTGGACGTGCGCAAGATCTGAATGCAAAAGGCCGGCGCAAAGGCCGGCCTTCATTTCTGCGGCAGGATCAGAACCCCACCTTCCTGGTCTCGCCGAGATCTGGCGGCTCGCCCGTCAGCCGCGCCTTCGCATAGCCGTAGACGTAGACCATCATGGCGCTCGGCGCGTCCCAGTATTCGGCGCTGTCGACCTCGACCTTGATGAGCGCGATGTCGCTCTCTTCCGGTCCGCCCGGGAACCAGACGCGCGCGGCCTCGCTCCAAAATTCCCTCACTTTCGCCTGGTCGCGAACGATCTCCGCCCTGCCGCGCGCGGAAACGTAATTCTGGTCCTTGGGCTCGGCATAGGCGACGAGCACGTTCGCGGACGCGCGCAGCTCGTCGAGCTTGGCGGAATCGCCTGCGGTCATGAACCACAAGGCGCCATCGAATGTCTTGTTCACTGCCGACATGGGTCGGGCCGCCAGGCGTCCATCGGAATCCTGCGTGACGAACATGGCGACGCGAATGTTCTTGATGAGGTCCCAGACTTTCTGCCGGGCTTCGATCGATTGATCCATTTGCCAGATGCTTTCCTTAGTCGCGCGCCCTAGGGTTGCTAGCGCCAGTGACGATGACGCCAATGATGACGGCGCCAGTACGGGCGCCAATGACGGCGGTTGAAGCGGTGATGTCGCCACCCGTAGTGATGACCGCGACGCCATCCGTGATGGCGCTTGTTCCACCCGCGATGGTGGCCACGGTCGCGCACCAGCTCTATCTGTCCGCCGGCGACCGTACGATCGATCCCGTTGATCAATGGCGCATGAACCGGGGCTGCGCCGGCCGCGCCCGAGAAAGCCGCGCCCGCGGAGATCACGACAGCAATCAGAATCTTTCTCATTCGATACCTCCACGCAGAGCTTCCATCATGTGCCGACGCAACGCCTCGTCGCCGCCGCGGTTCCCGCGTTCGGCGCTTTTGTGTGAAGCGGGCTCGTGCGATGCTGCGTCATGACCGAGGCTAACGATCCCTTGCTCGACCTGCGCCCTCCGCAACTCGCCGCGTTCGAGGACATGGCGCAGACCGCCTTCGACAGCCTGCCCGAGAGCTTCCGGAAACTGTGCGAGGGCGTCGTCATCCGCGTCGACGACTGGCCGGACGACGAGACGCTCGATCAGATGAATTGCGAAAGCGATTACGATCTGCTCGGCCTGTTTCGCGGGCGCGGGCTCGCGCAGGGCGTCGC